>Ga0315909_10001291_pt1 | contig 33788 bp, 47 predicted proteins | sample LakEriMetagenome_11_FD_203527 | JGI IMG/M metagenome (GOLD analysis project Ga0315909, IMG submission 203527) | Freshwater fungal communities from buoy surface, Lake Erie, Ohio, United States - Buoy 2 MA125 | ecosystem: Environmental > Aquatic > Freshwater > Lake | place: USA: Lake Erie, Ohio... | reverse complement strand
CCCGTCGCCGGCACCACTTCCCAGGCCACCGCCAACGGCCACGGCAACTCCTTCGCCGCCTCGGCCACCGTCGCCACGTCGCGCACCACCTCGTCGCCGGAGGCCAAGCGGATGCGGACGCGGATGGGTGGGTATTCCGCCGGCTCTGCGTCTGCGTGGCCGGCCTCGATGCGGATCAGCCGCTCCAGGTAGACGGCGAGATCGAGGGCTTCTTCCTTGGCGTGTTGCAGCCACTCGCGCGGCGTCAACGGGTTATTCGCGACGCTGACGCCATACTTAATCACCCCACGCGCCGCGCGCTGGTGCAGTTCGGCGACAAGCGCGGCGGTTATGGGATCGTGGCTCACAGCACCCCCTCATCACGTGTCCGGCAGTAGTCGCAGAGCCGCACGAACTTGCCCGGCGCGGCGAACTCTCGCCGGCACCGCAGGCACTTGCGCTGCACCAGCTCGGCTTTCACCTTCCGCCACGGTGACGGCGGGAGCGGCTTGCTGGGCTCGGTGTCGTCATCGTCGGCGCTGGCCTCTGTGACGACGCGCGCCGCCGGCTGCATCCGCCACGCCTGCGCCACCGTCTCGGCACGGATGCCGCGGCGCAGCAGCTCGCGCGCGTGGGCGATCCGCCATTGCGCTAACTCCGCCCACCGCCGCCGCTCCTCGGCTTCGCGCTGCGCCTGCATCTCCGCAATCTCGGCGCGGCGCTTGGCGCACCGCTCGGCCAGCGTCGCACGCCGCGCCAGCGCAGCCATCCGCTTGCCGTCACACTCGGATGGCCGCTTTCCCAGGCGCATCGACTGCGCCTTGGCGCGGATCGCACACAAGGACCGGCCAAACCGCGCCTCTAGCTGCTCATTCAGGATGCTCGGATTGCGCCAGTCGCGACGCAGCGCCAGCTTGTCGGCCTCTGTCCACCGTTCATGCGTGGCAACAATGGCCCCCCGCAGAAAAGAGCCGGCGGGACGCACGGCCTCACCGGCTGAGTTTCCAAGGGAGGTCACGCCAGCCACGCTGGCATCCCCACCGACACGCGCGGACGAACCGCGGCCCGCGTCGGTGGCACCGTGCAAAGGGTGGGAGCCTATTTCCGATCCGCGTTGCACAGTGATCTCGCTCATCGCGCGCTCCGCTCCTGGAGGCGGCGCCAGGCCGGGCCGGCGAGTTGCGCCACCAGCTGCCAGCCTTCTGCGCTCCGGCGGTGCATAACGATGATCTCATTCGTCGCGCTTGCCGCGATGAGGTGCTTACTCTCGAACCCGTCGCGGTATCGCCAAATCCCGCCGAGGCGCGTTGCAACAACGGTCCAGTAACCGGGGCCTATCACGCCATCGTGCATGGGAGCAGAGGGGGTGCGGTGGTACACTTCGGTCATGCAGCCATCTCCGGCGCCAAATCAGGCCGGACTTGTGCAGGCTCTATGCCCAACGCTTCTGCGACGGCGGCCACGCGCCGCCTCGGAACACGCTTCCACTGCGATACGGCCGCTGTGCTGATGTCGCACGCTTCCGCAATGCGCTTAACAGCGCCACGTCGAGACAGGAGTTCTTCCAGAGCCGGATCACGCATGTGCGAGCCTTAGCATGTCTAAGGATCGCCTCGCAACCACTCTAAGTGAGCCGGGCTAAGGGAATCATGATCCTATGCACCCATGCCAAAGCGCCGCGAAATGACACCGGAACAGAAAACCAAGGCCCTTGAGGTCGGCCGCCGAATTGCGGCCGCACGAGAACAAAACAGCTACACACAGGACGCACTCGCGCTTAGGATCGGCGTCACGTCCAGCGCTATCGCTCAATATGAGACGGGCCGGACCATGCCTAAGCCTAAGAATGCGCAGAAAATAGCGATGGAGTGCGGTGTGTCGCTCGATTGGCTTTGGGAAGGCGATAAAGCAGGCGACAGGGTGGAGGCTCGCACTACAGCAGAGCGTGACGCGCTGAATGCCTTGAGGGCAATGCCGGCAGACATGCACGAAGCCGCTGTGGCGCAGTTGGAAGCCCTGGCCAGAGCTTTCAAGAAAAAACCTTAGCTCGCCTTAGTTTTTCTCTGGACGCCCTAACTTAGAATGGCTAAGTTGCCTCCACCACCACGGAGGCACTCATGGCTGCAAGCCCGGATTGGAAGGTTTATCGCGACAACGAATACGTTGCCGCTTTCAAATATGCGGAAGATGCCGCCGCGTTTGTGGCTATTACCGGCGGTCATGTTCGCAACGGCCATCGCGTTCGCGATACTGTGTGGCGCGAGGGGGCGGAGGCGTTTTCGGCCGGAAGGAGCTATGACGCAGCCGCTGCAGTAATGGCTGAGCGCGTTGAGGCGGCCGCCGATGCCTATCGGCGCAGTGTTGGGAGGGCTTCATAATGCCCTATCCGGACTCGTTCTCCGCGCGCCGCTACGACGAAACCGTCGGCGGCACGTGGTTCCCCGAACCCCCGCTCTACGCCGCAACGCCGGCTGACATCGCAGCCCTGACGGCGATCCGTGCCGCCAGCGCCGTGTTCCTGGCCGAACTGCGCCGCCACCCCTGGACGTTTGACAGCACGGAAACGGTGAGCTGGGCGGATCACGTCGCGGAACATGCGGCGATCGACGCGGCGATCGGCGCTGCGCTGGACGAAGCGCGGCGCAGCTTGGAGGCCGCGCTGTGACGCTCCTCATTCTCCAGTCCGAACCGGACATCGACCTCTTGCACACGCTTGACATTGAGGTTGGCGACGGCGGCGACATCATCGTCACGGAGCAGGTCGAGGACAGCGCCGGCTATCAGATCCAGGCCATGGCGTGGCCCGCCGACAAGGCTGAGGCGATCGCCATTGCAATCCTGCGCGCGGCTCGCGAGGCCCGCCAGCAGCGCCTGCCGTTGGTGCTGCCGATCGGCCTGGAAGCGCCGCGGAGGGCTGTGCAGTGACGGACCTGCTCCTGATCGGGCCTGCGCTCCTCTGCGCGCTGGCTACCTACATCGTCGGCCACGAGACGGTGGCCACGACGTTGCGCGAAGGCTCGCCGCCGTGGATCGGCGTGGTGCTGACCATCGCGTGCCTCCTCACAACCTTCATTGCGGTCGCGGCGGTGCTTGCATGAACCACGTGTCGGATATCAGGCCAATTCTGCACAGCATCATGTCGCCAGACGGTGCGCCGCAGGATCGCGCGCGGCGTGTGGCTGAGACGCTGAACGAAATGCTCGAGGCCGGCGAGTTCGCGCGGTTGACGTCGCGGCAGCTCGTGGCGCTGCGCGGCGTGGTGTGGGCCGTTTCGGAAATTGCTGACGATGTGGAGATGGCGCAGCAGCAGCGCCAGCCGCAGCGGTCGGTGCGCTGGTGGAGGCGGTGAGCATGGAGCACATGACCGATACGGAGCGAAAGTATCTGCTGTTTTTGTCGCCGCGCACGCCGCGGCCGAAGCAGGCGCAGCAGCCGAGCAAGCGCATCCTGCGGCGCATGCTGGATAACGGCTGGATTGCTGTCTGCTACTCCGAGCAGTTCAAGATCCCCACTTACAACATCACTCCGACAGGCGAGCAGGCGTTGACGCGCGCCACGCGGCCGGAGACTGGCATGACCAGCACCGTCGAGTGGCGCGAAGTCGAGTGCATGCCGGAGGGCCATGAGTGCCTGATCACGGACGGTTCCATCGTTCGCACCGGCACGCGGCTGCCCGGCAATTTGATGGTGGCTGGCGTCGTCACGCCGATCGGCATGTGGACGCATTGGGCCGCCATGCCGGTGCTGCCTTTGTGCATCATGTTCATCCCGGAGCGTGGCCAGTGATTACCCACCACCCCGACATAATCCAAGGCACCGACGCCTGGCACGAGCTCAGGCTAGGCCGCCTCACAGCCAGCAGCATGAACGCGGTCATGTCGGCCAAGACGCTGAAGCCAACAAAGGCAGAAGGCCACCTGTTCGACCTCCTTGCACAGCGCATCACCGGCCACGTCGAGCCGCAGTTCATCAGCGACGACATGCTGCGCGGCCAAGCCGACGAGATCGAGGCGCGCGCGCTCTATGCTCGCCACTACGCGCCGGTAACGGAGCTCGGTTTCATCACGCGCGACTTTGACGACTTCACCCTCGGCTATTCGCCGGACGGACTGGTGGGCGATGACGGTTTGATCGAGTGCAAATCTCGTCGCCAAAAATACCAGACGGAGACGATCATCGCTGGCGCGGTGCCGATCGAGCACGTCTTGCAGTGCCAAGCCGGCCTGCTCATCAGCGGTCGGCAATGGCTCGACTACGTGAGCTACTGCGCCGGGATGCCGATGGCCGTGATCCGCGTGTGGCCCGATGAGACGGTGCAAGCCGCCATCGTAGAAGCCGCGTTAGTGTTCGAGGAAGCGTTGGCCGATCGGCTGGAGGCGTATCGCGACGCGCTATCTGCGGACGGCGCGCGGCTGGTGGCGACGGAGCGGCGCATAGAGACGGAGATCTTCGCGTGACTGATCTGACAGACACGATCCTCGCCAAATCAGACCAACTGACGGCTGATGATTTGCTGGCCGGGCCGCGCACCATACGGATCACCGACGTGCAGGCCGATCCTGGCGCCGAGCAGCCCGTGACGATCCACTTTGACGGCGATGTTGGCAAACCGTGGCGGCCGTCCAAGTCCATGCGCCGCGTGTTGGTGCATTGCTGGGGGCCGGACGGCGCGGCGTATGTCGGCCGATCGGTGACGCTCTACCGAGATCCCGCCGTGACGTTCGGCGGCGCGCAGGTGGGCGGTATCCGCATTTCGGCGATGAGCCACCTGGAGCGTGCCATAACGCTGGCGTTGGCAGAGTCTCGCAAGTCCCGCAAGCCGTTCACGGTGCAGCCGCTGAAGATCGAGCCGCCCGACGACAAAGCCGCCAAAGCCGCCGCCGATCTGGTGGCCCGCCTCGACGCGGTGGCTGACGCTGCGTCTCTGTTCGCGCTGGCAGACGACGCGACGGTGCGGAAACAGCGCGGATGGCTCAAGGACAAGCGGCCGGATCTGTCGAACGACGTAGAGGCAGCATTCCTGGCGGCGGACGCGCGGACGAAGGAAGCCGCGTCATGACCCCCGAAGAAGCGGCCCGGCACGACGCCCCGACGCTGCCGGATGACGACGCCCCGCCCGCGCGGTGGTGGGTGGTGGGGTGGGTGCTGGTCGGCTGCATCGGGTGGCTGGCCGTGGGCTCGCTGGTGGTGCTGGCGGTAAGGAGGTTCTGGGAATGACCGACCCTGAACGCGAGGCGCTGCTGGAGCGGATGCGGATTGCTATCGGCACCGCCCGAGATTGCGATTGGCCAGGAGATCAATGCCGCGACCAACCGGATTTATGCACATGCCGTGATTGCGCTGTCGCCGCCCTCACCGCAGCCGAGCCGGTGGTGCGGGCGGATGAGAGGGAGGCGTGCATCGTCAACGCCCGCACAGCCTTGGACCGCTTTGGCGCGTGGAATGGCAGCATCACCCCCGACAAGCTGATGAAGCCGATTGAGAAGCGCATCCGCGCACGAGGTGACGCATGAGCGCGCTGCGGGAGTGTGATTTCTGCGCCTCGCCGCTTGTCGTCATGCGCGGTTCGGGGACTCAGGGGATGTATTGGACGCAATGCGGCCATTGCCACGCCGAGGGGCCTGTGTGCGGCACAGAAGCCGAAGCCCTCGCCGCCTGGAACCGCCGGGCCGGGGACGCCGAGGCCGAGGCGCTGCGGGCAAGGGTGCGGCGGTTGGAGGGGGCGTTGCGGGAATGCGCCAATGACTTGGAAGCTTACGTAATGCGCGAATACAGCGGGAGTATTCTCACGCCGGGCAATGCGTTGCGCCGGGCTCGTGACCTAGCCCCCGTAGACGAAGCCCGCGCCGTTCTGGAGGACCGGACATGACCGACATTGCGGAGGCGATGGCCGATAGAATGGCCTATGAAGCCGAGCACATGGGCATCCAGATGCCGGGCCGCGTTGCCCGATGCCTTGCCCGCGCCGCCATCCGCGCGTGCCACGACGCCGGGGGCCTGGTGCTGCGGGAGGTGCCGAAGGATGAGCCATTCGACAACGCCATGGGCGTCTATGCCAACGAGCGCCGGATTGGTCGTAACGACGCTCTCGCCGCAGTCCGCGCGCTGGCGGTGGAGGTGGGGGAATGAGCGCCGAATGCCGCCCGCCGGAGGTTGTTGACCGCATGGCCCGCGCCATCTGCCGGGAGCGGTGCGCCTACATGGGCGAGCCACCATGCTACGACAGCGCCTTCGCTGGCAACGTGCTGTGGCCCAACCCCGAGTGTGATGAGCCGGGCTGCATGGCGTTTGCCAAGGCCGCCGCAGCCGCCATCGCGGAGCCGCACCATGCCCAGTGAGCGCGCGACGTGCGAGGCTCGATGGAAACCGGGCGTTTGGGCAAAGGGGCGGTACTACGTCAAGCGCGGCACCTGTGAAGCCGCCGGCACTGCACAAGGTGGCGTGTACATCTTTGCGCGCCGAGAACATGCGCAGGCATACGCCGACCAACTGAACCGGAAACACCAGCCCCGCGAGGTGGCGGATGAGTGAGAGGCCGGCAGACGTGACATGGACCGCGCGCGAGGCTTTGGCGTGCGCGTTGTGCTGGGCAGAGTTTTATCACCCTGAAAAACGCACCGACAGCCCGGAAGCCTATTGGCTTTCAGTCACCGAGCGAACGCGGAACGATTGCCGGCGGATTGCAAATCAACGGCTCTTGTTGGCTGTGGCGCGCGGAGAGGCCGTGCCAGTGCTGCCGTCCAGCGCAATGACCGACGCACAAATTGCGGCAGTCGGTGAGGGCATGCAGATTAAGGCGCGGCACCGCATCTACCGCGCCGTGGATGCTGTGTATCGAGCGTTTGCGAAAGCGCCCCCCCATGCTTAACCCCCGCTGGCTCGACATGCACGCGGCGGCGGAATACATCGGCCTGGCACCTGACACGTTCCGCCGTCGCGTCAAGGCTGGCACGCTCCCGAAGCCGTCCGCAGCCCTAGGCCCGCGCCTGTTGCGCTGGGACCGCGCCGCGCTTGACGCCGCCATGACCCCTGCCGCACCGTCACGCCGACCGCTGACAGGAGCCGTCCATGCCGTCCAGATACAAGGCACGAAGGCCACGCAAGCCGCGCTTCGGGGCCGAGACGGTCGGGGCCCTCATCCTCGCATACAAGGCCAGTCCTGAATGGCACCGCCTGGCCGCCAGCACACAGGCGAATTACAAGGTCTACCTCAAGGTGCTTGAAGCCGACCCCGCCACGCTGGTTGCCGATATCACCCGCCGCGACGTGTTGGCCGTGCGCGATGCCGTGGCGCAGGCACGCGGCAACGGCGCCGCTACGGGCTTCCTCCGGGCCGCCTCCGCGCTGTTCTCCTGGGCCGTCGATAGGGAGTGGATTGACACCACGCCCGTGGTTCGCATCAAGGCCCTGCCGCGTGGCGCCTTCCCGGCTTGGAACGAACATCAGGTTGCCGCCGCCGTGTGCAAGCTGCGCGAACCCCTGCGCCGTGCCGTCGTGCTGGCAGCCCATACAGGCCAGCGCCGGGGCGACCTGTGCGCGCTGCGGTGGGACGCCTACGACGGGCACAAGCTGCGGTTCACCCAGCAGAAAACGGGGCAAGCCATGGTGCTGACCGTATCCCCTACCCTGCGCGCGGAACTCGACGCATGGCGCCGAGAGGCCACGACGCTGACCATCCTGCACGATGCACGCGGCCAGCCGTGGAAGGCGCCGCGCCTGACGGAGCAGCTACGCCGCGCGCTGGCCAAGATTGGCTTGGCAGGCTTGGGCATCCACGGCATCCGCAAGTATGTCGCCGCCAGCCTCGCCGCCGATGGCGCCACCACGCACGAGATTGCCGCCGTGACCGGCCACAAGACGCTGGGGATGGTGCAGCACTACACGGAGAGCGTGAACCGTGAGAAGCTGGCCGAGCGGGCCGTCAATCGCGGTTCGCAACGGTCGAAAATTACCCCGTAGGGTTTTGATTCCAATGCGTGCAATATACGTCATGAACATATCGCACACCTAAAGAATCAACACCTTGCAGGGTAGGCGCCGCTTAGTAACGGGCTAGACACTGTAAGGAGACGACACCGAATGACTACGAATGAAGGCCGATGCGAGCCGCATGAGATTCTGGCGCTGCTCCGCTACGAGCCAGAAACAGGGTGTTTCTTTTGGAAGTTTCGGGAGGGGGCAAGGGCTAGCGACAACACCCGTCGCGCGGGGAAGGCCGCAGGGTGGCGAGATGAGAAGGGGTATGTTCGCATAGAAATTTATAAGCGCACTTACAAAGCGCACCGCCTTGCATGGGCCTACATGACAGGATCGTGGCCTGATGGAGAAATTGACCACATCAACGGCATCCCCAACGACAACCGATGGGTCAATTTGCGCGCTGCTACAATTGGACAAAATCAACGCAATAGAGGGAAGCCGCGCTCTAATACTTCCGGATACAAGGGGGTTAGCTTTGACAAAAGCACGCAAAAATGGCGCGCTACAATAGGCGTTGATGGCCGTCATCATTATTTGGGCTTGTTCGCGACGGCAGAAGAAGCCGCGATAATGTATCAAACGGCAGCCGTGCAAATGCACGGTGAATTTTGCTACCGGGAGGTCGGGCGATGAGGCAGGAGGATGTGCCGGAAGTGTGGAGCAATCGCGCTTGGCTAGCCGCTAGCCGAAATGCTGAGAAGTTGGGTATTCGCATGCACGGCGGAGAGATGGGCAATCTGATTGATGCCGCCCTCGCCGCCGTGGCCCCGCTGATTGCCAAGGCGGAAAGGGAGCGGTGTGCGGAACTTGCCGACGTTGGTAACAGCATGGCGCAATCACCGGGTGCTAAACGCACTGCATCGTCCATCGCCGCCGCCATCCGCGCCCTCGGGGATGCCGATGGATGACCCCCCGCCCTACGCCGCCGGATACCGCCGCCGATCCAGCTCAAAATGCGGTCCGTCGCGAAATTTCGGCCAGTCGCCGCCCCAGACGATGGCAACCTCTTCCTCCACCGCCGCGCGCTTCACCGCCAGCGCCAGGCGGTCGTAAAGCGGCCAGTCCCACCGCACGACGCCATCCACCAGCGCCGCCACGTCCACCGCATGACCCGTCAGGTGGCGGCTGTGCATCGTCTGCGAGGCCCCGGCGGCGACGAGCTGCTTCTGGCGTTCTGGAGTGCGTAGGCCCTCCGTCACGATAAAATCCGCCGACGCGCGCGCTCGCGAGATCACGCGCACGAGATCGGGATGGACACCCGAAAGGCGTTGCATGTCACGGGCGGTCAGCATTGCGGCGCCCCCACAGATACCACCCCGCCGACGCCGCCGAAGTCGCCGCACCCGCCACCAGATCCCATCCCGGCCCATCCACCACGCCGCGCGCGATCAGCACGCCGCCGATAAGCTGAAGCGCGTGCCGCAGCAGCCCGATTGCCACATCCTGCATGTGTCTCTCCTATTGCCGGCGCGCGATCTGCGCCTCGATGCGTTGAAGGATCGCCGTCTGCCCGGCCATGCGCTCGTCTAGCCGCACCAGCGCCTCGGCCATCTTCCGCGACTCGTCCGCCTGGGATTTGCCGGCCGCCTCGACGCGCTCGATCCGCCGGTCGTGATCGTCCACTCGCGCGCTCAGCGTCGCGGCCCACCACACCATGGCGCCCGTCTGGACGCTGAGCGACAGGATCAGCGCCAGCGGCACCCGCTTGTCCAGGTGCCACGGCTCGCCGGCGCCGCTCATGCCAGCACCGCAGACGGCAGGACCGAGAACCCAATTTCAACCGCGCTGGCCGTGGGCGTGGCGCAGGTGGCCCGCACGGCCCAGTCGCCGGATGTGGGCAGCGGCAGATCCGTGTAGAACACGCCGGTGCCGTCCGCGACGATCGAGCCGGCCGCTATACTTGTCGGCGTGGTGGCGCCTGGCGCGCGGTAGGTCATGGCCACGCCTGTCACGGCCGTTGGCTGGCCATCTTCGCCGGCAAAGGTGACGCGCACGCGCACCGTCTCGCCGGGCCAGAAATATGACGTGCTCATACCGCTCTACCCTCCACCGTGACGGCCAGAGTGATCGGCCGGGAGATTGCTGCCGTGGCTGTGAGTGGCCGGCCGACTGTCGCGGAGGCGATCACTGCGTTCCGGCGCACATTTGCGGCGCAGACGATCGCGCCGGCGCCGGCCAGGACCGCCGAGACGCCGGCCGTGCGCGTGGCGGTTGCAAAGATCGCGCCACTGGCCGCAAGCAACGCCGCAGCACCAGCAGCGCGCGCCACGGCGGCGGAAAGCGCGCCATCCGCCGACAAAGCCGCCGACGTGCCGCGCAGTCGCCCCGCTGCCGCCGTGGATACGCCTGCCGCTGTGAATGTGGCGCCAGCCTCCAGCGTCTTGCCGCCGACAGCCTGGAGAGTGCCGGTTGCGTTGAGCGCCGCGGCTGCCGTGAGATCGGCCGCGGCTGTCGCTGCCAGCGTGGCGGCTGCTGCCAGTGGTGCGGCTGCCCCGCGCGCGGCCGTAGCTGTGGCCGCCAGCGTCGCCGCAGAGGAAAGCGAGGCCGATGTGCCGCGCGTGCGATCGGCCGCCGCAGCAAGCGCGCCGGCAGTGTCCAGGCTGGCCAAGCCGGCGGCCGTCAGGCCAGCGGACGCGGTGGCGTTGCTGGCGGCTGTCAGAACTGCCGCGCCGGTGCGCGCTGCACCAGCAGACGCCGCCAGCGTGCCGGATGCTTCAAGGAAGGCGCCAACGTCGCCGGCAATCGCCGCGGCGGTGAGCGTGCCGGAGGCCGAGAGCGCGGCGCTTGTGGCCCTGGAGGACGTGGCCGCGCCGGTCAGGTTGCCGGCCGCGTCCAGTGTGGCGCCTGCGGCGCGGGAGCGATCCGCAGCGCCGGATAGCGTGCCGGACGCGCTGAGAGTGGCCGATGTGTCGCGGCTGGCCGAGGCGGCGGCAGTGAGCGCGCCAGCCGAGGCTAGTGCGGCGGCTGTGTCCCGACTGGCGCCGGCAGCACCGGCCAGCGTGCCGGAGCCATCCAGTGCCGCCGCAGCGGCCCGCGTGCGATCGCCAGCCGCCGCCAGCGTGCCCAAACTGGCAAGCGCGGCCGTGGCCGATGCGGTTGCTTGCGCTGTGCCGGCGAGCGTGCCGGCGCTGTCCAGCGCGGCGGCAGCGGCCCGGCTGCGATCTGCGGCGGCAGTGAGCGCGCCCACGGCCGGCAGGCTGGCAGATGCTTCAAGGCTTGCGACGGCTGCGGTTGTCTGCGTCCCTGTGGCGTCCAGCGCCGCCGTGCCAGGCCGCAAAATGCCAGCCGACGCGGCCAGCGCGCCAGAAGCGTCCAGCGTGGCGCTTGTCGCCCGGCTGGCACCCGCCGCCAGCGCCAGCGCACCCGCACCGGACAGCGCCGCCGACGCGGCAACCGCGCCGTCGAAGGCTTCGGTGATACGCAGGTCGCTGGCCGTCTCCGTGACGCGGTAGTCGCCGGCCTCTGTTATGCGGACGCCATCGAACGCCACGGCCGGGCCTCCTGGTTACAGGGTTGCCGCGAGGCGGAACAAGTCGTCTACGTCTGCCGCCGTCGCGCCAATGGCCTCGGCCGCGGCACCGATCAGCGCGTTGGTGCGGTCGATCTGCACGGCATATTCCCAGGCCATGCGCGTCTCAAGATCGGCCTGTTCAACAAAAGCCGTCACGTCGTCCAGCAGGCCCTGTGCCAGCAGCGCGCGGCGGATCTGCAGCGGCGTCACCGACATACCGCGGCGCCAGTCGTCCAGTGCCGCCGCGATCTCCTCCGGCGTGCGATCGCGGCCCGTCTGCGTTTCGACCACCTCAGTGGGAAACACTTCGACCGTCGAGCCCGTCAGCACCTCGGCCTGAATTTCCACAAACCGCCACGGCAGCCAGCCGATTGCCTGGAGCTGTTCCGCGTCCAGCAGATCCAGCCCGCTGACGTTGGCCCAGTTCTTTGGCAGCGGCATCGGGCCTTCCACGACAGCGCCGTTCTCAACGTAGGCATACCGGCTCATGTTGCCTCCTTCAACGCCACGCGCTCGCGCAACGCTTCACTCACCGCCGCCAATGGCGCGGTCCAATCGCCGTAGGTTGCCTGTCGGAACAACCGCACCGAGCGATACCAAGCAGATCGATCACCAGGGACAGCCCAGACGTAGTAGGGCAGCACCGGCACGATCACCCACGTCTCGACGCCCAGCGCCGCGGCCAGGTGCGCCACGCTGGTGCAGGACGTGATGACGAGATCGAGGCCGGCGATCACGCTGGCCGTGTCTTCCCAGGTCTTGATCTGGTCCCGCAGATCCGCAAACGGCAGGCCATCCACGAGGTTGTCGTCGCGCTGCAGGCTGTAGAGCGTGACGCCCGGCAGCGCGTGCAACTCGAACAGCGGCGCCGGATCGAAGACGCGGTGTTGCTGATGCTCAAACTCAGGCGAGCCAGCCCAGCGAAGGCCGATGCGCAACGTGCCGGGTTTGGCGTAAAGTTGACGCGGTTCTGCGGACAGATAAGGTGCGCCTGAAATGGTATCTTGGTCATAGCCAAGAATGTGGGCCGCACTCATAGCAGGCACCCAATAGTCGTAGTGCAATCCGCTGACAACTTCGTTGTCTGCACATACAAAACCGTGACGTGCAAAGAAAGGCTTGAGGCTAGGGGCGCAAGAGATTAGAACACGCGCTCCCTTATCTTGAAAATCTTTGGCGAAACGGAAGTTCAGAATTTGATCGCCGTAGCCACCTTCGCAACGAAACAGGAGTGTCTTGCCTTCAAGCGGCTCATCTTTCCAGATTGGGCCGGGGATGCGTGGTAGGCCGAAGCAGTTGATGAAGCGGCCGGCGTCCATGTGGCGGAGGCCAGAGTTAAGCCTGCCGTGGCGCATCTCGTGCCAACCAAGGTTAAAAAGGACGCGCGCATCGTCTTGTGGTTGTTCGCGGAGAATGGCTTCGCTGATGTCGGAGTGGCCGTTAATCGCCGCTGTTAAGGCGATGTCGAGGGGATGAGTTATTGGAATGCGCCGGAGGTTGAAGATGCCGTCCCGATAGATACACCGCTGTCCCAATTCGTCAAAGTGCCGATCTGCACGGGGCTGCTTTTGCTGACCGTTGTGCCGTCTCCAAGTCGCCCGTTAGTTCCAGACCCCCATGCCCACAGCGTGCCGTTCGTCTTGACCGCAAGGCTGTGGGCGATGCCTGCACTTACGGACGCCCAATCCGTCAATGTCCCGATCTGAACGGGGCTGCTTTTATTCTCGGTTGCGCTATCGCCAAGTTCACCATTAGTTCCAGACCCCCACGCCCACAGCGTGCCGTTCGTCTTGACCGCAAGGCTGTGGCCACCCCCGGCACTTACGGACGCCCAATCCGTCAATGTCCCGATCTGAACGGGGCTGCTTTTACTCACGGTTGTGCCGTCGCCAAGTCGTCCGGAGTTATTAAACCCCCACGCCCACAACGTGCCATTCGTCTTGACCGCAAGACTATGGTTGCCGCCCGCGCTTACCGACGCCCAATTCGTCAAAGTGCCGATCTGCACAGGACTGCTTTTGCCAATTATTGTCCCGTCTCCAAGTCGCCCGTTTGACCCGTTTCCCCACGCCCATAAGGTGTTATTTGTCTTCACTGCAAGGTTGTGGGTGGCCCCGGCACTTACCGATGCCCAATCCGTTAACGTGCCGATCTGCACAGGGCTGCTTTTGCTGGAGGTTGTCCCGTCTCCAAGCACACCTTCAGCCCCAGAACCCCACGCCCACAACGTGCCATTATTCTTGAGTGAGAGGCTGTGCGATGATCCGGCACTTACCGACGCCCAATCCGTCAAAGTGCCGATTTGCACAGGACTGCTTTTGCTGACTACGGTCCCGTCTCCCAACCTACCATTAGCCCCAGAACCCCACGCCCACAACGTGCCGTCTGTTTTGACTGCAAGGCTGTGTGTAGGCCCTGCGCTTGCTGAAGTCCAATCCACCAAAGTACCGATTTGCACAGGGCTACTTTTGTCGAGGACGGTATTATCCCCCAACTGCCCGCTATCATTAACGCCCCACCTATAGAGTGAAAAACCAGCGGAGATCGGGGCGCTGCTTAACCCCGCAAACCTCACCAGCAAACTCATCGCACGATCTTCCCGTAAACCGTCGTGCCCCCATCACGAGTCCACAGAAAAACCCAATCCGTGCCAGTGGCCTGCAACGTCACGCCGTTGCTCGCAAACGTCGTCGTCGTCGTGCCGTCGCTCTTGATCCAGTTTACCGTAGGCCAAGTAATCGTGGCGCTGCCTAGGTTGATACCTTCAATGAGCAATTCACCCAGCACGCCAGATGCGGGCCAGTTCGTCACGGTCAGCGACACCGAACCGGTCGGCGCCCAACGCTGGTGAGAGCCGTTGGTGTAGTCCAGCGCCGAGGTGGTGCCGCTATTGTAGTATTGAACGGACTGGCCCTTGAGCGTCTTGCTGATGAGCGTCTCAGCGCCGGCCAGCGTGGCCAAGGTGCCCGTCGTCGGCAGCGTCACGGTCGTGGCTGCCGTGAGCGTCAGCGTCAGCGCATAGGCGCCAGAGGTCGCGAAATTGCCGCCTAGCGTGATCGTCTTGCCGGAGTTGTTGACCCCGGTGCCGCCATACTGGCCGGCCACCACCGAACCTTGCCACGTCCCGGTGCCGATCGTGCCCAGTGTGGTGATCGACGTCGCACCGGCGTAGGAGCCCAGCACGAAGGACTGCACCTGCGTGCCGGTGGCCTTGCGCGAGGTAAGCGTGCCGCTGCCTTGCGAAACCTCGAACAGATCGGCCGCCGCCACGGAGGACGCGGCTGGAAGATCCGATATCTTGATGTTCGCCATGGCAGCGGCCCCCTAGGCTCAGGCCAGCGAGACGGTGAGCGCGCTGGCGGCGATCGTCAGCGAGTCACCCACGGCGATTGCCTTGGCGTCCGTGAGCGCGCCGGCCCAGAGGCAGTTGCCGCCGGTGGCCGCGTCGAAGATCGCCACGCTTGCCATCGTGCCCCAGTTGCTCGTGGTGTTCGGACCGAAGGTGATGGCGCCGCTGTTCGTCGCCGTGTCGTTCGTCACGGTGAAGGCCACCGACTGGCGCGCATAGCCGTTGCCGCTGGGCTCGCCAGTGAGGGTGATGTCGGTGTTGCCAGTGCCGACGCCAAGAAACCAGGCTGTGGGTCGGGTGATGGCGGTGGTGGTAAGCTGCCAGACGAGCAGCTGGTTCTCGCCGTAGTCGGTGAGGTTGTTGGCCATGTGGGCCTCCGTCCAAGGGATGCGGCGTCGTCACGACGCTGCGGAGCCGGCCACCCGCCGGCAGGGGAGTCAGTAGCCGACGGCGAGCCAGTTGAACGCGACGTTTGTCGTGGAACTGCCCCACACCCCGAAGCCAGCGGCGGTTGTCGCGCCCAGGATCAGAGCGTCCTGCGTCGAGGGATTGCCACCAGCCGAGATCGTGAGCTGCACGTTCAGCGTGGCGACCGGGAACGCGGCCGCGTACGTCACCGAGCCGGATCCACTCGTGACGGTGCCGGTGCCCCATTTCATCTTGAAGGCGCTGGGGAATTCCATCGCGCCGGTGGTTCCCCAGGTGGGAGAGAATTGGTTGGTGATCACGGCCTGATTGAGACCGGTGCCAGGCGAGGTAATGACGTTCCCTGAGACGGTCATGTTGCCGGTCACCAGGCCGTTGCCTGTGATATTGGCGCCGCCTCCGGCGACCGTCAGACCGCTGTTGACGGTCATGGTGCCGGTGACGGTGGCATTGCCCGCCACTGTGGCGCCGCCGCCGGTAATATTCAGGCCGCCGGTGAGCGTCAGGCGGCCGTCTGTCTCGAGCACCGGCAGGCGGGCGGCGGAGGGGGCCAGGAAGAGGAAGTTCGGCCCTGCGCCCCAAGTCACGGCCGTAGTGCCGCCGGTATTCGTACGGTGGATGGTAGCGCGGGTGATCTGCGACGTGGCAGCTGTGAACACGCCTTCGCCGACCTCAAACAGCGTCGGTGCAGTTTGGCTGTTCACGGCGACGTAGGCCACACGCGCGCCATTGGGCACGCCAGCCGCGCCGGGCGCCAGGTAGCCCGCCACGGCCGACGTGAAGATATAAGGATCTGTCGATGCGGTGCTGCCAAATGTGACCAGCACCCGATCGGCGACGACGTTCGGTGTCCCCATTCAAGCGTCCTCTTCAATTTGGAGGTCAGACGTCCAGACCTGCGGATAGGGCCGCGCCACGGTGGTAGGCTCGGTGAAAGCTCCGAAAATCCCCTGGCCGAGCGCGGCATCCGAGCGCGCGGCGAAGACTTGTCCGGTGGTGCCCACCGCCATCGCCATCGCTTCCATCTGGGCTGCCTCAGCGCTGGTGAGTGCTGGCAGGGTGAAGCGCTCGATGCGATAGGGCCGGCCGAGCGTGGCATAGCGCGTGCCGGTCATGCCGGTGCGCGACACGGTGCCGGGATCACGACCGGCGCGGGCTGCGCCGAAGGCATAGCCACGCGCGGTGATCAGCGCCGCCCCCACCCAGACGCGCCCGAGTTGCAGGTAGCTATCGCCGGCGGACATGCCAAAGGTCAGGCGCCAGTAGCGCGCGGAGACGCCCGCCGTGCTGCGCCAGCCCCAGACGCCCCAGGGCGACATGGTGAAGGTGGCGGCGCCGGTATCCAGCGCCGTCGTGCCGCCCGACGCAGAACCGGCCGTGAGCCGGATCGTGGCGGCGGACGTGGGCAGCACGCCATCCCGTGGCGCTCCGATTGCCACCAGGTTCACCGTCTTGGCACTGCCCAGGTCGACCTCCACCCAGACCGCCGCCGCACCCAGGCTGCCGCTTCTCCACACGTCGTTCATCTGCGGCGTGAGCAGGCCGGCTGGCCCGAGGTCGGAGGCTTGGCTGGAGACCGTCACCGTGCCGGCGTCGGCGAGGTTCGCCCATGACAGAAGCGCGCCCATCAGCCCCACAGCTCCAGTTCTGCGTTGTCGCCGCGCGCGCTGATCGAGCGCACCAGGAGTGTACGGCCGGAGGTGAGCGCGGAGGCGTATTTCCAGGTGAGGCGCACAGGGGTGCCCAGGCCGAACTGCCACCACGGCAGGCCACCAGCGTTCGGACCGAGGCGCACCAGCCAGGAGCGACGCGGCACCTTGAACAAGGACAGCAGGTCAGCCGCCACCGCGGTCGCCTCGCCGGCACTGTCCAGCACGCCCGGCACGTCCTCGCCGTCCACCGCCAGCGGATAGGCGGACTGCACCGCGGTGTCGCTGTCGACGGCGGTGCGCTGGAGGCGGCTGTAGTAATCGCGATCCGCCGCCGACACGGACGTCACCAGGTCGGCGCCGGACTGCACCAGGTCGAGGCGCTGGTAGCCGACACGGGCCCGCCACCACGGCGGCAGCGCACCGGCAACTTCCTCAGGCGGGGCGGCCAGCATGGACTCGCGGATGGAGATGCCGGTGCCCAGGGTCTCCGGCGCGGTGACGGCGCCACCGATCCAGTTGCCATTCGTGTCGGTACCCCACCAAGCCGTGCCGAGGCCTGCTGCAAGCCTGTCCAGCGCTTCTGCGGCCGTGCCGCCGCGCACCACGATGCCAGCCTCCGCGGCGCGCCATGCCGCGAAGGCCGTCGAGCTCACGGTGGTGCCGGTGGAGACGCTGAGGATCTGTGCCGCGAGCGCGCCGGCCGTCGCCGGATAGCCGCCGAAGGCCGTCGAGCCGCGCGCGTCCGCGGTGAGGCGCACGGGCACCGCGCCGACGCGGAAGTGACCGGTGGCAAGACATGTCTGGAACGTTCCCGCGGCTACCGTCGCGGACTGGAGCGCGGCATAGCTGGCCACGTCGCCGCCCGGCACCAGCGCCACACCGGCATCGCGCACGGCCAACACCTGCGACATGGCGCCGTCGTGGAGCTGGTAGATCAGCTTCCCGGCCTCCACCTGCACCGGCACGATGTTGCGCACCAGGCCGAACAGGCGCGGGATGTTGGCGCCAGCCAGCGCGGCATCACCGTTGATACCGCCGGCGCCGGTGTAGGTGCCGCAGGCGGAATCGTTGAGGTTCTTCGCACCGGACTGGAGCGGCATGCGCAGTGTGGACGTGCCGCCGAAGGCTGCCGCTGTCTTGAGCGTGGCCACGCGCTCGAAGGTGGAGCGCGGTGCGTGTACGGGGCGGCGGTGCGGCGCGCGGTAGATCGTTACGGCACGTCCCGCCACAGTCCAGTCGCCAGTGAGGCTGTTCACGCCACCATCGCCGTTGGCGATCCGCAGTTCACCGGCGCTGATCGAGGTGCGACGCTCCTGAGAGGGATAGACCGGGATCGACAGCTCAAGGGCTGGTGGCTCCAGCAGGCGGGGCGGGTATTTGCTGATGGGGGCGGTGTCTGAGGGCTCCTTCAGCCAACCGCGGTCGGAGACGGCCACGGTGGCGCTGTCGGTGACGATCTCCACCAGCCACACGGACGGCTCGGTGCGCGCCGTCTCGGCCGTGGCGCTGGTGGCGGGACCGGTGGCGGTGATGCCGAAGGCGAAGGCCGCAATTGGCGCGGCGGCGACGGGGCCGAACATCATGCCGCACGCAGCCGCGCCGTGCGCAGCTCCTCACGCAGCTCGGCCACCTGCATCTTGAGCGCCGCCAATTCGTCAATCAGCGGCACCATGTCGATCGGCTGCTGGCTCGTCGGCAGGCCGCGCACCGCCGGCAGGTTCTCGAGGCTGGACACCACCATGGAGCGCAGCGCGGCGAACTGCGGGCCGGAGGCGTAGGCAGCGCGGCCGGCGCCAAGCAGCGTGTCTGCGCTGCCCGTGATCCGTGCCAGGGCCGCCGCGTCGCCCGACTGCGCGGCCGCCAGATCGGCACCGAATATGCCCTGCGCCGCGGCAAAACGATCCACCGGCGAGGCGCTGGGATCGTTCGTGCTCAAACGATCGAGGTAGGCGCGGATCGCTTGGCCTTCGTTGTTCTGCTGCGCCTTCACGACGTCCAGGGCCTTCTGGCGCGCGTCAGCAAGCCCTTCCTCGCTCAAGCCGTATTCCTTGGCCTTGGCGCTGAGGTCGTCAAACTGCTTGCCGATCTCCTCCAACTGCCGCGCCAGCTTCTGCGCCGGCGTCTCGGTGAGGTTGCGGATGGTGTCGCGGACGGCGGTGAAGCCTTCCACGAACTGCTGCAGGCCACCGAGATCGGAGAATGTCCGGCCTGTCAGCGCCCCCGCCAGCTGGTTGTCGTTGGCGGCGCCGAAGCGCAGGCGGGTGAATGCTTCGTTCAGGTTGCCGGCGTCCGCCCAGGAGTAATCCGCGCCGTTCTTGTTGCCGCCCACCACAGAGACGCCGCCCACCGTCAGGCCGCGCGCGGCGAGGTAGGCATTGGTGGCCGCGACAAGCTGATCCGCCGCGGCAAACATCTGCGCGCCGCTTTCGTTGTAATACTGGCGGCTGATCGGGAGGAGGCTGCTGGCCATCTCGTTCGTAGGCGTGGCGTCTGGCCCCCAGCCGGCGGACTGGAGGCGGAAGCCGTAGCCGCGGACGGACTCGCCGGGGCCGATGAGGCCGCCGCCGAGCCCGCCCAGCGTGCCGCCGATAAGACCACCGAGCGGGCCGCCGATCAGGAAGCCAGCAAGGCCGCCAAGGCCGGAGCCGATCATGCCGTTGGTGGACTGTGCCGAACTGCGGCCGAGGGCGGAGTTGAGCAGGCTGGAGATGGCTAGGCCGCCGCCGATGCTGCCGAAAGCGCCGCCGAGCGTCAGTTGCGAGCCGCCCATCAGCGACGTGCCGTAAGTGCCAAGCAGCCCGGGCGTGCCAGCGGTGCCTGCGATGGTGATACCGCCCAAATCCGCAAACGAACCGCCGACAGTGCCGGCGGTGCCAAAAATTGAGCTTCCAATCCCGGAGCCGCTGATGCCAAGCGAGCCGAGCAACCCGTCCTTCGGCAGCAGCGACGACAGGCCGAGCAAGTCGCCCATGCCGATCCCGGTGCTGCTGCCACCGAACGCCGCGCTCAGCGTCGGCCGCGGCCCGCCAGAGCCCACGAACAGGCTGTTGAGGATCGGGTTCACGATCGCCAGCTTGGCGAAGTCCGTCACCACAGACGCCGCGATGCCGCGCGCCACGTTGCCGAAGTTCACCGCCGCGCCCTGGCCCGACACGAAGGCGTCCACCATCGCATCGCCCAACCGCTCGAAAGCGCGCTCGCCGATGGACACCACGGCATCGAAGCTGCGCTCGTGGTATTTCCTGATCGCCTCGGCTGCCTGCTCCTGCGCCTTCGCCGCTTCCTTGGCGATGCGCTCCTGATCCTTCAGGTATTCCTTGACGTGCGCATCGGCGTCGGCGGCTTCCTTGCCCACCTGCTTGTGGGCGTCGGCAAGCTTCTTCAGACCATCGGCCAAGTCATCGTTGGCCAGCTTGCGCTGTGCCGCTGCCTGCGCGCTGGTGATGGCGCCGGTGGCTTCCGCGCGCTCGATGATCTTCAGCCGATCCGCGTTCTCCTTGCGGAGCTTAAATTCCTTGTCCAGATCAGTGCGCAGCTTGTCGAAGTCTGTTTGTGCGCGCTGGCGTGCCGCCTCGGCGGACTGCCGCGCAGCGTCCGCAGCCTCCGCGCGCTCCATCTCGCGCGCCTCGCGGCGGATCTCGGCCTGCCGCGCAAGCGCCGCTTGAAGATCGGCGTCGGCAATTTCCATCGCCTGCTGCAAGCCCGGCGACACGTCACCGTATGCGCTGGCGGCACGCTCAGCGGCCACTTGCCGCGCAACATTGGCCCTCTGGCGTTCAGCCGCCGCGACAGCCTGATCCGCCGCCTCACGCTCGCTGGGCGCGATCACACGGCCCGCCGCACTCAGCGCCGCCGCGCCCTGCTGCATGAACCGCGCGAACGTCTGCGACAGGCCAGTGATCCGGTCCAGCCGCTCGCCAAAGTCCTGCGTCGCCGCCAGCAGTATGTCCTTGGCGCGGGACATCGTGACCGGCATCTTCTCAAACTCGGCGCCGATCTTCTCAGTCGCGCGGAGCAGCGCCGGGAACACCGTGTCCGCGGTGAGCTTGCCCTCGCTGCCCATTTGCCGAAGCTGGCCGATCGACACACCGAGTTCCTGCGCCAGTTTCTGCGCAAGCTGCGGCATGTTCTCCAGCAAAGAGCGCAGCTCGTCGCCTTGGAGCGTGCCGGAAGCCAGCGCCTGGCCAAGCTGTTGCACCGACGCCGCCGCCTCGGCCGCGCTGGTGCCCGCCACGATGCCGGCCTTCTGGATGCCGGACACCAGTTGCAGCACCTGAGCGTTGGTGCCGCCGATTTCCTTTGCCGCAACGGCAAAACGGGAGAACGCGCCGGCACTCTCCGCCACCGCCACGCCGGTTTGCTGCGACAGCTTGAAAAGCTGCTCGTAGACCTGCGTCGCCTGCGCCACGCCGCCGGTGGAGGAGGCAAGCCGCGCCATTGTGGCGGTGGCCTCGTCGCCGGCCTTGGCGATCGCGACGGCGCTGGTAGCCGCAGCCGCGCCGAGCGCCACGATGGCCGTGGTGAGGCCGCCAGCCACGGCAGACACGCCGGTGAACACGGAGCCGACGCTGCCGAGCGAGCCGCCCATGCCGATGAAAGCGCGCTGCACCACGTCCACCGACGTGCCGAGCTTCTGAAACTCCGGCTGCGCGTTCCGGCTGGCGGCCTGGATCGTCTGAAATGCGCGCTCGCCGGCCGGGCCAAGCGCCTCGAGCTGGCGCTTTACCTGCTCCGCACCCTCGGCCGAGATGCGGATGCCAACGGTGGGACGGCTACCGCTCATCGTGCCACCCTCGCCAGTTCAGACTGTGCCGCCGACGCGAACCGGCCCGGCGCGCGTGCTTCCACCTGCGCCACGTTCAGCCGCTTGCGGAGCGACACCTGGCGCATGAGGAAGAACATCGGGACGAACCTCCGCTCGGCAGCAAACTGGCGGCGCATGGCTTCGGCGCCCTTGCGGTTGCCCGTGAGCACCCGCGCATAGCGGCCCGCGAATAGCTGGATGCGGCCGCGCTTCGTCGTCTCGGTGCGCAGCGGCAGACACCACAGCTTGACGGCGGGATTGTCAGTCGGCCGGACAAAGCCGCCGGCGCGGAACATCTCTTGCGGCGTCACGCGCACGGGAAACTGGCCGTCATTGCTGCGGCGATTGCCCACGCGGTTCACCGGCGTCGGAATGGCGAGGTAGCGCCGGCCCTTGGCCTGGATCACCGCGCCCGTCTCAAAAATCCGCACCACGTCGGCCATCCGGCTCGTCACCAACGCCGCCGGCCGCAGCGACGTGGCGCCAACGCCCGGCCGCGGGTAGACGTTCAGCCGCCAGCTATTCGCCAGCGCACGGCCGCCGTCGCGGAAGCCGGCACCGCGCGCCTGTGCGCGCAAGTCGTCCTGTGTCTGCTTGCCGGCCGTCGCCACTGCGCGCCGCAGCGCACCGGCCACCTGCCGCACCTGCTGATCCATGGCGGCGCGAAGGTTGCCGGTGACGCTTGCGTGTAGGAGGCTCATCCGCGCCCTCGCAATTTGCGATCAGCCTCGCGCATGTCGGCGTCGATGGACGTGAGCGTGGCGAACGCATCGACAACCCACGCCGCTTGATCCGCCACGCCGCCAACGTCCGGCCAGTGAGCGGTGCCGGCCTCACCGCGACAGGCCGCCCAAAGCCGCACGAACTCATGCCATTCCGGCCCGATCGTGAGCCGTGGGTTGTCGCCCGGCCAAGGCTCGCCAGCCACCAGCCAGTCAGAGCCATCAACGGGCCTCAGCCCTCCGGCGTAGGCGTCGGGCTCTCGTGCGACGGCGAGAGCGCCGCGGAGTTTCCCTCCGCACTCCGGCCAAGCATGGCCAGCACGTAGGCACGCCAGCCGACAATGCCGATCTCCACCGCCGGCAGTTCTTCCAGCAGATCGTCAGGCACCACGCCGTCCACCCGCGCGAACACCGGCAGGCCAGGGCCGCGCCAGTCGCGCAGGCCGTAGCGCGCCGCGACGTAAGGCACCGCGTCGTTGTGGCGCATCTGCGCGTCGATCAGCGCGGCATAGGCCGGCACGTCCGCCACAGCCTGCTCCACCACCGCCAGCCGCGCCTGCACGCTGGTATCTTCCGGTGCCGCCTCGGCCTCGTCCACGACGGCAAGGCAGGCGTCGAGGTTGGCCGGCTGCACCTGGCGCAACGCCTCGCGCATTCCCTCCAGCAGCGCCGCACGCTCCGGCGCGATACCGCCGACGCGCCGCAGCTCGCGGCGCATGGCCGAACGCTCGCGGTAGGTGAGTGGCTGGAGGAGGTAGGAGCGCGGCGATCTCGGTGGCGTGAACCACTCGGTTTCGCGCGCGCTGAACACGACAGGCGTTTCGTCGGCCATGAAGGCTCCGGGTTAGAAGTGGGAGATGTAGAAAGCCGCGTCGGCGCCGTCCGCCTGGAAGCTGATGCCGTGCTGGCCCAGGCCCTCGCGGTTGCCGGGGTCCATGCCGACCACCTTGGCCAGCGGCACGGTGAGCAACATGCGGTTGCCGGCCGTGCTGCCGATGATCGCCATGAGGCTCATCGCCGTTCCAGCGCGGAAGGCCGAGAACAGGGACACCGAGTTGCTGGTGTTCATGTAGGGATCAAGCGTGCCGGCGGTGTCGCGCTCCACCGGAAGCGCCGGGCCGTAGCCTTCCGCGCTCTCGGGATCGTCCGGCAGGATCACGTTGACGCCGGCGCCGATCGAGAGCGTCCGCACCTGCGCCAGCGCCTTGTTCAACTGGCACTTGCCAGCCACGAAGCGCGGCGGCACGACGGCTACGCGCGTGTTGGCGGCCGTTGCCGCGCCGGCCGGCAGAGCCGTGGCGGACTTGGTGGCGAACTGCGCGCGCAGCTCAAAGCTGATGAACCCAATGCCGCCGGTGGTGAGTTCGATCGAGGCCGTCCCCACCGCGCCGGTGAACGTCCACAGCAGGCCGTCCGCGTAGAAGTAGACGGTGGCCGTCTTGTAAACGCTCTCGTCCGAGGTCGGGCTGTAGAGCACGTTGATCGGCACCTGAAGCAGCGACGCCGTGGTGAAGGCCGTGCTGGCCGTCTCACCCACGGTAATCACGCGGCCGGCGGTGTAGTCGATGATGCCCGTGGTGGTGGCCGCCGTGCCAGTGACGATCAGCGGCATCCCACGATACTGCTGCGCCGTCGTGCCGAACGGCGTGGCGGCGGTGACGGTGGTGGTGGTGCCGGCGGTGGCGGCAGTCGGCGCACCCACGGCGGAACTCGTCACCGTCTCCGCGAACGTGCAGCAGCGCAGCAGCTTGCCCCACTCCGGCGCGGTGCCGGCAGTGCCGGAGCCACGCAGCGGCATCCGCAGGCGCAGGCGGGGCCGCAGGCCGCCGACGATCCCGGCGGAACGGTCCAACGAACCGTTGTATTCCGGGATGTCGATCACCTGCGGGTCAAACTGCACCTCACAGTCCGTCCCGATCCAGTCGGATGCCGCCGGAGTGCCGGCGATGGCGTCGGTGCCAACCGTCGTCTCGATCTTGGCGGCAACGGCCGCGAACTTCATCCGCACCAGGTTCGTGGACATGCGAGGCTCCATCGAAGGGAAAGCGGCGCCGTCACGGCGCTGCGGTCAGGCTTGCCCAAGGCCAGATGAGGCTACGCGGCGTAGGGAGTGCCCAGGCCGCCAATGCAGAGGACGCTGAACCGCGCCGCAAACTCGCCGGCCGGCTTGGCGCTTTCGTCGGCGTCGTAGAGCCGGATTTCCGCGCCGTCCTCGGCCACATCGCCCACGCCGGACACCGCAGGCGTCCAGCCAGCCAAAGCCGCCACGACACGCGCGTGGAGCGCGGAAAGTGCCTGCTCAATGGCCAGATCGCTGGAGCCGCGCACGTAGCCGGACACCACGAACGCCAGCGTGTAGTGGGTGGCCAGAGGCTCGGCCGTCTCGTCTGCCGTCCAGTCGGTTGCGGTAAGCACCACGCGCGGCAGGTGTTCGGCGTCGGTGTCCACCGGAGCGCGACGCGCGCGCTCGACGGTGACGCCGGAAAGCTGGGACGTGAGACGCGCGGCAATGGCCGCCAGCGCCGCCTCGCGGAGTGGCGTGCTCATGGCATCAGCGCCGACAAGGTGAGCCGCCAGGACAGGCCCAGCGTGTCGCGCTCGGCGTCCTCGACGGTGTAGACGGTGGCGCCCAGCTTCACCTCGTCGCCGCGCTGCGGCGTGTAGGCCAGCGCCGCGGTGAGCACGTCGGCGTAGAGGTAGCCGGCACGTGCGCCAGGGCCGCCGAGGCCGCCCATGATCTCGTTCGGCGCGGTGCGGATGATGCGGGCCGATGCCCATGGCCACGGCGGCCGGCGGTAGCTGGCGGGCTCGGCCATGTTGGGGTCGGCGTGGAGGGTGGCGCGCGCCACAGCGAAAGCTGTCATTTGCCGCGCGCCTTCGCCTTGGCCGGTTCCGGCGGGTTGACGAACACGGAGCGCGGATCGCCGTCAAACACCGTCGTGCCGTTGTGAGTGAGCAGGATGTTCGGATCGAGCCACACGTCGCCGCCGATGGCGCGCCACCGCTGGCAGAAAGCGTAATCCTCGCTCCAATACTGGCGCGTCTCGTCGTCGGTGTAGGTGCCGAACAGGTCCAGCACTCGCCGCTCTACCGTGTTGCCGTCGCGATACCAGAGTTCCCGATACGCGCCAGCCATGCGCTGCGCCATGTCGCGCGAGATGCACATGAAGCCGCCGGGGAGGCATTGCACCTCGACCAGCTCAGACTTTGTCACGGTGACGCCGTGCGGCATTGGCACGAAAGCGGGATCATAGCGTTCGCGGTTTTTCTTCGCGTAGGTGGCGCCGATCAGCGCCTTGTCGTGCGCCACCAGCCGCAGCACGTCGCGGCCGGTGAAGCCTATATCAGAGTCGATAAACACTAGGTGCGAACAGTGGCTCTCAAGGAAGTCCGCCAACACGCGGTTGCGTGCGCGCGGGATCAGGCTCTCGTTGCGGATGGTGTGCAGCGAAAGCGGGATCTTCCGGTCGTAGCATTCGCGCTGAAGATCAAAGACGCCCAGCAGAAAGTTGTCGTAGCAGACACCGCCATACATAGGCGCACCGATCATCAGCCCCGCCGGCTGGCGAAACAGATGAACGGCCGGTGCGGTGTCTGCTACTGCCACGGATCAGAGCGCGGCGTTGTTGAGGATGACGGTCGCGGTGGTGTCGGTGTTGGACACCGCCGCCGCAAACACGCCGATCTTGGTGTTGGACGTGGCCGACAGCGTGATCTGGCTGTTGGTGTTGTCCCAGTAGGCCGAGGCGCCAGCGGCGGCGCTGGTGCTGACGGCGTTCGGCTTGGCGAAGGACCACACGCCACCGCGAGACAGCGCCACCGCGGCGGCGCTGTCGGCGTTGGAGAGGGCCACGCCAAACAGGTTGGTGCCGACCACGACGACGCGACCGGACACGACGGCGTGAGGCGCGGCCACCTGGAAGGTGTCCACCGCGCCCTGCACGAAGTTAGTAGCCATGTTACTGCCTCCTGTTCGCGCTATCAGGCGCCGGCGTTGAAATAGCCGCCCTGGTGCCCGATCGCACCCACGGCGAAGTCATGCACCACCTCGACGGCCACGCCATCGGTGCCCGGCACATACTGATGCACTCGCACCTGCGGCGCCGTCTGGCCGTTCACGTAGCCGTAGACGTAGACGGGCGCGGCAGAGGGCGAGGCGAACAGATACCAGCGGTTGCCGACGATGTTCGCGTCCGACACCGGCGACAGGCCGGCATACAGGCCCACGTTGGCGCCCTGATCCGCGGTGATGCGGGTCGTGTAGCGGATGGCCGCGCCACGGTAGGCCGCGCCGGTGAGCAGGATGGCAGGCGTGAGGTTCAGCTTGATCCCGTCCAGGCTCGTCTGCGCCATCATCGAGGCGTAGCCGGCATCCAGAGTGGCCTCGCTGATCGCGCCGCCGCTGCTGGCCTTGTTGGCGCGGCTGGCGCCGGTGCCGAACACGGCCGCGTTGCCAGTGGCCAGCGTGGGGCCGTCACCGTTGGCGGTGTTCACCAGCGCATAGGCCAGCGCGTTCTCAAGATCCGCCACGCGGCGGCCGATCATCGCGCCGAAATCGGTGAAGGCACCGAGATCGTCGTTGATCAGCGCCTGACGGGTGATCCGCACCTGGCGCGCGTAGGTGTCAGGTGTGATGGTTTCACGCTTCTCCGAGATGGTGCCGGCCTTGATGGAGCCGCCTTCTTCCAGCTTCACCAGCGCCGGCATGTCCCCCGCAGTCAAGAACTTGTGCGCCTTGAAGTCATTGAAAGCGCGCTGGGCGAAAAACTGGCGATAGCTCGGCGCCGCCGCGGTGAAACCGGCCTCCAGCATCTTGTTGCCGGCGGCTTCCAGCAGCAGCGGGAAGTCGCTCGACGTGTGGAAGCTGCGCTCAATGAGGCGCAGGCGATCGCGCGGGCTGACACGCTCGCCACGGGCCGCCGCCAGCTCCATCAGCATGTCGGACGGACGCAGCGAGGCGAACTCGCGGAACCGCGGGTCGATCGCAGCGTCGGTGGCGAGCGACGGCATGGCGCGCACGGCGAGCGCGTGGCCCATGGCGCGGGCCATGACGGTCGGATCGTCGTTGGATTCGCCGCGCTGCGCGGCCGGCGCAGCCGGCACGCTGGCGGGCTGCGCGCTGGCGACGGCGGCGTCCCACAGGGCCGCGCGCAGGGCCTCGGCCGTCCAGCCTTCGGACTGCGCGCGGACATGCAGGTCATCCAGCGCCTGCTGCGGCACGCGGCCACGCGCGGCAGTCACGACAGGCGTCAGGGACGCCATGCGGGACCGTTCGGCAGTGACGGCATCCTGGGTGGCGCGGGTAGCATCGGCGGCGGGCACAGAGTCCGCCGCGTGGTTCTCGGTGGTCATGACAGACTCCGTGATTTCAGGGACGGGAAGCGCCTCGGCCAGAATGTCCGGCTCCAGCGCAGTCGCGCGGATGGCCGAAGCCTCACCGCGCACACCGGCCGCGGCGTCCACAGGGACCGCGACCAGAGAAATTTCGTAGGGTTCCCAATCCACGGCGCGGTGGATTGTCTGGCCGTCCGCCTGGATCGGCTCGTAGCGGAACACGCGGTAGCCCACGCTCACGTTGCGGAGCGTGCCTTCCTCCAACCGGCGCCAGATCGGTTCGACGTCCGGCGCGCGGGAAATCTGGATCTTTGCCACGCCGCGCCCGCCGGACACGCTGGCAGACAGCACGCGGCCGATCACCGACGACGCCGAGTAGTGGCTGTGGCTGTCCAGCAGCGGCGCCTGGCCGGAGGCGAGACGCGCCATCCGCACGGCGTTGCCGCTCATGTCCAGTTCTTCCATGATCTGGCCCAGCGGCGGCACGTAGTTCGGAGCGCGCGCGCCAGTGCTCCACACCACGTCAACGGTGCGGGCCTCGGCGTCGATCGTCATGGGCGCGGCCAGGGCGCGCGCCGCCGTCACGACAGCCGGAGCGGCGTCGCTGGTTTCGTCGGTCATGTTCGGAAACTCCGTTAGGCCGGCGTCTGCGGCAGCGCCGCACCCGTCGCCGCGATCTCGATCGCGGCGAGCTGCGCCGCGTCCTGCGCCGTGCCGGACTTGGCGACACGGCGCGGATCGGTGTCGAGCGCAATCCCGGCGTCATCCAGCATCGCGTTGTCGGTGCGGTAGCGTTCGACCATCTCGGCCATGGTGTTGCCGAAGCTCGCCACCGCCTCGGACTGCGGCACGAAGCCGGCGCGCACCTGGGCGATGAGCGCGTTCGTGTCCTTCAGCGGATCAATCATCTCATGCGGCGGCGGGACGTGCTCGACGCCCTCCGGCATGTCGGCAGGCCACAGGCCCAACATGGCGCCTTGCTGGTGGAACCGTGCGGCGGTGCGCGCCACCAACATCGGGATCATCATCCCGTATTGGATCTGCTCGCACAGCCGGCGGAACTCAATCTTGCCCGCGCGCAGGCTGGAGTAGTTGGCCTGCGTCAGATCGCCGGACACCTGATCGTAGGTGAGGCCGGTGCCGACAGCCGCGGCTTCCAGCGCACGCTTGGCGAGGCTCACATGCGCGCCGCTGGAGGACGGGTTGATCGCCTCGAAAGACGAGCCGGCGCCGTTCGTGCGGCGGTAGAGCAACAGGCCCGGCTCCAGCGTCTCCACCACGTTGCCGCGCGCATCGCGGAACAGTCCATCCGCGCCGGCACCTTCACCGCCAGCCGAGCCGATCACGCCCTCAGTGTCGTCAGTGACCGCGCCGGCAAGGCACGCCTCGATCTTGGCTTTCTGCAGCAGCGCGCTTTCGTATTCCGCCAGATCGCGCAAGTGCATCAGCACCGGCGCCAGCCACGACACGTCGCGCAACTGGCCCGGCCGGCGCTTTCGGTAGACGTGCATGACGTCCGTCGCCGGCACGCGCACGCTCTCCAGCGATCGAGCGCCCAGGAGGTAGGCGTTGCCAGGGTGCTCGCGATACAGCCAGTAGGCCACCGGCCGGCCGTCCGCGTCCAGGCCAATGCCCTGCACCGTCCGCTCGCCGGCCAGGATGCCGTTCTTCGTGGTGTCCAGGAAATCGCTTTCCAGCACCGCCAGTCGCAGCCCCACCGGGTTGGCCGGAGACACCGGGCCATACAGGAAGCGAATGAACACCTCGCCGCTTTCGACCACGCCGCGCATGATCAGCGCCTGCATGGCCGCGTAGTTCAGGTGGCCTTCCGCGTCGCAGTCCAGGCCCGTCGCCCACTTGCGCCAGGCGTCGGCGTGCGGCGCGTCGCGCCACGTCGTCGTGATCCCAGGCCCGACGACGTTGCCGGCCCACAAGTCCACGATGCGCGCGCCGTATGGGTTGTTGCGCACCGCCTCGCGCGCCCGCCGCGCCACAGTGAGCGCAGCCGCGCCTACCTCGGACGTGGCAGACAGGCCGCTGTCACGCCACGTCGTGTTGCGCGTGTTCACCGCCGCCGCGTAGCTGCGCTTGGCGCCGAAGCCGAGCCAGGAGAACAGGCCCATCACCAGCCCCGATTAAAGCGCACAAGCGTGGAGCGCGGGCCGGCAGCAGACGATGCCATCTCGGCGCGCATCAGGTTCCGCACCTGGATCATCTCAGCCAGCGAGCGATACTCTACCGTCTTGCCGTCGTGTGTGACGCGGGTGGTGCCGGTGGCGATCGAATCCTCCAGCGCCGCGAGCTGCGAAGCAGTCCACGCCATGCAGCCCTCCCTATCGTCTGATCCAGTTGCTATCGCGGAACCGCACCGCAGGCGGCGCCGTCACGGCCGGCGCCGTTGGCGGCACCGTCACGGCCACCGGCACATGCTCCGGCTCGATCGCGTCCGCCGCCTGGCGCCAGAAGCGATCGCCGTAGCGATCCGCACCCATCAGCCACAGCGCCGCGCGCGCGTAGACAGCGCAGTCCAGCGCCTCGTTCCTGTCGCGCAGCTTCGCCCATTCCTGGCGCTGGAAGCCGCGGCGATCCGTCACGGTGCGAAGCTGCTCGGCGACGAGCTGCTTGACCCACTCAATCTCAACACCCTGCGGCAGATGCACCCAGCCGCGCGGGTATTCCTCGCTCTCGGTGCGCTTGAGCCAGAGGCGCCGGTAGAGATCGGCCTTCCACGTCGATACGCTCACCGTCCACAGCTTGAGGCCGCGGCGCAGCTTCCTGCCGTTCACCTGCGCGTCCACCGGCGTCGGGCCTTGCACCGGCGCCGCCTTGTTCCAGCCTTCCACACCCTTGACCGGCGCGATCCGGCTGTCAGCCAAGCCGCGCAGGTGGCCATAGACGGCCGCCGTGTCCCGGCCGCCGGTGTCGACGCAGGCCCGGCCGATCCGCACCAGTCCGCCGCCCTGGCGCGGCCATGCGCGGTTCAGGATTTCGGACAGGCGCGTCCATGTCTCGGCCTCACGCGGACTGCCAGCGATGCTGACGTGATCCACAAGCCAGGACGAAAAGCCCTCGCCCCACGCCCACACGTCGCACTCCAGCCGATCGTCCTGCACGTCCACGCCGGCGGTGAGCACCGCCGCAGCTTCCGGCACCGTGCCGAGGCGGTAATCTTCGCGGCGCTCGGCGAGGCGTTCCCACTCCGGCGCGTCGCCTTGCTCCTGCCAAGTGAGCCCAAGAACGGTGTTCTTGAACGTCTTGAGCGCCTGATCCTTACCCTGCGCCGCTTCCCAATCCCGCGCGATCTGCTCCCAGGACAGCCAGCCTACCGGCGAGTAGAGCGACGAAATATGAAACCCGACGACGTGCGCCGCCTCTGCTTCCGCAGTTGGCCGCCACTCTCCCGCGCCCAGCATCCACGTCTTGTGCCGCTCCTCGATCGGCACCTCGCACTCGGCACAGACATAAGCCGCCGTCTCCGGCCGGCCCTTGTCCCAGCGCAGCCGCTCAAACTGGAGCCACTGCATCGCGCCGCAGTGCGGACACGGCAGGAAGAACCGCCGCTGATCCGACGCCAGATATTCGCGCTCGATCCGCGAGGCGCCTTCGATCGTGGGCGTTGAGACGAGGTATTCCTTCTTCCGCCGGCCAAAGGTGCGCGCACGCGCCGACGCCAGCGCGATCGGATCGCCTTCGCCTTCCACGTCGCCGGGATAGGCGTCCACCTCATCCATGAACAAATACCGCGCCGACATGGAACGCAGGCCCACGGCACTGTTCGCGCCGGTGAGCACAAGCTGGCCGCCGGCAAAATCCTTGGACAACATGGTGTTGCCGCTGTCCCGCTCGCGCGCCGCCGCGACGAGGTTGCGCAGGGATGGCGTCTCCTCCAGCAACGGCTCGATGCGCTGGCGGCTGAACCGCTTGGCCAGCTCCACCGTAGGCTGAACCGTCAGCATCGGTCCCGGCGCGTGCTGGATCACGTAGCCGATCCAGTTGTTGCCGCTCTCCGTGGCGCCCACCTGTGCGCCCTTCATGAACACCACGCGCTGGGCGGGGTGGGACGGCGAGAGGCAGTCCATGATCTCGGCCAGGTATGGCGTGCGGCTGTTGCGCCATGGGCCGGGTTCGGCGCTGCCCTTGCTCGACAGCATGCGGTTGCGCTCGGCCCATTCCGAGACGGTGAGCAACGGCTCCGGCTTGATCCCAGCGCGCCAGGCCGCGTCAATATCCGCGGCACCGTCGAACATTAAGCCTCCAGAACCGGCTCCGCGCGATCGGCTAGGTGGGCGCGGAGGCTGGCGTCAATGGCCGCCTGCAAGTTGTGTTGATCGACACCAAGATCCGCCGCGAGAAGCGGTGCGGCGCGAGCCGGCCAGGCCAGGATCGCGTCGCGTTCGCCTTGCGCCAATTCGCGAATGCGTTGCAGCGTCGGCTCTTTGGCGATCACGCTTTCTTCCAGGCGGGCCGCAACCACCTCGGCGGCGCGTCGCTTTGCCCGCTTTAGCTTCACGTTCTCGCCTTCGTCTGCCTCTTCGGCGTCGCCTTTCAGCGCGCGGTCGCGGAGAAAGCGAATGTAGCCTTGCACCGCCGGCGCCAGCTCATAGCGGCCACGCTCGGCCTTCGGGATCACGTCTTTCTCGGTCAGCTGCTGGACGCGCCGCTCGGTGAGCAGCAGCAGCTTGGCAATGGTGCCGATCGGATAGGTGGTGGTGGCGCTCACGCGGCCTCTTGCGTCTTGGTGCGAGCTTCGACTTCGGCAAACGTCTCGCCGGTGCGTTCCAGCTTGGCATGCTGGCCGGTGAACTCCTGCCAGCGGCGGACAGCTACGTCGACATAGACCGGGTTAAGCTCGATGGCGTGGCAGGCGCGGCCGGTAGTTTCTGCGGCAATTATCGTGGTGCCAGAGCCAGAGAAAGGCTCATAGACGGCTTGGCCTGGGCTGCTGTTGTTCTCGATCGGGCGCTTCATGCACTCGACGGGCTTTTGAGTGCTGTGGCCGGTTTCGGATTTGCGAGGCTTCTCGATCTGCCAGAGAGTGGACTGCTTGCGTCCGCCCTCGTAGTGGCCCGTCTTGCCTTTGCGAACGGCATACCAACAAGGCTCATGCTGCGGGTGGTAGTCGCCGCGGCTAATCACGAATTGGCTTTTGCCCCAAATGATCTGCGCACGAATTCCAAAGTCACACGCCATCAGGCTCTCAGCTACGACGTGCGCTTTGTTGCCGGCGTGCCAAACGTAAACCACGTCGCCGGGGAACAGCGCCCAGGCTTCGCGCCAGTCCGCCGTGTCGTCATTCAGGACTTTGCCAACCGCGCGACCAGCGCTAGGCGAGCCGTCGCTTCGCATGGCCTTGTTCCGCCAGTCAGCGTCGTATTCCACCCCATACGGCGGGTCCGTCACCATGAGGTGCGGCTTCACGCCGTTGAGCGCCTTCTCCACCACCAGCGCGTCGGTGCAATCGCCGCAGACGATCCGGTGCCGGCCAAGCAGCCAAACGTCGCCCAGCACCGACACCGCTTCGTCTTGCGGTTCCGGCACGTCGTCGGCGTCAGTCAGGCCCTCAGTTTGCTCAATCGTCAGCCGCGCCAGCTCGTCGTCGTCAAAGCCAGTCAGCGCCAGATCCAGCCCGGCGTCGCGCAAGTCGCCCAGCTCCAGCGCCAGGAGCTCGTCGTCCCACTCGGCTTCTTCATGCACCCGGTTGTCGGCCAGGCGATACGCCTTGATCTGGTTCGGCGTCAGCCCTTCCGCGACGTGGATAGGCACCTCGGCCATACCAAGCTGCTGCGCGGCCAGCAGGCGCGTGTGGCCAACGACGACAACCATGTCGGCGTCCACGACGATCGGCTGGCGCCAGCCAAATTCGCGCAGGCTGGCGGCTACCTTGGCCACTGCGCCGGTGTTTCTGCGCGGGTTACGCGCATAAGGCACGACGCTGCCAATCGGGACCGTCTGAACCTTCAAGCGGGCACCTCGGTGGAAGCGAAGCCGGGGAAAAACTCTGCCACTAGCGAACCAACGCGCTTTCGCCACC
>Ga0315909_10001289_pt1 | contig 33799 bp, 92 predicted proteins | sample LakEriMetagenome_11_FD_203527 | JGI IMG/M metagenome (GOLD analysis project Ga0315909, IMG submission 203527) | Freshwater fungal communities from buoy surface, Lake Erie, Ohio, United States - Buoy 2 MA125 | ecosystem: Environmental > Aquatic > Freshwater > Lake | place: USA: Lake Erie, Ohio... | reverse complement strand
GGTCCAGAGCACATTGACCGTTATTGTGGATTTGCTGATACTTTAGGTGAAGCATTTGAGGAAGTTGTAAAAAGCAACACTCTTAATGCCACTCGTTACTTTGGTGAATAAAATGAAAAATAAAGAAATTGAACAAGTAAAACAAGAAATCAAAGTTTTGCAATCAAAACTTGCGTTGCTGGAAGAAATGGAAAAGTATAAGAGTCCAGCAGAGGAAGCATATAAAGAGTGGATGGGTAAGTATCCTCCAACGGATGAAAGTGTTGATAATACTGATGATATAAGGTGGAGAGCATTTCAAATGGGTTGGATGAAAGCACAGCAAACTTATGAGGTAGGAGAGTATCAACCAACACCACAAACTCCAGAGCAAGTTGAAGAAGGACTAAAACAAGCATTCAGAGAAGCAAAAGAATCTGAAGGGTGGCAAGACACACAAAAAAAGATTGAGGGATTTATTTCTATTGAAGAACTTGATTGTATAAGGTTGCGACTTGGGAAAACCTTAGAAGATGTGATTAGGGAATGGACTACTATTTTCAATATTCGGGGTGATATGGATAGAACCACTATGATTCAAGATTTGTGCAATAAAATATATGGATGGTTGCCTGCCGAACAAAATAGTAAAGGAACACAAAGGATAGAAACTGAAATTGCTGTTGATTCTCATAATGAACTTCTAAACAAAATCAAATCAAAGATTTATAGTAATGAAGGACATTCTAATTAAACTCAAACCACTTCAATGGGTTCCTCCATCACAAACATTGGAGGAATTCTATTTTGGTGTATGTCCTACTCCAGCCATCACATCTAAGAGATTCAAGTATCTCAAGAGTATTGATTCTCCTTATGTTGATATCTACTCTGATTATGATACTTATGCGACTGCTGTTTCTCAACACGACTCCATACACTACTTGACAGGATATGGATTTGATAGGTATGATGAAAGTAAGATTGCACACATAGAAGCATCATTCAATTTGAGTGATTATCCAATTACAAAGGGAAACCTTGATTACTATAGAAACCGAATCAAGTTTCAGATACCCAAAGGACTTGGTAGGAAAGTAATTCTTGAAACCGCAGAAAACCTTAGAGATTTATACTAAACAACACAAGAGGAACCTATGACTTACGACAAACAACTTGCAGAAGAACTTTACGAAGGACTCAAAGACCTTCAGGATTATATCAATTATTATAATATTCCACTTCCATTAGTTGAGAAATATAGTAATCTCATTCATAGATATGAAGAACAAAAAGACAGGGGAACTGGAAGAACCACTACACTTTATATGCAAGCAATTGCAAATGCACTTGCGAATCCCGGAAAGGAAGTGGAGTTTATTGACCATTTTCCAGTGACTTGTAATGTTAGTCGCCACGCAAGTAACATAACAAGTATTATTGAAAAACTTGGATATAATATTTCTGTATCAATCAATTCTAAAAAAGTAATTCTCTGTAATACCTTTCGTGGAGTTGGAAGGTGACTGATAATCAAAATGTAAGACCAGAAGTAATCAAAAATGCTCTGGAGTTTATTGATGAGTATTCTGGTGCTTTGAAAGAACTTGCTGACATTGAACGCACTGAACGCGAACAAAGAAGTAATCGTATTCTTCAACGATACAATGATTACTACAATCTTGAATGTGCTTCTCTTCCTCACGGCACACCTATTACACCAGAGCATCAGCAAATGATTACACTTCAATGTATGATTGATGCGTTGAGGTGTGAGAATCTCAATCGGGAATATAACCAGATTGATATTGTTGATATTGAGGACTTGATTGAACGATTGGATAAACAAGCAACTGCATTTCTGAAAAAAGTTAGAGAGTTCAAAGACAGTGCTGATGGGGTAGCATAAGGACAGATAAAGAACTGGCACAAGGGCATCCCATAGGTGCCCTTTTTGGTCTATAATACTCTTATACACAAAGAACTCAAATGACTATTGACCTTTCAAAATACATCGGACAAGAAGTTGTGGGAACTCTTGCCGATGAAACTAAAATTATTGGCACTATTAAATTTATCAATGAATGGGAATCATATCCTTATTCCATAAGTGGATGGTTCTTTAATAAAAAAGGGAAGGGTTATACTAGATCTCAAATCACATCAATCACACCAATCAACCCAACTATGAACGGCATTGCACAATGTAGTCCCAACATTAATCTTTCAGATTTTGAAGGTCAGAAAGTTTATTTTAAGTGTGTGAATGATAATGAGATGTTTGGAACGGTGGTTAAATCTCTTTCTTCAAACAGATGTTATGTCAATATTCCCTGTGGTGGTAGTTTTATAACGTCTGACCTTCAAGAAATCTACGGTGAAGGTGCCTACGAAATCAAAACCAAATCAACCTTTGATGAACCCTCTGACTCTGCAGTAGAAAAAGCAAAGGAAGCAATCAAAGACCTCACAGAGGAACAAATCGCAAAACTTCTTCACAGTTTGAAAAAATGACCAAACTTTTTATCTACAATCCAACTCACCCAGATGCCAAATCTAATGGCATTATTGAGTATGATATTCTCTGTGCTACTATGCGTCTGACTGGAGAAGATAAAGGTCTTGTTCGGTTTGTCTATGATACTAATGGTTGGTATTGGCATATTGATGATATTGACAAACAATATGTTGATGGTGGAGGAGCACTGAGTAAGATTGAAAATGCTTTTGCTGCCGAAGAAGGAACTGAGTTTGTGGGATGGAAAAGGACTAAACAATATCGTCTCACGAAAGAGGAAATCAACTCATTTGTGATTGGAAAAAAAGAAAAGGTAGAAGGTGGAACAATGACATATTATAAAGTATTTGTTCCTTGTGGTGTGGCAAGAGTTCTTCCTTCATATGTTTCTGGTAACAAACAAAATTGCGGAATTCTCAACAAATGACTAAACTTTGTAAGGACTGTGTGTATTATAAGCACTATGACAGTTCAATGAATACTAATGGGTGGTTGGATGAATGCACTTGCCCAGCACTGAAAAAGAAACCAAATCCCGTAACTGGAGAAGTTGCTAAAACATATTGCAGTTCTGAAAGGGATTATGATAGGCGTTGTGGTCAGAATGGTAGGTATTGGAAATCAAAAGATGCACCAGAACCAGAACCAAACATTAAGGATTCTTGGTTGAATAAAATTTTTAATATTTTTTGATTAGTAGGTATTGGGAAATGACTGACAAATTTACGATTGAAGACCTTTTTGATTATGTGTGTAGATACATTGCCTCTGCTTCTTCAAGTGATGAGATTACAGATACTCATAAACGATATGCGATTCTAATCTTTACTGGATTTCAAGAGTATGTTCTTGACCATTGGCAGGGTGAAGATAATGCAGATGATGCTTGGGTAGATATGAAAGACCTTGACTTTGCTGATTTTGTTTCTAAAAAACTTGATGAAATTGAGCAAAAAACAAATGAATCTTCTTGAGCAACAGTGGAACTTTGATAAGTGTTGGTGTAACGAATGCTGTAAGAAAGAAACTGGATTTTATAATATGGCACGAATGGTACTTTGTCCCGAATGCGGTAATAAAAGATGCCCAAGAGCAACCAATCATATGCTAGAATGCACTGGTAGCAACGAACCCAATCAGGAAGGGAGTATTTACTAATGAATAAAAAACTTCAACAGTTCTGGATTAGGCGACATATGTGGAGTTGGTGTTTTGATTGTTGGTTTAAACTAATGTATCCACATATTTTCTACGCTCAACTTGGCGGATATGATAAATTTGATACAGAAGATGATAATTGGTGGTTTTGGATGTATTTGAACAACTTTAATGGAGATTTGGAGGAAAGATGAAAAACTTTCTTCTCACCTTATGGTATAGATACAAGGAATGGAGATATGAACGCAAGTGTATCAAATACTTTGGAGCAAAACCAGAAAAGATTTACCTACCAGCAGAAGATTATGATTTTCTTGTGAAGAAACTACAAGAACCACCTGACCCAGAAGCAATGAAAAGAATGAAAGAACTGCTTGAACGAACTTCACCTTGGGAAACAAAATGAAAAAACAAGATCTCAAAGAACTTCTTACTCCAGAGTTTCTATCAACTCTTCGTATTGCGGTAGAGTGTTGTAATTGGGATGTTGATATGGTTGAAACTATGAACTTTTGCTATTGGTGCTATGAAATGGTAGATTTGCCCCTGCCAGAATTTGATATGAGTTTTGAAATGGAGGAAGAATGAAATACAACACCACAATGATTTTAGATGGTAAAACTATTGATGTGATGATTGAAGCAAATACACTTCAAGAGGCAAAGATTCTGATTAAACAAAAATACAAGAACTCTCAAGTAATTGGAGTTTGTGTAATTCCCCCTTATAAAAATGACTAAAACTATGGAATTTACTCCCGAAGAACAGAAAGTCATTTTCAATGCAGTTAGGCAATATCAAATGAATAAAGTTTCCTTGAATGGAAATCAGTATAAGGTATGTGAGGAGATTCTAAACAAGATTTTCCCTCAAGTTTATACTCAAAAACAAGAACAACCCACTTAAAATGTTTAGCAAGAAAGTATTATCCACTGACAAGGCAAAAACCACACTTAACTGGTGGGAATATTGGATTGGTCACTGTATTGCAACAGGTTTTCAATCTATGCGACTTGCTTTCATTAACTGGACACATTTGATGTGGTTTGAGGAAGAACAGAAGAACTATGCTCTTCTGAAAGATGATGACCCACTGGAGCAGTGTATCTTATACTTTTGGGATTCTCTTGAAGATGAAACATACCCCAAAGAGTTTCTTGAAGAACTAATGCAAATGGCAGATGATGTTCAAACTGGTAAAGTAAAGACAGTTCCATTCACTCAAGATATGATGAATGAGATTATGGACTTGGTGGGTGACACTTTGGAAACCGGCACAGAGGACTGTCAGGATTGTGATTGATGCATTATAATATTTACATATGAATGAGATTTTATGACTGAACTTTCTCCAGCAGCACAAGCAGTAATGGATGCTTGGTGGAATGATTCAAAAGACAATCGTTCTGGTATTGCTGCTGCTCTCCGTGCTGTTGTAAATCAAATTGAGGTGATTCCACTTTACAGAAATCCTGTGGATGCTGCAGTTCATCACACTCAAATGAAAATCCAAAAACAACTTATTTCTATTGCCGACGAACTTGATGGAACCAATGAATAACATCACAGAAACAGAAGAAATCTTTGAGGAATGGTTCAATGAACTGGAAGGATTCTCTTATCGTTCCGAACGATTCTGGGATGATTTCTATTATGCCTCAAGGTCTGGTGATACAAAATCTATGACCAAGTGGTTGAAAACTGCCTTTCAGGTAGGTTATGATGCCGCACAAAAATCTTATGGAGGAACTCAATGATTGAAACTTTGATTGCTGGTCTTACTTGTGGAATTGCTACATTCTATGGAATGGGTGATGGATTTCACGGACAAACTACTGCCAATGGAGAACGATTTGATGCTTACCGTTGGACTGCGGCCCATCCCCATCTTGCAATGGGAACAAAGATTCGTGTAACAAATCAAGATAATGGAAAACAGGTAATCGTGCGAGTAAATGATAGGGGTCCGTATTCTCACGCAAATATTGACCTTTCCTATGCTGCATTTGCTCACATTGCATCCACAAGTAAAGGAAATGCCACTGTTTGTTGGAGAGTTGTTGGATGATTGATACTTCTTTGTTCCCTTATGAAACTTTCCCAGTAAGGCTAGAAGTTACTCAAGAGAATAGAATCTGTTGGTTTAAGGATAAGGTGGACCTACAGAAGCATATAGACAGATATAAACTGGACAAAAGAAAAATTAAGGTATTCTATCGCGATGAAAAATCCACTGAGCCTAGTAAAACAGACAAGAAAACGGTACGACAAAGAACTCCAAAAAACAGTGCTGGAAGTGCAAATACAGGTAGGAAACGCACCAAAAGCGTGGATAAACCTAGAAACACTGCTGGAACTCCAAAAGCAAAACCAAAACCAAGAAAACCAAAATGACTAAAAAGGAAAAACTTACCTTAGCCTTGACTCATTTGGATGATATGACTAAACTGGTAGAGGGAAATTTGTGGGAAGGATTTCTTTCTTCTCATATTATTCCTATTAGGTTTGAAATAATCCGACAATTGCAATTGGAGAATGTTGATGAGTGAGTATAACTGGATTGATGATAGTTTTCGTATTGAAAAAAAGAAATGGGGAACCTATCAATCCTTTGACAAAGAAGGCAATGGTATCATTACATCGCTCACAGAAGAGCAATGTATTTTTTCCACTCGTCATTACTTGAAGAGTAAATTTGAGAATAAGATTGATGAAACCGTGACAAAATACGACGGTAAAATGAGTTATCAACTCTAAATACGAAAAGAAAAAGCATTTTAGATGGAAAACTTTAGAATAGGCGATAAGGTAATCTATACTGGTTCTGACAGTGACCAAGTAAGATTTGGTTCTAATGATGACCCAACAAAAGTTCTAATTACAGGAGACACCTATCAAATTGAAAAAGTAGAAGTCCATAGTTGGCACACTAAGTTACATCTTAGAGGAATAAAAGGTAAATTTAACTCTGTATCATTTGAAAAATTATGACTAAACGCACTTATACAACTAAATCTGGAACCACCTTTGAATGGGAAGAAACCAAAGAGGTCTTAAAGGCAATCAAAGAACTTCACAATGAAACTAAAAATGACACCAAATCAAAAACTGTGGAGTGATGTTTTTCGTTGTGCCGTAGAAAGGTCTAATCTTTACTTTAAAGAAAAAGACTTAGATAGGCAAAAACGGGAACATACTACAGTTGTTCTTTCTCTGCAAAAAGGTGAACAATTCTGGAGGCATATTCTATGAATTATCACGTTTATGACGAAACTACTCCCTGGTGTGCTTGGTTGCAATACTGCGAAATATGTTATCAACTGAATGTTCCAAGGCAACCAAGTGTTACCCGATTTATGATCTATAGAAATTATCTTAAGGAGGTAGGAGTTCTCTGATTTTTGAAATAAATACTCAAATTGAGAGGACAAAATGTATAAAGAACTAAACGAATATGAAAAAGCACTTGCTAATTTTGCAGACCGTGCGGGAATTATTGCTGGACTTGAAATCTCAGGTAAAATGTCTCAGGAAGAGGCACATCAGCAAATTAAAGAACTTTACAAAAACCTCAAGCACCTCAGAAAGCAAGAGAAAGTGTAGTAAATGTAAAGTTGAGAAACCACTTGATAACGACCACTTTGAAGAGGTAAAATCCTTTAAAAGTGGTTTTTCTTACTATTGTAAAATTTGTTCTAAACCCAAGAGACGTGATGACTGATTTTGATTATAAAAAGTATTCTTTAGAGAACTTGGAAAATTGGATTTCCGATGCCATTCTGTCTGCAGAAGCATCTCCTGAGGAAATTTATGAAACCATTGTGAATGCAGTAAGGCAAGAGTATGATTATTTTAATTATCATACGACAAGAACTTATGAACTTCTCTCTCTTCTGAATGGTAACAAGGTAACTGATGTTCTAGCATTAGATGGAGTGCAAATAGACCCTGCAGGAAATAATGTTGGTGTCTGCGATAGTGATAATCTTTCTGATTATTGCAAGCAATCGTGGAATAGTTTTTGGCAAGAAGATGAATATAGTATTCGCGAAGAAGAATACTACAACAAACCAAATTCTACACCAAGTAAATGGATTCTTCCTGTAGAAATTGATGATGCAAGTGGAGAAAGTTTCATCACTCTTCCCAATGACCTACTAGATAAACTTGAATGGAAGGAAAGTGATGTTCTGGAGTATCTTGACAATCAAGATGGTTCCTTTACACTTAAGAAAGTACAATGACTTCTAAAATACAGACTGCTGGTGCATATAACGAGCACGATGGATACTCTTTCATCATCAGTTTTGATAATAATCGTTGTATGACTCTGGAAGGCCTTACAAAAGAAGATATTTACGAAATCGCATCTTGTGCTCTTTGTATGCTTCCTGAGGAGGATTACCGAACTTTGTTAAATTCCTAAACTCTGATAAAATACTATAACCTACACAAAAACAAAATGGCACTCTCTGAAAAACTGACCGAAGAACTTCTTGAAGTTAAAAGTCATCTTCGCAATGCTCTTAAGATTTCTGCAGTAAATGAGAAATCTTTTGTATCAAAGCAACTTGCAGATATTCTGTTTGCTATTGATACTCTTGAAAAGACTGAAAATCTTATGGATAAACTTGAGAATCGCAAACCAGGCGATAGTGGTATCTTTGGAAGCTTTTTCACTGATATGTGATATTAAGCAACATTGCGACAACCTAAAGACATTCTTAAGAACAGGGGTTTTTCGCATAGATATGTTAGGATTTAAAGATATTTCACATTAATATATGACATTTTCAAGAAAAAACAACAGCGAACTCACACAAGATGAGTGGAAAGAAATGGTTGATTTGAAAAATGCCATTGACTATAATATCACACAAGTTCATCCTGACAAGCAGGAACAGTTCACTGAGTATCTTGTAAGAAGTCTAAAAGAACGAGGTGGTTGAAAATTACTGGGCCCCTCAAAGTGCATCAGTAATGTAAGCAACGAACATACTGACTAACTCTTGTGCTTGAACTAATCGCTTCTGCTCTGATTGCATCTTCAAACCGCTCAGAAGATGCGAATAAATTCTGTGCCTATGTTGTAGGTATTCCATACGCATCAGATAACTTCAGTGATGAAGAGTGGAATCGATTTGTCTATTGCCGAGAAACCCTGAAAACTAATTGATTATGAAATTCTCTGACCTACAATTCAAACCACACCCCAACTATCCAGACACTGGTATTCAAGCAATCCACTACTTTGATAATGGATATGGTGTAAGTGTAGTGCGTTTTACCACTGAATTTGGTGGTTCTTATGGTGCTGATGTGGGACTCTATGAGGTAGCAATCCTCAAACGATATGTCCAAAAAGGATATGGTGCAGACCTTGATTGGGAATGGGAAATCTGCTATGATACTCCAATCACTGATGATGTTCTCGGGTGGCAATCCGAAGAAGAAGTTGAAGTCCTACTCTATGAGGTTGAAAATCTTTAATTATGGCACAATTTAATGTTGGTGATATTGTCACCAAAATCTATGGTAAAAAGCCTGGTGAGGTTACTTACGCTTCTGGTGGATACTATACTTGTAGGTATCTTCACTCCAGACAAACTTTTTATGCTTACGAGCGAGATCTAAAACTTTACGAAGAGGAAACTGAAATGACCACTGATACTAAAACTCTCTACTCCTTTACGATTGATGGTGAGAACCGTTGTCGTTATGGCACTCACATTGGCACCAACAGTCAGAACCAATATCTGATTGAAGAAAAGGGCACTGGTGCTATTCATGTCTTTGATAAGAAAGACCTGGAAGAAGTGGTTCCTTATACTTTCAGTGCCTCTATCAACGGCAAGGAAACTCATTACATCGGCACTCCTGATGTTCTGAAGAAAGGTGATGTGCTGCTTCACACTGGTTCTACCACTCCTCAGGTTGCTGTTGTGACTGGTGTGGATACTAAGAACAAAGGTGCCCGTGCCAAATTCAAGGGTGCCAAGATCGTCACTGAGGCAATCTGAAAACTGGCACAAGGGCATCCCACTGGTGCCCTTTGATGCCTTATAATAATCAAGTAAACAACGAAACCCAATGAAACCTATTCTTGCTATTTTCGGTGGTGTGATTGGTGTAGGTGCCCTGACATGGGGACTCACCTATCATGAACTGATCTTCACTGGATTCTTTGCTCCTAAGTTTGAGAATGTTCGTAGGAACACTTTTGAGCAATCCAAATCCTTCCGAACTGGTGCTGTTCAAGAACTTCAGAACATGCAGTTTGAATACATCAAAGCATCACCTGAACATAAGAAAGCACTTGCTGATGTGATTCGGCATCGTGCCGTTGAAGTTCCTGCTGATGCCATGCCTTCCGATCTTCAGTCCTTTATTTCTAATCTTCCTCAGTGATTCTGATGACTACTAACTATCCTGAATTTATTGCTTTTCCTAAAATTCCCCGCCTTCATAAGGAATGCGTGGTTACTGAAAAGATTGATGGAACTAATGGCATTATCTACATCACTGATGATGGAGATATGTTTATTGGAAGTCGCAATCGTTGGTTGAGTGCAGAATCCGATAACTTTGGTTTTCATCGTTGGGCATCTGAAAATAAAGATGAACTGATGAAACTTGGTTTTGGTCGTCATCATGGAGAGTGGTGGGGTAGTGGCATTCAACGAGGATACAATCTCCCTAAAGGTGAGAAGAGGTTTTCTCTGTTCAATGTGAATATCTGGAATTATGAAAACATTCCTGCCTGTTGCCATGTGGTTCCAACTCTTTATACTGGAGAGTTTAGCACTAATGCAATTGATGATGTAATGTATAATCTTGAAACTAATGGTTCTGTTGCTTCTGAAGGTTTTATGAATCCTGAAGGTGTGATGATTTACCATTCTGCTGCTAATCATTATTTCAAGGCACCTTTTGATAAAAATCATAAGGGTTGAGGACACTTTCTAAACTGGCACAAGACCCTTCCCATTCTCAGCAAATCTACCCTATACTAACTTCAGTTCAAACAAACAAATGAAAACTATCGTTTCTGTTGCCGCACTTGCTATTCTTGGTCTTACCCTGACTGGTTGTGAAATTGAAGCGGATTCTGATGATACTCAACGTTCTCAACAAGAACGTATTCTGAAAGAGGCAACTTCGCAAACTGGTATGCCTGCTATCAAGAACTTCCGTGAGCGTAAGTTGCTGAAGCAGATTATTGAAATGCGTGATCAGGATGGTGTTGTGACCTACACTTACACTCTTCCCGAAACTACTGGTGTTCCCGTGTTTCTGTGTAATTCTATTGGATATGGTATTCCTGCTGCTACACAATATACCAATCCTGAGAAGTATGAATACACTGGCACGACTCTTCCTCAGGCAGATCCTAATGGTTTGTTCTCTCCTGATAGTGCTGATGGCACTTGGGTGATGTGTTCTGATCCCAGTGGTAGTGGCAAGACCCGTCCTGTTTATGTTGAACCCCGTATTATTGTTTCTCCTTTCAAACTGTGATGAACTCCAAAGGATTTACTCTTGTTGAACTGATGATTGCCGTTGCTATTCTTGGCATTCTTGCTGCTATTGGTATCGGTGCAATCTCAGGCAATTCTTTTATTCAAACCAAAGATTCTTGCCTGAATGCTGGTGGCAAATGGTCTGAGGGCATTCAATACGGTCGTGTGACTCAACTCTGTACTTATAACTGATTATGTCTCCTAAAAATTCTATTGGTAAGGAAAAGGCAATTCAACTCTACAACACCAACTGGTGGGAAGGACTTTCTTATGAAGAGATTGCTGAATTTCAACTTTTCACTTCTGAACTCTGTTGCCCCTTTGATGTATTTCACGAAGCAGTTGAGAAGTCACTGGGTCGTCCTGTATTCACTCACGAATTTGGATTGAACTATCAGGGTATTTGTAATGAGTTTCTTGGAGAAAAAGAATCTCCTACAACGGATGAAATTCTGAATCTGATTCCTCAAGAAAAACTTATTGTTATCAAATAATGGACGAAGATACTAAACAATTTCTGAAGTTTGCCGGCATTTGTGCTGGCATTACCACTGTTTCAATGCTGATTCTTGTAGGTGCCGGTTATACATTTGAGGCGATTGAAGACTCCATTAAATTCAATCGTTATCAAGATGCGATGAAAGAGTACCGACAATGTGCCCAAAAGTACCAAGATTCCCTATCTGTGAGACTTTATTGTGGCGATGAACCTTCCTCTACTATGATGCTATGATTGGACGCATTCTTGGTACAGGAATCGGAATACTTCTGATTCTCCTTGTGCTTCTTGCAAGAGGTATTCCTGTCTTGTTCTTTATCAAGATGCTGCCTCTTGTTCTGATTCTTATTCTGGGAGCAGCATTTGTCTATGCTGGTCTCACTTCTGACTGATTGTTCTTTACTCAACTAACTTAAATTATTATGTCTCTCGCAAAAGTTGCTATCGGTGGTGGTGCAGTTGTTCTTGCCCTTGTGCTCACTGCTGGTCAATTCACCACTATCAACACTGGTGAAAATGGCCTCTACACTGATTTCCAAGGTAAGGTGAAGAATGAGATTCTCACTCCTGGAATCAAGTATGATGGTCTGGGTTCTATCAAGGTATTCAATACCCGTAAGATTACTGTTCAATCTAACGACCTGACTCCTAAGACCAAAGACAACACCATTATGAAAGATATGGATGTTGTGGTTACTTACAGTCTGTCTCCTACCAGTCTGTATGAGTTCTACACTGGTTATGATATTACTAATCACTCTCTGAGTCAGAATGGTCAGATTGAACTGATGGCAAGTTTCATCAAGCGTCTGATTACTTCTGCTGTGAATCAATCGGTTGATGAATATCCTGCTCTGGAAGTGAACAGCAGTCTGGATAAAATTCAGGAAACTATCAAACAGAACCTGAATATTGCTCTGGAGAAGAACAATCTTGCTGGTAAGATTGATATTGAATCTGTGGTGGTTGTAAAGGCAGACCTGCCCGAACAACTGGTTGATTCTGTGAATCGTGTGGTTGCTGCTCAATCTGACTACAAGGAACAGGAAGTGAAGACTCGCACTGCTCAACTGAAAGCAGAACAAAACAAGGCACTTGCTTCTACTGTGACCAACCAATCTCTGGAGTATCAACGTAACGAAATTCTCAAGGCAGCATTTGAGAATGGTAGCATTCAGAAGATGGTGATTATCAATGGTGCTAAGATGGACTTCCTCCCTGGTGGTTTCTCTGACGGTAAGTGACACTTTCTAAACTGTCACAAGGGCATCCTACAGGTGCCCTTTTCTGCTTTATAATACTCTCATAAGCAAAGGGTTCAAATGTTCCAATTCGCAGAAGTCGGTGGTGCAGTTCGGGATAAGTTCCTGGGACTGGATTCCAAAGACGTTGATTTTGTTGCTGTTCCTGAAAATGCTGATACCTTTCTGAATGCAGATGCCGCATTTATGTTTCTCTGCACTCACCTGAAAGAACAGGGGTTCAAAGTATTTCTGGAAACTCCTGAATTCTTTACTGTTCGGGCACAAGTTCCTGATGGTCATCCACTGAAAGAACGCACTAATGTTGCTGATTTTGTGCTTGCCCGTAAGGATGGTCCCAGCAGTGATGGTCGCCGCCCTGACTTTGTTCTGCCCGGAACCCTGATGGATGACCTGCAGAGACGGGATTTTACCGTCAATGCGATGGCAATTCTGAATGGGGAACTGGTGGATCCATTCGGGGGCAGGAACGATCTGGAGGAGGGTCTGCTGCGGTTTGTGGGTGATCCTACCCAACGCATCGCAGAGGACGGTCTGAGGGTCATGAGGGCACTGAGGTTCTTTGTAACTAAAGGGTTTAATATGGATGCCGATACTTGGGATGCAATCAACAGTGATTTTGCTGCTGAAATGCTGACCAAAGTATCTGTAGATCGTATCCGTGAGGAACTGGAAAAAATGTTCTTTACGAATACTCTGTGGAGTCTGAAAGTTCTGGATGATTTGAATACCGAAGTTCGCAAGGCAATCTTCCGTGATGGCCTGCGTCTGATGCCCACTCTGAAAAAGTAAATTATGATTAACCTTCTAAAAATCGCATTCATTGCTTATATTGCAGTTGCTATCTACGGTCAGGGTATTAAAGATGGAAAAAGAGAATGTAACAGACCTCAGGAAGCACCTGTTGCAACGACACCTAAACCTTGAACTACATCGTCCATTTTTAGATGAAGAACTCAACATCGCCACTTTTTATTGTTGGAACCTATCAGGACAACTGGTAGGATACCAGCAATACAACCCAAATGGTGATAAGAAAATCTTCAACTCTAAACTGGAGGGCAAATACTACACCTACAGAAACAAGAATCACCAAACAGTAGTTGTATGGGGCACTGAGAGTCTCTATCAGTCAGATGGTGTTGTCTATCTGACTGAAGGAATCTTTGATGCTGCCCGTATGACAAATGTGGGACAATCTGCTCTTGCTGCTATGGCAAATAATCCACCAAAGGATTATAGAAACTGGTTGCAAATGCTAAATCGTCCTGTGGTTGCTGTTTGTGATAATGATGATGCAGGAAAAAAACTTGCCAAGTTCGGGCATTATGTAGAAGTGGTGCCTGATGGTAAAGATTTGGGTGATGCTCCTGATGATTATGTTAGGTATCTACTCAACAAGTATGCCACCTGAACAACTGGCACACTGAGGCACCCAGAACGTTCTGGGTGCCTTTATAGTAACAAGATAATCAACCACACATCATGAAACTCTATCCTGTTAAGATTGTCTACATCACAATGGTTGCTGCAGTCAATGAAGATTTCGCATATCGTTATGTGAAAGAGGATCCAAATGTGATTGTTGTAGATTCAGATCCAGATCAAATTGTAGTTCGACCTGCAATTCAAAAGGAAAAGGATATTCCATCAGAATGGAATGGAGCACTTCCTTATGGTGACAATGAAAAGGAAATGACTTGCAATCAGATTGTGAGAATGAGTAGCAAAAGCGTTTTCATTGATAGTCTGAGTGAAGCAGAGAAGAACAAGATTCTTCATAAATTCACTGCCGAAGAACTTGCCGAATTTCTGTATAAGTGAAATGTCTGAACTCACATTCCTGATTGATGAAGCAGTGAAGAGTATGGAAAAACATGAAGGAATTCGCTCTGCACTGTATTTGAGAGCAGCACACGATTATATTCACAATATCCAGTCAATTACTCTTGAGGTTTGTCTAGAAAATTATGTGCCAGTGACACCTGAATAACTGACACAAGGCACTTGACAGACAAAATCAAATGCCTTATACTAAATAAACAATCAAAGATAAGGCAGCAACTTACTGCACTAAACCGTTAATTTAGACACGCAAAAAACTTATCTTGTCTAAAAGTTGATACAGCATTAAAAACTGTTTCCATCTTTTAGGTTAACCGACATTAACCAATCAACTTGAGGAAATTACTATGACTTTTCTAACCGCACTTGAATCTGAACTGAATGTGACCGAAACTCTGAACGGAGCAAAGGCATACAAATCCACGCTGAACGCTTGTGTTGACCTGTTTGGTCAAATCAATGCCTGCCGTAATGATATTGCGAAGGCAAAGCGTCTGTTTGCCCTTGCATATCGTGAGGATGCAGAAACCGCAGTTCGTATTCTCTTCAACTCCCGTGACATTCGTGGTGGACAGGGAGAGCGTAAAATCTTCCGCGAACTGTTCCAAGACCTTATTCAAGAGAACAGTGAAATTGGTAAAAAACTGATTGGTCTGATTCCTGAGTATGGTCGTTGGGATGACCTGCTGATTCTTGAGAACACTTCCGTCTGGGATGAAGTTCTTTCTGTAATCAAGACTCAGTATCTTGCAGATACTCTTAGTCTTACTGCAGGATTGAAAATTTCCCTTCTTGGTAAGTGGCTCCCTTCTATCAATGCTTCTAGCAAAGATAGCAAGCGTCTGGGTCGTAAGATTGCAGCACACCTTGAACTTACTGAGCGTCAGTATCGTAAGCAACTAGCAGCACTCCGTACTCAAATTCGGATTGTTGAGCAAAAGATGTGTGCTAAAGAGTGGTCTGCAATTGACTATGAGCACCTTCCTTCCCGTGCTGGTTTCATGTATCGTAAGGCATTTGCAAAGCAAGATGCTACTCGTTATGCTGAATACCTCAGTGCTGTGGAGAAAGGTGAGAAGAAAATCAATGCAGGAACCATCTATCCTTATGAGATTGTTGATAACTATCTCTACAAGGGGCAACGTCAGGATAAAACCATTGACCTGATGTGGGAAGCACTACCTGATTATACCGAAGGGAAACCTTTCAATGGTCTGGTTGTTGCTGACGTATCTGGTTCTATGATGGGTCGTCCTATGACGGTTTCTATCTCTCTTGCGATGTATATTGCAGAGCGAAATACTTCTCCTATCTGGAAAGATAAGTTCATCACTTTCTCCCAGAATCCAGAACTGCAGAAGATTGCTGGTGCTACCATCGGTGCCAGAATTAACAATCTTTCCCGTGCTGCTTGGAATATGAATACTGACCTGATGGCAGTATTCAAGACCATTCTAAGTGCAGCAGAGAATAACTCTGTTGCTCCAGAAGATATGCCTGAGAAACTGATTATCGTCTCTGATATGCAGTTTGACCAAGCGTGTCGTTCTAACAAGCGCACCAACTTTGAGCAAATTCAAAAACTCTACCGTAAGGCAGGTTATGAACTTCCTCAACTAGTTTTCTGGAATGTTAATGCCATTGGTGATAATGTTCCTATCAAAGCACATGACACTGGAACCGCACTGGTTTCTGGTTGTTCTCCATCCATTCTGAAATCTGTTCTGAGTGGGAAAGTAATTTCTCCTGAGGATGTGATGAGGGATGCTGTGTATAACGAACGTTATGCACCTATTGGTGAGGCATTTGCCTGACCAACAAATGAAGGGGGTTGACAACCTCTCCCCCTTCTGCTAAAATAATTTCATAGATGATTCAGCAATTCTTACTTCTTATTTGGAAAGAAAAACAATCATCTAGTTTCACCAGAATAGTGTAATGGTAGCACGCTTAAAAACGGTTATCTTGTAAAAGATACAGACAGCAATTACCAATAATCCATAGGGAGGAGGTAGTCTAGGTTCGATTCCTAGTTCTGGTATCAGACAGAAAACTGTCTGTTTATGGGGAAGTTCTCTGGGGGACCGGAGGTTATCTTGTTTAGATAAAACAGCATCAAACTTAGTAAGTTCGACTCTTATCTTCTCCGCCTGCCGAAGTAGTGTAACGGTAGCACGTTAAAAAGCGGTTATCTAGTCTTAGATACGGACAGCAATTTCTCTAAATTCCATTGTCAGGGAAAGGTTCGGGTTCAATTCCCGACTTCGGCGTTAGGTAATTCAGCAATTAAAACCTCTTACTGAAAATAGGAAAAAAATTACCTAGATATACTAAGATAAGTCAGCAACCACCTTTGGTTAATTCGTTTGCATAAACGATAGATGGTTCGATCCCATCGCATATCTTATCTTGACTCGGGAAGGTAGCTCAGTCGGTAGAGCAATTGTCTAAAAAAGTTATCTTGTAAAAGATACATCAGCAAATAATACTAAAAACAACGTGTTGTAAGTTCAAATCTTACCCTTCCCGCTTAAAATTTGATTACTGGGCCCCCGAAAGTGCATCAGTAATGTAAGGCAATAAATTCTGATGTTCACTACTATTTTTGAGGATGGATCTCTCCAAGATTACATCAATCAGAATGTAAAAGATCCTTGGGTTGGGACACCTTTTGAGGGATATGTTTTTATGTCACCCAAACAAAAAGGTGAGTTTGGTGAACGATTTGTATCCAAGTATTTTGTGCTAAAGGGTAGTGAAGTCAAACGTGCCAAAACTTCTACTGCTGGTCACGATCGTGTGATTGATGGAATTCTCACTGAAATTAAGTTTTCTCTTGCCACCCGTGATAAGAAAGGTGGTGTAAAAGAAGATCAATTTATTATCAATCACGTTTCTAAAGATAAAGATTGGGAACGTCTTGTTTTCTTTGGCATTAATACCACTGAAGAAGGTTCTCGCCTTTTTTGGTTTTCTAAAGAAGATTTCTTGAAGCATATGGAATCCAATGCCCGTCTGTTTAAACACCAGCAGGCAGGAGAATCTACTGGCAATGATGATTACATTTGCACAAAAATCAATCTTCTGGTAGAATGTGATTGGGTTAAATCTATGGAGGAATGGTGAATTTATATTTGAAGGATTGTTTAGACATTCTACCAACACTTGCAGATAATTCTGTTGATATGGTCTTGGTAGATTTGCCATACGGCACCACTGCTTGTAAATGGGATTCCATCATTCCTCTAGATAAACTGTGGGTGCAGTATAACAGGATATGTAAGGAAGATGGTGCAATGGTATTCACTGCAGCACAACCATTCACGACTATACTTGCAGCATCAAATCTTGAGAACTTTCGGTATGAGTGGATTTGGGAAAAACCACAAGGAACCAATCCAATGAACTCAAAAGTAATGCCTCTTAAGTCGCACGAAAACATTCTGGTTTTTTATAGAAAGAAACCAACATATAATCCTCAGATGTGGTATTCTACTCCTTACAGTGGATTTTCGTCAGAAATCAGTAAAATTGGTGAGGTCTATGGCAGTGCAAAGAGTAAGCATAGGGATAATCCTGACGGTTCAAGGTATCCCAAAACTGTATTGAAGTTCAAGCAAGAAAAGGGCCTGCATCCTACACAAAAACCAGTTAAACTAATGGAGTATCTAATCAAAACTTATACTAATGATGGCGATACTGTTTTGGACAATACAATGGGTTCTGGGACGACTGGTGTTGCTTGTGTGAATACTGGCAGAAACTTTATTGGTATTGAAAGTGATGAAAAATACTTTCAGATTGCTCAAGAACGTATCAATAATCCTCTAATGTCTGCAATGAGTTAAAGTGGGCCCCCGAAAGTGCATAAGTAATATAGGTTCCTCAAAGGTGCATTAAATGATTTCCGAACGTCTTAAGCAACTGATTGAAGAAGCAGAGCGTCAAAAAGTCGCAGAAGACTTCTGGCGTGAAGTTGAAGAACTTGCCAAAAAGTATGAAGTCACTTGTGATTATGTTCTTGAAGAGTTCTATTGAAAAGAACTTGACGACTGACTCTTTTTCGTTTAAACTATTGGAGTAATTTAACAAAACAAATGAAGTATCTTTATCTGATTGATTATTGGGTTCCCTTTCCAGCTTCTGAAGGTGGTGGTCTGATTACTTTGATTGCAGAAACTGACACTGAGGCATTTGAACTGCTTGTTAATGAAAAGCAGTTTGATGACCGTTATACTGACCGTATTATGGAACGGGTAGTAAATGCTCAGAAGTTTGGACTTGTAGATGAGTATGAATCTGGAATTTTGGAGGCATTTACGACCTGATGACTAATCACGTTTCTCATACCAATACAATGGTAAATGAACTTAAGGAACAGTATCAAGGAAGAATTTCTCAGTTGCAACAAAAAATCACAGAGCAACAAAAGGAAATTCTACAACTCCAAGAACAAATTAAACTTCTATCCTACGTTAAAGAATACGATTGTTGATTATGTTGCTTTCTATTAAACTCATTCCATCATTTAAGCACAAATGTCCTGAGGAAATGTTTTATGAAGTGGAAGAGTTTAAGAAGGACATTTTTCGCATCTGGATTTGCTACAAAAGAAAGTTTGATTATAACAACGGAAAACCAGTAAAATGTGTGTGGGGATTTTATTCTCTCAAGAAATGTAAATATTTTGCCCCGGTAAATAGTATTACTGTGGGCAAAGAAGTTTCGTTTGGTAATACTACACCATACTCTTCTATGCAAATCAAAAAGTCACCATTAGAAGCAGCATTCGGTTAATATGATTTTTTCAGAGAAAATGAATGTAATCTATAAAGGATTACTGGGAACTATAGATTTTATATGTGATGATTACTTGGTTTTGGAAGTCTCCACAAACCCAGAACAAACACCAGCAAGACTAATCATATATCGTAAGTATTATAGCGAAATATCCATACCTAAGGCATCAACAAAGTAAGAAATATATGAATGAGAAAGTAAAGAGAAAGAAAGGAATCTTATATTACATTTACTGTGCATTAGGAGAGAAGTCGCATCCTTCTTGCAATAAGACAGCAGACAGAGTTGCCTTGATACGACTGCTGATTACTGCTCAGATTTTGATAACCAACTTCTTCATCATTGGTGGCGTGATTATAAATGTTATGTCCATTCGTCATCATTGGGATAGTAAGAAGAATATTGAAGTTTATGTGAATTCTTCATATCAAACTCCACCGAAGCGAAAAGACAATAAGAACTTTGAGTTTGAATGAAATATAAATACCTAAAAAGTATTTGTAAAAATGGACGCAAAAGACATTCGCAATATTCAAGAAGCATATTTGGGACTTTATCAAGAACAGGAACTTGAAGAAGGTGCAGCTTGGTTAGATGCTGACAACGAATCAAGCAGACAAAGGAAACCAAAAACCCTAAAAACAAGAGAAGATAGGGAAAGAGATAGAGATAATAAGAACTTTAAAATATGGCAAAAGCAGAAGCAACAAAAGAAAAGTGTTGCGGAAAAAGTAGATATTTACGACATCATCCTTTCGCACCTTCTTGATGAGGGTTATGCTGAAACACCAGAAGAAGCAGAAAAAATTATGGTCAATATGAGTGAAGAGTGGAGAGATAGTATTGTTGAGGCAAAAAAGAAAGTAAAAATCCATACAGATAAACCAATTGAATATAAGATTGCTGATATTGGTCCAGGTAAGAAAGAATATAATGTAAAAACATCTAAAGGTTGGAGAGATTGATATGCTGACCTTTAGAGAGTTTCTTTTAGTTTGTGAAAAGAAATCTGTAGAACCACCGAATGCAGTACCAGGAACTTATTCGGAAAAAGATGGAGTAACAAGATATACTTTGAAACCTTATGAAGGACCATCTGGACCCATAGGTTCTGCAAAGAAGGTGAATAAAATGTTAGATAAGCAAGGTGGAATTGGTGGAAAGTCTATGAAGAAGCACGTTAAAGCAATACAGAAAATAAAAGAAGATTTGGAACAAAGAAGGCAACAACTTCGTCAAAGACAAATAGACCAAATGAAATCTCATAAAGACAAAGTTGCCTCACATCAAGCAGCACAACGAGAAAGACAATCTGCAACACAAGAACGCGAACAGTTAAAGAAAGAAATTAAGAGAGAGTTGCAATCAGAGCAGCATCCTACAATGAAACCCAATGAGTATAACAAGCAAATTGCAAGACAATCTGCACGTTGGAAAGGTATGCAAATCCGTCAGGCTCACGGAGAAATGGAGCACGAAGCAGGGGCAGAAGTTGCGGCAAAGAAAGCAAGACTAAAAGCAATTATGTCCCGTTGATTGAAACTGGGCCCCTGAAAGTGCATCAGTAATGTAAGCAACTCAATCCAATGGACAAGTTTGACGACATTCAAATTGAAGAAAGTTCTTACTTTCAGTATCAGGAAGAAGAACCTCTCTTTGAAGAGGAAGAATATGATGACCAATCTTTCGCAGAATACCTGAACTCTACTCACGATTTTTGATTTAACTATGGAACCCACGACTTACACTTTTACTGGTGATGCTGTGACCTATCTTGGTCTGCTGGGCATCTTCTCAACGTTTCTGATTGTTGTTACTGCTTTTCGTAGGTTCTTCAATTCTTCTTATAACATTCGTGTGACACCTAGCAAAGTGACCACCGAAACTCCCGCCGACAACGAAACTCCTGTATCCTGAACCTATGACTTCCAACATTCTTATTCATCTTAAAGAACTGCAAAATGCCTGGAGGAAACAGGATTTCAAATTGACTCGCGAACAGCAAGAACAATACGATATTCTTCTTTATGCCCGCCGAGAACAAGTCAAGGAATACTATGCAAACGGACAAGTCTATAAGGGCAGTGCTAAGAAGGATGCTGACTAAATAACTTAAAGATAGTTCTCAGTATAAAGATGAAAACCTTTCAGGAGTTTATGACCGTCTGCGAAGCAACTTACGACAAAGAAGTAATGTCTGGTTCGCAGATTAGAACTATGGGTTCTGGCGGAAGAATATCACCTGAAAGGAAGAAATCTGCTCCCGAGAAAAGGAGAATGAAATCAGTCAGAAACCCTGAAACTGGTAAAGTTGAAAGAGTTGCTGCTGATTATAAAGACAGAAAGGATATTGGAACTCAGAAACAAGCTTCAACTAGGCAGCAACAACCCGAAAAAGAGAGAGGAAGCAAAGAAGTTACTCAATCCTATGCTGAGAAAGTAAAGGCAGAGCGTAGAGCAGCAGCAAAGGCAAGACTAGCAGCAAAGGCATCTGGAAAAGAAGTAGAAATAAGCAAACCAAAAGCAAAAGAAGCAGAGAAAGCAGCAACTCAACTTCTTTCCAAGAAAACAACTCCAACTAAAACATCCTCTGGTGATAAAGAGGACCATATGATTAAGGGTTCTCTACTTCCAAAAGGTGAAAAGAGACCTTATACCAGAGACGAGAAGAAAAGAATTGTAAGAACTGGTAAGAGACTTCAAGCAGACTTACAGAAGAACAGAGAAAAACCATCAAGTCATTATCAACCATCACTCACACCTGGCAAGAGTTGATAACTGGGCCCCTGAAAGTGCATCTATAGTGTAAGCACACAAACAAAGTTATGCTCTGGCAAGACCGTAACGGCACCTGGCACTCTACGATTTCCCCCATTGATATTAAGGTTCAAGAGGCAATGATTCAAGCAAATGCGAATCGTGTCTGGGAAGAAAAAGAACTTTCTGGTGATGCCCTTTTTGAAGAATTCTACGGCGGTTGATATGAACTACATTACTATTCCCGAAACTACTCTTGAAACCCTCATTGAGGGACTTGAAAGTGTGTTGAAGGTGTGCTATAATGTGGATTATAGTGCATCTGTATCCGAAAACTCTGCACCTTACGCAGTAGGATTCACTAAAGCATCTGTTCAAAGTGTTTTAGGAAATCTCAAACAAATCAAGTCTTAAGAAAACTGATTACTCTTTATTATTATGGCAACGTGGCAAGCAGAAGTATTCGTAAATTCCCGTGTGGGTAGAATCAAGACCGAAGTTGAAGCAGCAACTTTTAGCGGTGCAAAGGAACAAATCTATGCGAAGCACGGAAATGTTCAGCAGATTGTAAATCTTCGTCAAGTAAGCAATCGCTCAAGTTCTGGAGGTTCTGAGGCAAGTCTTGATGGAACTGTAGCACTCATTGGACTTATCGCAGCTGCCTGGGCATTTATGTCTTTTACTCCTTGGATTCTGATGGGTCTGGGTGGCGCTGCTGGTGCTTGGATTGGCGAAAAGGTCACTAACCAGTCTGTAGAAGAATATGCAGATAATGGTAGTGATACTGATGCTGGTCACATTAAAGCAGCAATCACTCTTGCTCTTGCTCTTATTCTTGGTGGCGTAGGTTTTGTTCAGGGCGATTCCTTGAAGAAAGGATTTGATGCTCCTGATGCTCCTGCTCAAGTTCAACCTAAGAACTGAACTGGGCCCCTGAAACTGCCTCTATAGTATGAGCACCAAACAAATGCAATTCAAACTTCGTCCTCACCAACAACGCGGCATTGATGCTATGTCTAAGCATAGCAAAGGTCAACTAATCGTCCCCACAGGTGGCGGCAAGACCCTTAAGATGATTTACGATGCTGTGCGTGAGTTCTCTCAAGAAACTCCTCAGACTATTGTAGTTGTCGCTCCTCGCATTCTGCTTGCTGAGCAACTGTCTGCTGAGTTCCTGGAGTTTATCACTAACGCTAAGGTTTTCCACGTCCATAGTGGAGAGACGCATCACCAATCTTCTACTCGTCCTGATACTATTGCGGAATGGGTTGATGCTCACTCTGACCGTCACAAACTGATTGTAACCACCTATCACTCTCTGCGTCGTCTTGTTGATGCTGAGGTTGATGTGGATACCATCTACTTTGACGAGGCACACAATAGCGTTCAGCGTCACTTTTTCGCTGCAGTTGAGCATTTTTCTTACGATGCAAAGCGTTCCTACTTCTTTACTGCAACTCCTAAGCACAGCGTCACTGCCGGCAAACCCGGAATGAATGATGTTGATGTTTATGGTCAGGTCATCTGTAAGGTTCCTGCCCCTGAACTTGTGAGTGGTGGTTATATTGTTCCGCCTAAAGTCATCGTCAAGCAACTGCCTATGGTGACTGGTAAGCAGACCAACTATGACCGAGATGCTGCAAATCTTCTGGAAACCATTGATGAGAACTCTGTGGGTAAAATCCTGATTTGTGCTAAGGCAACCAAGCAGATTGTCTCTCTGATTGCAGAAACCGATTTCTGCTCTGAACTCAATCAGCGCGGTTATTCTTGGATGTATATTACTGCCAAGACGGGTGCGGTGATTGACGGTAAGAAAGTCAATCGTGAGGTGTTCTTTGATACTCTCAGTGCCTGGAGTAAGGATAACGACAAAAAGTTCGTCATTCTTCACCACTCCATTCTCAGCGAAGGTATCAACGTTTCTGGTCTTGAGGCAGTTCTGTTTATGCGGAATATGGACTTCATTGGAATCTCCCAAACTATCGGTCGGGTGATTCGTCTGCACCACGATGATGCTCGCGAACTTGCCTCTGGTAATATCCAACCGGGTGCTCTGGAAACTTATACCAAGTCCTTTGGTCTGGTTTGTATTCCTGTCTATAGTTCGGTTGGTGTTGCTACTGCTCGCTCTGTTCAGGCAGTTGTTGATACCATCTTTGAGAAGGGAGAACCTGCCATCAGTGTGGTGCGGCGCTGAGTCGCATCCTAAGACCCCTGTATCCATCAGGGGTCAAACCCCGATTTTTCTGCAATTCTATTGCAAGGGTGTCATAGGTCATTCTTCGCAAGCAAATCGACAATTTTTTGAAAAGTGTAATGATTGACTTTGATGTTTACGGTCTTGAGTCTCTTGTGTGGGTATATGCAACGCAAGAAGGTATCATTACTCCCAATACTTGGGAGAAAATCATCAGCAAATCTGTGTATGGTGAACACATACCAGGAGATATTTTTATGGCAGATGGGATGAAAAATCAGTTTGGATTGAACATAAAATCACTTCTAAAATCTTTCACGAAAGGTGACATACAAACCTGTAGTTTTGTTCAGTGTCGTTGTCCTTTAGATGAAAATGAAAACATTGGAGAAGGTGTAATTAAGACTCTTGTTGAAAAAAGAGAGGAAAGTTTTAAGGAGTTTAATCTTGACACTATGCTTGATGTAATTATTCTCCATAATCGTTCTGACAATGATTACAATGTTAGGGTATTTGTTGAAAAGCAAGATGAGTATGAAAATCTAAATCTTATTTGGGATGATTCTCGTGCTTATCTTAATCCAGATAGGTCAAAAAATAACTGGAAGAAGACCTGGAAAATAAAAAGAGTTTCTGGTAATGCAAGTGCATTTCAAACTTGCGTATATGTGAAAAAGACTTTTGATGCCAACAAGTGCGTTGCCAATTTTACTGTCAAATGCTATGATAACTATGAGGTCTCTATCCAAGAAGCAAAAGAAAAGTATGATAAAGTACAGTAAAGAAAATATAGATTTGTACTTGCAGGATTGTATTGAGTGGATGGGAAGTTTAGATGATAATAGTGTTGATATGACTCTAACATCCCCACCTTATGATAATATCAGAAATTACAATGGTTATTCTTTTGACTTTCAATCTATAGCAAAAGAATTGTATCGCATCACTAAAGATGGTGGAGTTGTAGTTTGGAATGTTGCTGACCAAACTATCAATGGTAGTGAAACTGGAACTTCTATGAAACAAGCACTGTATTTTGTGGAGTGTGGTTTTAAGTTGCACGATACTATGATTTACTTAAAAAAGAACCCAATGCCAAGTAGTGGTAAGAGGTATCATCAATCTTGGGAATATATTTTTTGCTTTAGTAAAGGAACGCCAAACACATTTAATCCGATTGAGGTTGAGTGTAAGTACGGAAATCTAAAGGCAAATCAAAAGTATCGTGGAAAGGATGGTGAAAAAAAATATAAAGTTACGAAAAGAAACGCTTTCTCAAAAGTAAGAAATGTTTTCGAGTATGTTATAGGTGGTGGTCATACCACAAAAGATAAGATAGCATTTGAACATCCTGCAATAATGCCTGAAAAACTTGCAGAAGATCAAATTAAAACTTGGACAAATGAAGGTGATTTGGTTATTGACCCCTTTGCTGGTTCTGGAACTACTGCAAAAATGGCATATTTGAATAATAGGATATTTTCTGGTTGCGAGATTAGTGAAGAATACTGTAAGATTTTCATAAAACGTTTGGAAGAACACATTACTAAAAATGTAAATGTTCTTGAGTTTATTGTATGAAAGAAGGATTCAGTGTAGGTAAGGGTGACGAAGTATATGCAGCGATTCCTTATGGAAACGCAGGATACCTTATCATCCATCAGGGGCAGCAACTTGAGAAACTTTGTAGAACCGAAAGTTCTGCTAGAAAGTATATTAACGATTGTAAGAAAGGCAAAAGTGTAGCACAGTTGCCTGTTGATTGAAACTGGGCCCCTTAAAGTGCAGTAGTAGTATGAACACACCTAACTGGAAACACAACTCTGGTAAATGTAAGAAAACCAAGGGTATGTGCAAGGGCAAAATCAAATCCCGCAAACAGTCTCTTCAATCACTTAAACTGAAACTGAACATTAACTGATTATGACTGACTTCTCACAAAAACGATTCGTAGATATTGGTCAAACACTCTATATTGAGTGGTTGAAAACTATGACTAATGCTCAAGCTGCAACTGAACAAGAACGACGGGAAGTTCTTAAGTTCGGTGCTGAACTTGCATTTGAGGCAGCAGAAGAGTTTGCCAAAGTATTCCGCAATCAAGAGGACAACTGAAATGATTTCCAACGAACTTCTCAATCAACTTCAAGAACTTACTCAATCTGCTAATCTTCTTCCTTCTGTTGAGAGTGCTATTCACAATCTTATGGAGAGTGCTCGTCAAGAAGGATATAGTGATGGTTTTGATGAAGGTATGTATCAAGAGAGTTATATCAATTCTATGACTTATCCTGGAGAATGACCGAAATGACCACTAATAAAGAACTACTGAATAAGATTCTGACTGGTATTGCCCAGAAGAACTTTACTGACTTTGAAACATTGGAAATCCGTAAGAGTGATGACCTTGACTATCACGTTGTTTCTGTGTGGGAAATTCGTAACGCATTAGAAGATGCTTTTATTGCTGGTATGACAACTGGTGCTAGTCTTAATCTAAAGGATAACTGAAATGACTATTCAAGCAACTGAACTTCTCCAACTGTTTGCCAAAGCAAATAAACTTGGTCTGACTGTTGAGGTTAATGAAGATAAAGATGGGGATTATGTAGTCCGTATCTTTGAAATGTATTCTCCCCGAGACTTTGATGAGTATGTAGTCATCACTCAAACAGGTGAGAAAACTTGGAATAAAGGAAATCCTCTTGATTATGTGATGGAAACTCTTGATAGAAAACTGGATGAACAAGAACAAAAGAGAATCAAAGCAGAAAAACGCAAAGAACTGATTGCTCGTCTAACTCCAGAAGAACGCGAACTCCTTGACCTGAAATGATTAACGACTGGTTTTTTCACGAACAAACTGAAGAGTATCAAAGATGCTGGAGATTACTTTCAAAGGACGGTAATCATCCCGAATTGGATTATAATGAACTAATTCATACGATTGTAGAACTTTATACTAAAATTGATGACCTTGAGGCACGATTGAATAAAGATGACTAAAGATGTTTTTGTTCCTTCCAATGGTATGCGTGTTGGAGATTCATTGAATATTATCTGTACTGGTAGAAAACAAATGACTGAACAAGAAGAACAACTACTTAAAGAGGACTACAAAGAACTTGAAGAAGAAGTTGAAAAGTGCTTTGACCTTGCACAACGACTTGATGCTCTAAATCCTGAACTTGCTGGTGCTTTTACTGGTTCTCCAAGTCAAAGGATTGAACGACAACTTTATGCTCTTGGTATTTTGAATAACTGATTATGACTAACAAAACTCAGACAGTAAAAGTTGATTCCATCACTAATGAGATTTCAATTCTCAATGAAGAGGGTAGGGTCATCTTTACGATTGGTATTCTTGATGGACATACTATTGAGGTTCGTGGGGGTAATGTAGTAAAAGATAAAGGAGTTCTTTATAACGAAAACCTCAACGTAATTCCTTGGTCTACTAATGTGGTTGTGATAAGCAAACTGAGGTATGAGTGAAATGACCACCACAATCACTAAAGAACAACTGGATCAACTCTGGAATGCTATTGAATACACACGGGGAACAATCGGTCATCTGCCTCAACAATCAATAGAGAAACCTGATTGGGTGCTCATTCATAAAGGTAGGGCACATCAATCTAGGGCATTTTTGACTCAGGCAAAAGACCTTGTAAATCAACTCAAAGGAGAACTGAAATGAAAATCGTAGCACACACTCCCCGTGGAGTCTTTAAAAGCACAGATAAAGAATACAACCAAGAAGATTACTTGAATCTCTGCAATCTTCTGTCTCAAGTTACACATATGAGTTACTTTAGTTTGGATACTGATACTGGAAGCATTTACCTTCCTAAGGAAATGATTCAGCGTTCTGTGTTTGTGATTGAAATGTAACTGGGCCCCTGAAAGTGCATCAGTAGTATGAACACTCAACCAAAATCACAATCTTCCTGGATTGATGAACTTATCCGATGGGAAAATGCTCATCCAGAGTATAAACCATTCAGAGAAGATGAGGATTCCCAACGTCGCCAAAACACCAAAGAAAACTACTGAAATGTCTGAATTCATTTGCATCACTTTTGGTCCTTCGGAAAATGTTGACCGTTTTGGTTGGTGGAATCGTAAGGAGCGGTTTCCTACTCAACGTCAAGCAGAAAAGTGTGGTCTTGACCAACTCTGTATTGCTGGAACTTTCGGATATGTTGTGATTGAGGAGGGTAAAGATTTCTGGAAAGTTGTAGATGAACTGGGCGCACCTGAACACGCTGTTTCCATCACTGCAAATCATTTCACCTATTCTGTTCAACGTTCTCCCAAACTGCAACTTGTATGAAGAAGTATCGCGTTGTACTTGAATACTGGGTTCCTAATGAAGATGGAAACCTTTGGGAAGTCAAGTTTGTCTCTTCTCGCTCGTCTTGCGGCAAGATTGCAGATGATTTTCTATCCCAAGACCGTCAAAACCTTATTCGCGGCGTTGAAGTCGCTCCCGCAAATGTCTAATAAACTGATTGAAACTGAATACCACTTCATTGATGAAGAACTGTATAATCAAGTTCTCCAAGAAGCATCTGTGGAAGGTGTATCCATTGACTACTACTTGATGGAGTTCACTGAGGTCTCCGGTCCACGACTTGTTTATGATGGAGAAAAGTGGATTGAGGACTGAAATGCAAGTGTATAACGTCTGCAGCAATCTCCAGACCAAGCAACTGGAATGGGTCTGTAATCCTATCACACAGGATTCTCAACCTGCCTGGAAGATTGCTACCATCTGTCGTAAAAGTTCTCCTCAAAAATGACTTACTCTAACCTCTCCAAGATTAAACCACAACTTAGAACTTCTGGTCGCGTTTCTGGGAACTTCGGAAAATCAAAGGTTAAGGCAGGTTCTACACTCAAAGACCTTGGAGTAACTGAGGCAAAGGTAGTCAAATGTGCGACACAGAAAGAATATCTGAGTCGTCTTTATACTGCATTTGATACTACCACTGACCCCAAACTTCGCCAGTTTCTTTACACTGAAATCAAGAAGATTCATATTCAACACGGAACTTGGAGGGACTGATAACAACTGGGCCCGTCAAAGTGCATCAGTAGTATGAACGACACGACCTTTCCTGCCTGATGTATATTCTCAACGAAAACGCAAAGAATGACCCTGCAGTGCAACTTGCAATGCAGAACTATACCAAACAAATTGCTGCTCAGCATCAGTATCAGCAGCAAGTTCGGGACGGTAAGATTAAACCCGAACCGATTAAAGTCTGGAACATTTCTGACCGCGACTGATTACTCAAAATGACTAAAACTCTGTTGCAATGTATCGCAACTGCAATCTCCACAGCACCAGCGGGAGAAACTTATGCAGACACAAGGAATAATGAGGCAAAAGCAGCACTTGAAGAAGTTCTTAAGTGCTTGAAAGAAGTCCCCAATCCAAATGCAAATAGGTCTGCAATCAATAGGATTGAAATGGAATTGATGTAATAAAAGACCAACACTTCTCAACTGATTCTCTCTCACTAAACTCTCACTTCTCTCAAAACAATGGAACTCACTTCTCAACAACTGCAACAACTGATTGAAACCTACGCTGAGCAAGTCGTAGAAGGAATGGATATTGATTGTCTGGTTCAGTTTGCATACGAAACCATTGTGGAGAATATGTCCAATATGGGACAAGAAGCAGTCCTTGATAACATTGAAGGTTACTGGGATACTGATGAAATTGAAAGTGTGATTGAATCTGTAGGTGCTGACCCTAAAGAGGTTCTTAACTGAACTGGGCCCGTGAAAGTGTATCAGTAGTATGACCACCCACGATTCCCAACAATGACTCAAACTAACGGAATGGTTCGGATTGCTGTTTATTTCAATCAAGACCTGAATGATGATGAGGTGATGAAGTTTGTGGATAATCTACTCCACGAACACCCTAATGTTGCTGACTACGAATACGACCACTTTCCTATCCAGAACTGATTATGTACCGCACACTTTCTGAACTTCGCAACAGCGTCAATCGCCTGATTGAGCAACAAGGTGAGAACGCACCCTGCGCTGCATTTGTATTCACCAAAGAGGATGTGTTCTTCTATCCTACTGGTGATGATGGATTTGAGAACCTGGATGAACAAGTGCATCTGAATGATGATGATACTTGTGAGGTTCTAAATGAACTTGGTTCGTGTGATTATATGTACGAACAAGTTTTTGAGATTATTGACGATGAAGTCCGCCGAGTTCGTAACAAGCAAGCAGTATGAAATACGAAGTTAAACTCTATCAAGGGGGCAAAGTGTTCATTGAGGAAGTGTATGCTAGCACACCGAAAGATGCCCGCGAAACTGCACTCATTCGCAACCCAACTTGCAAGGTAGTTGGAGTGAATGCAAAGTTTAACTGATAACAACTGGGCCCGTGAAAGTGCATCAGTAGTGTAAGGGCAATCCTCAAATGACCGACCAACAACAAATCACTGACGCATTTATGAGGGACTTTGAGGAACTCCTGCGTCGTTATAACGCTGACTTCACTGTTACTGAGGAATCGCGTGGTCCATATTGTTACGAAGCAGTCGCTGAAATTTGCTTCAATGGAGTCTATGATAGTGAAGGAAATACAGTAAGACCTTATATTGACTTCACATTGCCCAACTACATCAATCCCAATCAAACTAACTGAAATGAGAACTATCACCGTTGCTCCAATTTCTTTCGCTAAGGCAAACGAAAGGACTAACGAACTTTGCGAGAAGATTAACTATCTTTATCGTGATGGTCTTAGCACCAAACAGATTGCAAAGGAACTGAATCTTTCTGCCTCTAATGTTCGCCGTTATTACTACGGTGTGCATAACTGTGCCCAGGCACATTATCACTGGAAAAATGCCTTCAATGCAAATAAGGCAGTTGGTTATATCCAAACCGCACTGAATCAAGTTCGTGTTGGTGCTTGCGTTTCTATCTGATTTACACTCAAAAGAACAATGACTTCCACTACTTTCTATCAAAAGTATCCTGAATATCTCTACCAAGATTGTATGTCTTGGATGGATTTCTACAACTATATGCTGAGTCTTTCTTGGGTTCAAGATGATGAAGCACTCAAGCAATCCTATCAAAACGAGTTCAATCAGCACAAGGTTTATGACGTTTGATTTCATTGATTATGTCCTGGATTTCTATGGTTCAGGCGGCATCTATGATATGGGTGCCACAAGGGAACAGGTAAAAGAAGCAACTCAAAAACATATTGAAACTGCTAACTTTCCCTTTGATGGTGATACGATTGACCGAGAGGCAGTGAGAGATATTCTGATTAAAGAATACGGTCTGATTTTTCCTAAGTCCAATGGCACGAAGAAAAACACTCACATTCAAGTCTCCTGACAAAGTGAAACTGATTGCCCTTATCTTCATCGTTTTCTTTACATTCTCTCCAGCAGTTCGTAACAGCACTGCAAGCGTACTTCATACCACTGCTGATCTTATCTCTCCTGAACAATGACTCTTTCCGCTAAAACAGTTCTGAATCTTGCTGCTGCTCTTACGCCAGAAGTTATAGATTACATTAACAACGACGAGCGATGGGTTGAACTAATGATGGAGGTGATTCCTGATGCACTTGAGAGTAAAATTGGGAAACTTGATTGCGACCTGATGATGGAACTTTCTATGTGCATTATGGATAGGATTTACCTGAAAACTAGCACCTGATTATATCAACGAGGAAGGGAGTTTTGCCTCGCTTAAGTAAATAAAGTGACTTCCGCAGAGTGTAGATAATTCCAGAAGGATGTGGTTGTATATGAGAGGGGACTGGTAATCTCCTCTTTTTTATACTTTGTGATTTTTCGGAGATTTCATCCTAGCACACCTCCCATAGTACCTGAACGCAGAATCACCGATTTTTTGGAAAACAGACCCCAGTGATACCAAGGGTTCTCAGCGGGTCTCACCTGAGACTGCCTGCCCATACCAGCATCCGCAGCAGAATCCCAAGAATGATAATAACTGGGCCCGTGAAAGTGCATCAGTAGTATGAGCGGAACCCAAATGTTTCACATCTACCAAACTCAACCTGACGGTAGTGTAGAACTACTGTATGAGACTTACGATGAAGAAGCGGCAGAGAATGAGGTTGAACGAATCAACTCTAATCTGCAACGTGCGGGTATTCCATCGTGGGTCAGCTGCGCACACTATTCCTGATGATTGACTTTATTGCTATCTCGTTTTTCTCTTTTCCTATTGCATTATCATTTGCATTGGAAAACGATTCAAGTAAAGAAAATGGCAATGCAGTATTTCTTTGTTCTTCATTTTACTTAGTTTATCTCATACTTATTGCCATTTTCTTTAACCATTAAAAATGACTCAAAACGATTATACTGACTACATTCAAGAGAAAGGTTATACTCTTGCTGAATGTAAGCGTCCATCCTATCCTCAGGTTCCCGAAGATATGCGGGACATTTACAAAACTTATGAAGAGTATCGTGCTGCTCTTCACGACTTTCTCAACGGAAACTGAACCTCTTACTTAACACACAAAATGGTTACTCTGACTTCTAACTATAAGCAATCTCTGCAACCTGAAACTATAGAGAAGATTGAAAAACTCATTGAAGATTCCTATGATTATGTCCTGGAGGATATTCTGGACTTCATTGATACTCATAGTGAGAGTGATTTTATGACCTACTATGAGGAATACTACGATAAAGTAGAAGAATTCGGTATGGATGTTGTAGAAGATTTCATCAGCGAATTCTACATTGATTCTTTGGACAGTGTTGGAGAAGCTTATCGTGGAAACTATTACTCTGCGGGTGATTTTGCAGAATCTTATTGTGAAGAAATGGGATACGATATTCCTGATTTCATTGTAGTTAATTGGGAAGAAACTTTCAGTCGTAATCTATGCTATGATTTCGTTTATACTGAAAGCAATGGTAATGTATTCTGCAAGAATTGGTGAGTTAAACTGGGCCCGTGAAAGTGCATCAGTAGTATGACGATCAAACAAATGCAAAACATTCATATTAACCATCCAGAAGATTGTATCCTGACGGGTAATCTGTCGGTTCTTGATTGGTTTTATGATGCTGATTCTAGCATCAGTGTGAAACTTGATGGTGCCCCGGCATTAGTGTGGGGAACTAACCCGCAGAATGGTAAGTTTTTTGTCTGCACGAAAGCAGCATTTAACAAGCAAAAGATTCGCCTTTGCTATAATGAAGATGATGTTTTC
>Ga0315909_10001286_pt1 | contig 33847 bp, 42 predicted proteins | sample LakEriMetagenome_11_FD_203527 | JGI IMG/M metagenome (GOLD analysis project Ga0315909, IMG submission 203527) | Freshwater fungal communities from buoy surface, Lake Erie, Ohio, United States - Buoy 2 MA125 | ecosystem: Environmental > Aquatic > Freshwater > Lake | place: USA: Lake Erie, Ohio... | reverse complement strand
GGCTTTAGCGAGTAAGCTAATTATTTGGTCGTAATGCACCAGATACTCAGGTCGTTCGTGTTCTTCAATAAGGTGATGGTTTTCTTCCAACGCCTCAAGCGCCATGCGTAATGCTTCTTGTGTCATATTCAGTACCTGTACTTAGGGGCACACGTCACGTCAGCCACGACGTCAGCGGTGTAGTTGTTGATCTTGCGTTTGCCAAACACCATCACCGCCCGCAGGCCAGAGCTTTCACACTCTTGCACAGCCAAGATGACTTCGTTGCGGCTCATGGCCTGGATGTTCTTGTCCAACACCATCTTCTGCTCGGCGGTGCCGTTGCTGTCAAACATGGGGGCGCTGCCAGCGCACCCACTCATCAATAAAAGTAAAAGGTATCTCATGGCTGTCTAGCCTCCTGTAAAAGTTCAATACGTTCACGCGACGCCCGTAGCGTGGTGTAGCGTTGGTGCAGTCGCTCCAGCACCACCACACGTCTGGCGTTCGCCCGCTCATGGTTCAGCATCTCCAAGACCTTTTGTTCGTCAAAGGTCTTGAGTTCTTCATTTAATTTTCGCCAAGTAAGTTGCAACTTTGTCCTCCAGTTTTTTAGTTAGCGCCATGCTCTTGCTCAACTTGCGCCAAGCAGCATTAAAGTCGCGTTGATAAATTTTTTGAATAGACTTCTCAGCCTTTAGCTGGGTCTTCCAGTTGTTCAGACGTACACTCATTTCAACTCCTCCATTGCAATATCCGCTATGGCGCGTTTGTCGTGCAACGCGCCCCAAATTTTTTCATCTACAGTTTTGTTGGTTAGCATGACGTAGCACCAGACGTCGTGCTTTTGTCCTGATCGGTGCAGACGTCCAATGGTCTGTTCGTACAATTCCAACGACCAAGGCAGGGACAGGAAAATGATTTTGCACCCGCCAAATTGAAGGTTGAGCCCGTGGCCAGCGGACTTCGGGTGCACCAGTAAGAGTTCAACTCGCCCTTCGTTCCAGCGTTGAATGGCTTCTTTGTCGTCAAGGGTTTGGGCGTGGGGGTAGCGGCGTTTAAGCTCTGCCAACTCCTCCTGATACGTGTAAGCAATGATCGTATTTGCTCTCTGATTCTCATTCAGTAACTCCTCAAGTCGATCAAATTTGTGCGAGCTAAACCACACTGGCGTCTGTGTGACAATGAACTTACCAGGTATATCGGAGGCTTCTTTGCGTGTGTCGTACACAAACCCGCTGGCCATCTGTTGCAACTTGCCGGTGACGACGCCCGCGTTGATGGCAGTGACGTCCAGCGCCTGAAAATCTTTCTTCATTTTCTCGTAAGGCTTGCGGTCGTCCAGATCGCACCGCACTTCGATCACATGAAGCGGCGGCAGCTTGTCGGCGTACTCGCCAGCTTCCAACACATAGGTGGCCGGTTTGATGCGCTCCATGACCTTGGCCAAGGCACCCACACGCGGTGCCCACTCGCCGAACTCCTTGTTGATCAACACAAAGTATTGCTGCATGAACGCGCCTTTGGAACGACCGAGCAACGACTGGTCAACGATCTTGCACTGGCCAAACACGTCTTCCAAGCCGTTGCTGGTGAAGGAGCCCGTCAAACCCCAACGAACGCGCATGGGCTCCAGCACCTTCAGCAACGCTTTGAAGCGTGTGCCTGACGGGTTCTTCAAGCGTGTCAGTTCGTCAAACACAATGGCGTCAAAGTCCAACGCCTGCTCGGCCAGCCATTGGATGTTGTCGTAATTGCTCACTACGATCTGCGCCTTGGAACGCAACGCTGCGCCTCGCTCCTTGGGTGTGCCGACCGCCACGGCCAGCGGTACGTCAGATGCCCACTTGGGTTGCTCGACTGGCCACACGTCGGTACAGACGCGCTTGGGTGCAAGGACAAGGAACCGCTTGACCACGCCGTTGGCCAGCATGTCTTGCATGGCCGTCAAGGTGATGGCCGTCTTGCCAGCGCCGACAGGTGCCAAGATCATGGCTCGGTCGCGCTCGTAGAGGAAGTCAGCCGCCTCGTCTTGGTAGGGTCTAAGAAATAGCACGGGCGATTCTTTCCCCAATCCAACGCACCACAGGTACCGCCCATGAGTTGCCCAATGCTTTATAGCGTGGGCCGTCAGGTGTTTTGTCTGCAATCTTGGTGTAATTATCGGGAAAGCCCTGGAGACGTTCACATTCCACAGGGGTGAGTCTTCTGACTGCCATTAATTGCATGACGCTTGGGCCTGTTCCCGTTCCATCCGCGCGGTTTGTCAATGGAGCCACCACATCACCAGTTATCGCGCCGTTGTACAAGTCTGTGCCAATAGCCACCGCATGACGATCAGTCGTGTTTTGCGTGAAACATACTTCTTCGTTGACGCCGTCACCTTGCGGCCCCGCATTGTCATTGCGGCCAATCATGCTGCCTTGAATAGCGTATGTCGGTTGCGTCACCAATTGCGCGTTAGCTTTGTCAGGCATACGTTGACCATCTGACCTAGTGGTGATAGTCGCCGCAAGGTCACCGCCGTCCCACCACTTTGGCGTTGATATAAGGTGCCCATTTGACACGCTTTGATGCGTTAGCTTTCCACCGCCGCATTCGGTGTCAAGACTACCCACGATGACAGGAATGTAAGTCTCATGTTCAGTAGATGAGTTACCAGGGCGGTCAAAACCTGCACCACTTGCCCGCAAAGTACACATCACGTCAGGCAATTGTTCTGACACTAAAAGATTTTCAGACCCGCCGCCAAGATCACCGCCGTTTGCTCTCAAAGTTCCTGTTTCTTGGCTGTATCCTCCAAAGCTGCTTGGAGTGTAGGAGGCAATTGTTTTCCCCTTTTCGCGGCTCGGCGCAATATCCCTTCGCAAGCCGTCGAACTCAAAAAGAACCGCTGCGGGATCAAAGTCGTCTCTAGCGCTTGCGATAACAAACACACGTCGGCGTCGTTGGGCCACTCCGAAATATTGGGCGTCGAGGACTCGCCACGCAACTGCTCTTTGGGGGCCATCAATAAAACCAGCGTTTGACCATCTGCCCCCTGGTGGGACAAGCGCGTCATCTTCACCGGCAAGCGCTCCCAAAAAGCACCCGAAGGCGTTATCTTTGGTATTGAGGACGCCTGGGACGTTTTCCCAGAAGACAATACTAGGATGGGATTGTTGAATAAGTCGTACTTGATCGATTGCATCTGCTATCTCGCAAAAAGTTAAAGAAAGATTTCCTCGCGCGTCATCCAAAGACTTGCGAAGCCCTGCTACTGAAAACGCTTGGCATGGTGTGCCACCACAAAAAACATCAGGCGCTTCTACTTCGCCCGACCGAATACGGTTTGGCAAAGTAGTCATGTCGCCTAAATTTGGCACATCAGGATAGTGATGCGCCAACAAGGCGCAAGGAAACTTTTCAATTTCCGACAACCATGCCGCCTTCCATCCAAGCGGGTGCCAAGCCACAGACGCCGCTTCTATTCCGCTACATACACTACCGAACTTCATTGATCCACTCATCTATTTGCTCCGTTGTCCATAAACACGCATACTTCTGATTCAGCAAAGCCATGTCCGACATGAACATCTTTTGCAAAACAGACAGCCTGCCACCCTTTGTCTTTAACTCTACAAACCATGTACTGCCGTCAGGCAGACACGCAATCCTGTCAGCAACGCCTTTGCGACCTGGCGACGTGAACTTGTACGTCTTGCCACCGACGCGCTCAACCGCCCAAACGAAATGATTTTCAACTATTTTTTCTTTCATGTCAAAAAGTTTAGCACAGTTTTATTTTCTGTGCTATAGTTCAGTCTCAATTAACTAAAGGAGAGTTCAGTGGATCACAGTAAGATAGTCGGCGGCTCAACCGCCAAGCGCGTTATGAATTGCCCAGGCAGTGTAGCCTTGGTGCAGAAGATGCCACCCCAGCCCAGCAACAAGTACGCCGACGAGGGTACGCTGTTGCACAACGTCATCGCTGAAGTGGTGATGTCAGACAAACACCCCGAAGCATGGCTTGGCACCACCTACAACGATCAGGTGCTCACGCTGGACTTGATCGACAATAAGCTGTTGCCTGCATTGGCGGCGCTTGACGTAATCGACCCTAACAAGGAGATGGAAATTGAAGCTGAAACTCGCGTTGGTTTTGGTGACCTGTTGCCTGGTGTTTTTGGCAGCACTGACCTCATTGGGCGCATTGGTAGCCGCGCTGTCGTACTGGATTGGAAATTCGGTGACGGCGTGGCTGTTGAGGTAGAGGAGAACCCGCAACTGATGTTCTACGCCGCTGCGGCCATGCGTACCGAAGAAGCCAAGTGGGCGTTCAAAGACGTTGAAGAAATTGAAATGGTGATTGTCCAGCCGCCAGCGGTCAAGCGTTGGGTGACCACACCTGCTCGCATCGCTCAGTTTGAAAAAGACTTGGTGAAGGCTGTCAAGCTGGCGCAGCAACCCAACGCTGAACTTAAAGTCGGTGACCATTGCCGTTGGTGCGCGGCCAAGCCGGTTTGCCCGCAGATGACCGGCGCTGTTGACCGTGCCTTGAAGACGCAGATTGAAGAGATTGACGTGCAGACGTTGGGTGCCTACTTGGCCAACGCTGATCTGCTGGAAGATTGGATCAAAGACCTTCGTGCGCTGGCGCACCAAATCCTTGACAGTGGTGCACCAGTGCCTGGGTATAAACTGGTGGCCAAGCGTGGCACACGTCAGTGGGTAGACGAGGCAAAAGCTCATGTGGAGTTAGCCAAACTGGGTGTCGAGCCCTACAAAGAACCTGAGTTGGTTTCTCCAGCGCAAGCGGAGAAGGAACTCAAAAAGCGCAAGTTGACATTGCCCGACGATCTCGTCGTGTCAGTGTCTTCAGGCACAACATTGGCAAGCGCGGATGACCCGCGCCCAGCAGTGTTGCAAATCGGGAAGCAGTTAACTGCGGCCCTTTCTAAACTTCAATAAGGAAAACAAATGTCCAATTTAGTAGCGTTCTCTCAAGCGGGCTTGCCCGCAGTTTCCACACTGTCAACCGCGCTGCGGTCGATCCAAGCAGACGTCGGCCCAGCCGGTACAGCTATCCTCAAAATGGATAAGACTGGACACTGGGTCTTCGGTGCCGATCAGACCGAAGTCGAAGACGACAGCAAGTGGGCGATCAACCCCTTCTCCTTTGTCCACGGCTTCATCGCTTGGGGTGATGGTGAGGTGTTGGCCGAGAAGATGGCCAGTGTCAGCCAGCCGTTACCTGAACTCGACGAAGCCCCGCCTGGGGCCAAGAAGGGTTGGGAGACACAGGTCGGCCTGTCACTGAAGTGCATCAGCGGTGAAGACAAGGGTATGGAAGCGCGTTACACCACCACGTCAGTGGGCGGTAAAAAAGCAGTCCAAGCCATTGCCGTCGCGTTGGCCGAGCAGGTCGAGAAAGATCAAACCAAGCCAGTGGCTATTGTGCGTCTTCGCAAAGACCATTACGCCCACAAGAGCTACGGCAAGATTTACACGCCTGTGTTCGAAGTGATTGAGTGGGTCAGCATGGACGGCGAGCCTGAGCCTGCAAAGGTTGAGGAAGCGCCCGCGCCAGCAGCAGGCCGTCGCCGGAGGTCAGCATGAAGATTGAACTTGACGTGCAAGAGATCAACGCTGTGATGGCGTTGCTGGCTTCGCTGATGGACAAAATCCGAATGCAAGCCCAAGCGCAGATGACCGCGCCACCAACGCAAGAGTAATCTTCCTGATGCCGCGTGACAGGCGGCATTGGAAAGGACACACTTATGCTTTGGATTGATTTTGAAACGAGATCGCGCTGTGACTTGACCAAGCACGGCGTTTACAATTACGCACAGGACGCCAGCACCGAAGTGCTGTGCATGTCCTACGCGTTTGGCGATGATGAGGTCACGACGTGGCTGCCATCGCAACCATTTCCCGAAGCAGTACGCAACCACACAGGCCCTATCTACGCCCACAACGCGGCGTTTGAACGCCTGATCTTTTGGTACGTGCTTCAGCAGAATTACGCCTTAGAGCAGTTTTATTGCACCGCAGCACAAGCCCGCGCCAACTGCGCGCCTGGGTCGTTGGAAGACGTTGGCCGGTTTGCTGGCGCGTCCATGAAGAAAAGCCACCGTGGTGCCCAACTGATTCGCCTGCTGTCCGTCCCACAGGCCGACGGCACATTCAGGGAAGACCCTGCGCTCATGGCTGAGATGATTGACTATTGTGAGCAAGATGTGCGGGCCATGCGGTCAATCAGCAAAGCCCTGCGCCCGCTGTCCGCAGAGGAATTGGCCGACTACCACGTCAACGAGCGGATCAACGACCGTGGCGTGTTGGTGGACGTGCCGTTGTGCAACGCTGCCATCAAGTTCGCTAGCGACGAATTGGCCGAGATTGAGCAGATCGTGGCCGAAGTGACCGAAGGCGCAATCACCAGCGTCCGGTCGCCTAAGATGCGTCAGTGGGTGATCGACCGCGTTGGGCCACAGGCTTTGAAGCTGATGAAGACTGGTGAAAAATATTCAATTGACAAAACTGTGCGAGCCAACTTGCTTGCGATGGAGAATCCAGATGAGATACCGCCCGCTGTTGCCGAGGTTATCCAATGCGCGGACGACCTATGGGCGTCTTCGGTTGCTAAGTTCAGCCGCCTTGCAAGCCTCGCAGATGTCGAGGACAACCGAGTCCGAGGCGCTTTTGTCTTTGCTGGAGGGTCTGCCACTGGACGAGCTTCAAGCTACGGAGCCCAAGTTCACAATTTTGCTCGCAAGTGCGCCAAATCGCCCGAAGACGTTAGAACTGCAATGGTCAGAGGCCATTCAATTGTTCCACAATTTGGAAAGCGCGTTACTGATGTCCTCAAAGGAATGCTCAGGCCCGCATTGATACCCGCTAAGGGAAAGTCCTTAGTCGTGGCCGACTGGTCGTCCATCGAAGCGCGCGCCAACCCGTGGCTTTCCAACTGCGCCGCAGGCGAGCGCAAACTAGCCATCTTTGCTAAGGGTGAGGACGTCTACAAGGTCAACGCCTCGGCCACCTTTGGCGTGGGCGTGGGTGAAGTCAACGATCATCAGCGTCAGATTGGCAAGGTTCAAGAATTGGCCTGCGGCTTTGCCGGTGGCATTGGTGCCTTTGCGGCCATGGGTCGTGTGTACGGCGTACACCTGCCTGAGTCCGACGCCAAGCGCATGGTGGACGCATGGCGCAGAGCCAACCCTTGGTCGGTGCCCTATTGGCAAAACTTAGAAGAAGCCTACACCCGCGCCATGCGAAACAAAGACCATGAGTTCAACGTGGGTCGGGTTACCTATATGTATGACGGCCAGCACCTTTGGTATGCTTTGCCCTCTGGTCGCGTCTTGTGCTACCCGTACGCACGACTTGAAACCGATGGTGTAACCTACGCCAAGGCCGCTTGGAAACCGGCAGCAGACGCAAAAGAATGGCCGAGGGCTCGGCTTTGGAAAGGGCTAGCGTGTGAGAATATCACTCAAGCCACCGCCAACGACTTGCTGCGCCACTCACTGCGCCAGCTTGACGACGTGGTGTTGCATGTGCATGACGAGATCGTGTTGGAAACCGATAAGCCAGAAGAAATGGCTGAACAATTGAAACGTGTGATGTGTACGCCACCTGCTTGGGCTCAGGGTTTACCCCTTGGCGCAGAGGTGGCAATCATGTCGCGATATGGAAAGGGTTGATATGGAACTTTGGACAGCTATACCTGGATATGACGGGTTTTACGAAGTCAGCAACTACGGCAATGTTCGTTCGTTGACGCGATTTGTTCCGTATGGTAGGCACAAGGGCATGGTTTACACAGGTAGAGACTTAAAGCTGTTTGTGACTGGCGCGTATTTGAGCGTCAAGTTGGCCAAAGCTGGGGTCACCAAAACACGATATGTGCATGAGCTTGTGTTGTTGGCGTTTGATGGCCAGCGACCTGAGTCAAACGAGCGCGGGGAAATACGTCATTTAGATGGCGACAAAATGAACAATCATTTATCTAATTTGAAGTATGGGACAGTGAAAGAAAACATGGCTGACCGCAAGCTACACAAGCTGGGTCTAATCGCAAGCAAATAAAAAGCCCGCTGGCAGGCGGGCTTGTAAGGGAGCACTAACTTGGAATTTTTGGACTTTATCACAAAACTTGCCCCAACCGGCGAAACCGCACTTATTGTGCGTCAAAAACCACAACTAAAAGACGGCGCGATTCAACTTCACGCTGATGGTGCAGTCAAATGTACATGGCCAGCATACCTACCTAGCAAGGGCACTAAGGCGGGTCAAGCGTGGTACGGCAACACCGCGAGCTTTATCGTTGATCGTTTCGTTGATGGCCGCGTGTCAGCGTCAGCAGTCAATTGCGAGTACATCCTTGTGATGATGCTCGACGACATTGGCACCAAGTCCAAGACGCCCCCGCTTGAGCCCACGTGGATCATGGAAACCTCCGAGGGTTCATTCCAATGGGGCTACGCCTTCAGCGATCAGCCGACCAAGGCCGAGTTCAGCGCAGCCATCAAAGCCATTGCCGATGCAGGCTATACCGACCCTGGGGCTTGCAATCCTGTGCGCAACTTCCGATTGCCTGGCTCGGTTAACTTGAAACCCGACCGCAACCATTTTGAGTCCCGCTTAGTCGAGTTCCATCCTGAGCGTGAGTACAGCCTGCCCGACATCTGCACCGCGCTTGGTGTCACGCCAGTCGAGGCTGACTCGCTCACCCTGCGCCCCATCAGACTGTCCGACGATGGCGCTGATGACGTGATGGCGTGGTTGTCTGAGCAGGGTTTGCTGCTCTCCCGCCCCAACGGCGAGGGTTGGGCGGGTGTCATCTGCCCCAATGGCGCAGAGCACACCGACGGCAACCCCGAAGGCCGCTATATGCCTTCCAACCGCGCCTATTGTTGCCTGCACTCGCATTGCGTGGACTTTGATTCGCGGATGTTTCTGCAATGGGTTGCTGACAATGGTGGCCCCGCCCACACCCCAGGCTTGCGTGAGGAATTGCTCACTCAAGCGATGGACTTGGCGCTATCCAAGCTCACGCCCACGCCCGACTATCCTGACGAGGCTGCGCGGGTTGTCGCCGAGGTCGAGCGTAAAGAACTTGGGCGGGTTGAAAAGGCTGAGTGGTATGAGCGGTTTGCTTACATCCAAGACGATGACGCCTATTTTGATATGCAAGACCGCCGCGAGTTGGGTCGCAACACCTTTAATGCTCTTTTCAGGCATCTTGACTGCCGTTCAATCCATAACGCCAAGCGCAAAATTGAGGCGGCTACATCGTTTGATGAGAACCGCCAAGGCAAAGGTGCCAAGGCTTTGGCAGGTATCACTTACGCAGCAGGCGCGTCCATCTTGGTTGCGCGCGATGGTTTGGTCTACGGCAACCGGTGGCGCAACGCGCGCCCCACACCTGTGGCGGGTGATGTGTCTATGTGGCTTGAGCACGTTGAGCGCATGGTGCCCGAAGCTTTCGAGCGCGAGCATTTATTGAACGCCTTGGCGCACAAGGTGCAATTCCCCAACCATAAGATCAACCACGCCATCCTGATGGGCGGCAACCACGGCAGCGGCAAAGACACCCTTTTTGCCCCCTTCTTTTGGGCGATTGGCGGCGAGGCTAAGGCCAACTGCTCACTGGTCAAGAACGAAGACCTCAACTCCCAATGGGGTTACGCACTAGAGTGCGAAGTGATGGAAATCGCAGAGCTACGCCAAGCAGAGGCCAAAGACCGCCGAGCGTTGGAGAACACCCTCAAGCCCATCATTGCAGCGCCCCCTGAGCTTCTCATGGTCAACCGCAAGGGTTTGCACCCATATATGGCCTTAAACCGCGTCTTTGTGATCGCCTTCAGTAATGAGCGCGTGGCCATCTCGCTCCCATCAGAAGATCGCCGGTGGTTTGTCATTTGGTGCGCCGCTCCTAAACTGTCAGAAGCTCAGGCGGTGAGCTTGTGGAATTGGTATCAACACCGAGGCGGTTTTGCAGCCGTTGCCCATTACTTGCACACCCGCGATGTGTCCGATTGGAACCCATCAGCGCCGCCCCCAACAACCGAGGCCAAGCTCATCATGGTCGAGCACGGTATGAGCACCGCCGAGTCGTTCCTAGTCGATCAGATGACGCGGCGCGTTGGCGAATTCTCCAAGGGTGTCATTGGCGCGCCTTTTCACGCGGTTTGCGATCGTTTGCAGGGCTACGCACCTATGGGGGTCAAGATTGTCCAGGCGGCGCTCCTACACGCGCTCAAAGAGGCGAAATGGATTGATTGTGGGCGCATCAAGTCCCGCAACAACGACACCAAGAAACACATCTTTTGCGCCCCTGATCTTGCCAAAGCCACCAAATCAGAATTGCGCGACATGGTAGAGGCGTAAAAAAAGCCCGCACAAGGCGGGCTGTAAGGTTTGGCAACTGCTCAGAGACCAAGCAGCACGGCTAGTATAGCGGCAAGCAATGCCGCGATAATTATTGTCATGTCTTATACCTCATAGCCTCCGCTTTGCACCGCTCCACTTCGGCATCGGTCAACCCTTGCGCCCAATGTTCGGCCAAGTCCGCGCATTCTTGCGCCCTCTCAGCGTCAGGGGCAGTTAACCCTAAAATGAGCGCCCGCGTCACTAGATCCATCGATGTGGGGGCGGTAGGCGGTGCCCAAGGGCTTAGGGCTTGCGCAAATATTGGGTTCATTTCAACCCCTCCACCAAAATACATTGAGCGGTGTCAACGTCGCCATTTTCTAAAGCTTTGAGGGCTTGCGTCATTGCTTGTTTTGCCGTCAATTTTTTAGCGGGTTTGATGTCTTCAATTGTTGGTATGTAATGTTCATCTATTTCCTCCCACACTTCGGGATGCGTAGCGTCGATCATAGGCGCGGCGCGGTCGGCATATGTATGCGCCCAAGGGCTTAAAAGCAAGCGACTATTGAGCGCGGTGTAACTTTTTAGATAGTCCCCTGTAGTCATGCCCAATTGAAAAACAGGATAATCGCGCCTCATGCTATTGTGCTTGGGGTCTGTTTTATTTTTGATTTTGGGCGGCTTGGTTGCCAAAATTCGGATGGCTTGCGCGTTTTCAGGTTTGACCTTGTAGCGTGTGGTCTCATGTGTGAATTCAATCATAATTTAATCTCCTTTTAATTTTCGGTTTAAGGTTTCGGCAGCGTCATAACATTGGTTGAAAAATTTAAGCGCGTTGTCGTTCAAGTGCCCATCTGTCCAAAGTTGCACACCATGATTTTCAATAATGCCATCCATGACCAAGTTGGCATCCATGCAATCGTTGGGGGTAAGCTCCCCCTTTGCCCATGCCTTTACTTGATCCGCTCGCATAGAGTGATGGCAGACATTGACAAACGATTGTGCAATGCTTGCGATGGTTTGGGTGTAGTCGTGCCAAGGTTTCATGGTGTCACCTTCAAAAGTTCATCGTCGCGGTAGGCTTGATTTATTTGTATGTGTGCGGTGCTGATGTCGTCTTCAAATTCCTTCCACCAATCCGCATCAAGACCATATTGTTTTGCGTGTTGATCCAACCCGCGTTTGAGCGCGTTAATCGCTTGGGAAGTGTCTTCCCCATATGCGGTGAATTCGAAATTTCTTGATTGATACCAAGCTTTTATCATGGTGTCATATCCTCCAAACAAATAAATCAAGGGCTAACACTACAAGCGCGGTTAGGTAAATAATTGGATAAATCATTCTGCAGCCTCCGCATAATCGGCGATCATGTGCTTGGCTATTTCGTAATAGTTGACCTCTTGCAAAAATGCCCTTGCATAGTCTTCTAGTAAAGAGCTTGGACTTTTACCTCCAATGTGAGAGTCCAAAAAGATAATCTCTTCTGCATATTCTTTGAGGTATTCACCAAGGTCATATGCGTCATCTTTATTCAGACCGCTATAACCATAGTCTGTATAGTCAAACCCATCAAAGACTTCTAGATTGATGCGCCATGTGGCGTAATTTGTCCAACCATTGTATGTTTTGTCTGTCATGTCATGTACTCCATTAAAGTTGATTGAATCGGTGACAAATCACCCATCAGCCCACCGCATGGGCTGATAGTTGCATTGTCTATTGTGGGCAAAAGGCTAACGCCTCCGCGAGTGTGTCAAATTCCGCGAGGTCTTGCAATTCCTCAAATTCGTTTTGGTCATAAGTGGCAACAGTAAATTGTTTACCCCCTACTTCGCGTTTGTTGGGGTCTTTGAAGTCACACCAAATTTTGTAGGTTATGTCGCCCATTCGCTTTTCAAAACTTGGGCTGACGTCATTGTGCCAAGATGCGTCAACCCATCCATCAGGTAGCGTGATGGTGTCATCGTAGTCGGGGAATTCGTTTTTGTAGTTCATGCCACCACCTCTTTGATTTTGGCTTCAGCAAAACAAGCCCTTGCAAGCCTGATTAGATCATCGCTGAGGGGTAGGTCATGGAGCGTGATAATTCGCTCAATTTCAGCCCTTGTGAACGCTTCCTCAGTTGGGTAATATTTGTCGTAGTCGAAAGTCATGATGTTTTACCTTTACTTTAGTTGATTGAATGAGGGCATTTTTTCAGATGCTCTCTATATATACATAATAGAATCGTGCCAGTTCTTGTAAGTCATTGATTTACAAGACCCCTCCAAAACCCTATGTAAAGGAATTCCTTACATTTGTGGACTTTGTGGATCTTTTGTATCACCCCTAAATTGTCCACAAAAAGTCTATATAAATCATGGTGTTATGGGCTTTGTGGACAATATGGTCATAAATGTTAAAAATTTGATTGGGGTCTTCTAGATATTTCATATGGTGAAATTGTGGGTTGGGATGCACGTTTGGGGACAAACTGAAGTTTTTTCAAAAAAGTGTCCACAAGTCCATTTTGACCATATGCCATATGGGTTTTTTGTGGACAATCGAGTTTGACCCACCTCGAAAGTATTACTTTTCCAGTTAGTGGCCACTAACCTGGCAAGTTAGTAGCCACTAACCCCGCTGCCGGTTAGTAAGCACTCACTAACATAACCAGGTTAGTAAGCACTCACTAACCAAGTTGATGCAAGTAAGTGCTTACTAACTTACGGATGTTAGTTAGCGCTTACTAACCAGGCTGCGGTAAGTAAGTGCTTACTAACTTAGGGGGAGGGGGTAGGGCCGACGGCCTGGGCCATACGGTGACGGAGGTTTCACGAACAATTTTTTTATTTTTTAAAATCAAATCCAAAACCCAAAATAATTGCCCACATGACCCACATGATTTACACTCGCGCACATGACGTTCCACAGCCTTCCATTTGAGCCGCGCAAGATCGTTGCGACCGAAGCGCGGTTAAACAAAATCTACGAAGCCGCCAAGCTGGGCTTGAAAGGCGACGCTTTAGCCTTAGCGTCCGGCATGTTGCCCACCGAGTACCGGCAACTGTGTGAGCTAGACCCAATAGCAGACATGGCAGCGCTCAAGGGCAAAGCCGACGGTGAACTGGAGATGTCCACCTGCCTGCACAAGGCAGCCAAGGAAGGCGACGCCAAAGCGGCGCTGGCGATCCTCCAGCACTCACACGGCTGGGTGGCCAAGCAGTCCATCAGTATTGATGTCGATCAGCGCATCAGCATCATCGGCGCGTTACGCCAAGCGGAGTCACGGGTCATTGATGTGATTGCCAACGAACCAAGTCCCACGTTAAACCAGGAAGTAAATGCAATCGACCATCTACAGCGCTGAAGACGAAACAGAATTGATGGCGCGGCTATGGTCGCCCCAGATCAAAGACAACCCGCTGGCGTTTGTGATGTATGTATTTCCCTGGGGCGTCAAGGGCACACCACTAGAAAACTTCGCTGGCCCGCGCAAATGGCAGCGCGAGGTGCTGCTCGACATCGCCGAGCACATCCGACTCAACCAAGGCAACGTCAATTTTGACGTGTTGCAAGAGGCCATATCGTCTGGCCGTGGTATTGGCAAGTCGGCGTTGGTCAGTTGGTTGGTGATCTGGATGATCTCCACGCGGATCGGCTCGACGACCATCGTGTCGGCCAACAGTGAGTCCCAGCTACGCTCAATCACATGGGCCGAGATCACCAAATGGCTAGCGATGGCCATCAACAGCCACTGGTTTGAGGTCAGCGCCACCAGAGTGATGCCCGCCAAGTGGCTGACTGAGCTGGTCGAGCGGGATTTGAAGAAAGGCACCAGGTATTGGGGCGTTGAGGGGCGGCTGTGGTCAGCGGAAAACCCCGACGCGTACGCTGGTGTGCACAATTTCGACGGTGTCTTGGTGATTTTTGATGAAGCATCGGGTATTGACGACTCAATTTGGGCGGTGACGGGCGGTTTTTTCACAGAAAACACGCCAAATCGCTTTTGGATGGCGTTTTCCAACCCGCGCCGCAATACGGGGTACTTTTACGAGGCGTTTCACTCAAAACGGGACTTTTGGCGCACAAAAGTGGTGGACGCGCGCACGGTCGAGGGCACCGACAAGGCGGTCTATCAGCGCATCATCGACGAATATGGGCCGGATTCGGCGCAGGCGCACGTCGAGGTGTACGGTCAATTCCCCAACGCGGGCGACGATCAGTTCATCGGGGCTGACATCGTGGACGACGCCATGAAACGGGCCAAGTATCAGGATCAGTCAGCGCCGATCGTGATTGGTGTTGACCCCGCACGGTTCGGAGCAGATGCAACCGTCATTGCGGTGCGGCAGGGTCGAGACATCGTGAAGATCATGCGGCACAGAGGCGACGACACCATGACGGTGGTGGGGCACGTGATCGAAGCGATTGAGGAATTTAAGCCCACGCTGGTGGTGATCGACGAGGGCGGCCTGGGTGCTGGGATTGTGGATCGGTTGAAGGAACAGCGGTACAAGGTCAAGGGCGTGAACTTTGGAAATAAGGCAAAAAACCCGATCATGTACGGCAACATGCGCGCGCAGATGTGGGGCGACATGAGGGACTGGTTGAAATCTGCTAGCATACCCAACGACAGGTTCTTGAAAACGGACTTGATTTCGCCTATGATGAAACCTGATTCACGGGGAACTATTTTTTTGGAAAGCAAAAAAGATATGAAGGCTCGCGGTCTTGCCTCTCCTGACGCTGCTGACGCAATAGCGGTGACGTTTGCTTTTCCTGTGGCTCACCGTGAGTATGTCGAACCTAAACGCCGCGCGGCCAGTTATGGCAACGCAGTCTCTACAGGATGGATGGGCGCATGAAAAAGAACGTGTCTCTATCAGTTGGCCGAGGCGAGAAACTGCCGGTGAGCAAAGGTGCAGGGCTGACCGCCAAAGGGCGCGAGAAGTACAACCGTGAAACGGGTTCTAATTTAAAAGCGCCAGCACCCAACCCTAAGACTGAAGCAGATAAAGGCCGCAAGGCTTCATTTTGTGCAAGAATGGGCGCTGTAGCAGCCAACGCCAAAGATGGCGAACGCGCCAAAGCAGCCCTTAAAAGATGGAAGTGTTGATATGGCTACCAAACCTGGACTCTACGCAAACATTCACGCAAAACGCGAACGTATCAAAGCGGGCTCTGGCGAAAAGATGAACAAGCCTGGTAGCAAGAATGCGCCAACGGCCAAAGATTTCAAAGAGTCAGCTAAAACTGCGAAGAAAAAATAATGCCGCTCGTTAAATCCAAAACGCCCGAAGCCTTCCGCAAAAACGTCAAGGCCGAAGTTGCTGCCGGTAAGCCGGTCAAGCAAGCGGTCGCAATTGCTTACGCTGTCAAACGCGAAGCGGAAAAGAAGAAAAAATAATGGCAGATTACACAGGCATCGCCGCAGCAGGTGCTGTGGCCAACGGCGGCAACAAAAAGACCGAATCCAGCATTCTGTCCACCGCCCGCACTCGCCTCAACATGGCGATCGCCGCGTTATCTGAGAGTCGTGAAGATGAAATTGACGACTTGAAGTTTTACGCGGGTTCACCTGACAACCATTGGCAGTGGCCTGCCGACGTGTTGGCTACCCGAGGTGCCGTGCAAGGCCAGACGATCAACGCCAGGCCATGTCTGACAATCAACAAACTGCCACAGCACGTAAGGCAAGTGACCAATGACCAAAGGCAGAACCGCCCAAGTGGCAAGGTTATTCCAGCCAATGACGACGCCGACGTCGAAGTTGCAGAAGTCTTCAACGGCATGGTCAGACACATCGAATACATCAGCGATGCTGACGTCGCGTACGATACAGCGTGTGAAAACCAAGTCTCCTACGGCGAAGGTTACATCCGCATTCTGACTGAATATTGCGATGACAACACATTCGACCAAGACATCAAGATTGGCCGCATTCGCAATTCGTTCAGCGTCTACATGGATCCAACCATCCAAGACCCGACTGGCGCGGATCAAAAATGGTGTTTGATTACGGAAGACATTCCCAAAGACGAATACGCCCGCAAGTACCCCGATTCAGCGCCCATCACCACCTTGCAGTCGTTGGGTGTGGGGGATCAGAATTTGAGCCAGTGGTTGACTGAAGACACTGTGCGCGTGGCTGACTACTACTACCTTGACTACACCAAAGAAAAGCTGAACTTGTACCCAGGGAACGTGACCGCGTTTGAAGGCACCCTAGAGGACAAACAACTGAAAGAAATTTATGGCAAGCCTAAAAAATCTCGTGAATCTGATCGTGTCCAAGTTAAATACTGCAAGATTAACGGCTACGAAATTCTTGAAGAACGCGATTGGGCGGGGAAATACATCCCCGTAGTCCGCATTGTCGGCAATGAGTTTGAAGTCGATGGCCGCTTGTACGTGTCTGGCCTTGTGCGTAACGCCAAGGACGCCCAGCGCATGTACAACTACTGGGTAAGCCAAGAAGCAGAGATGCTGGCCTTGGCACCGAAAGCACCGTTCATTGGCTACGGTGGTCAATTTGAAGGTTATGAGAACCAATGGAAGACCGCAAATACGACGAACTGGCCGTATTTGGAGGTCAATCCAGACGTCACCGACGGCCAAGGCGCGGTGTTGCCGTTGCCTGCACGGGCGCAACCACCGATGGCCTCCAGCGGTCTGTTGCAGGCCAAAGCCGGTGCATCTGAGGACATCAAAGCGTCTACCGGCCAATACAACGCATCTTTGGGCATGACATCCAACGAACGCAGCGGCAAAGCCATTTTGGCTCGCCAGCGCGAAGGTGATGTGGGCACTTACCACTACGGCGACAACTTGGCCCGTGGTGTACGACACATCGTGCGTCAATTGGTGGACTTGATCCCCAAGATTTACGACACACAGCGCGTGGCCCGCATCATTGGCTTGGATGGTGAAACCAGCATGGTCAAGTTAAACCCTGACCAACCTGAAGCAGTTCGCAAGATCACCGACCCGAACAACCCAGACATCGTAATTGACAAAATCTACAACCCCAACGTCGGCAAGTACGACGTGGTTGTCGCCACCGGCCCAGGCTACGCGACCAAGCGTCAAGAAGCCTTGGAAGCCATGGCCCAACTGTTGCAGGGCAACCCACAACTGTGGGCTGTGGCTGGTGATTTGTTTGTGAAAAACATGGACTGGCCAGGTGCTCAAGAGATGGCCAAGCGGTTTGCCAAGACCATCGACCCCAAGCTCATGGAAGACGGCGACAAGCCGCCTGAATTGCAAGCGGCGGAACAACAAATGCAGGCAATGGGCCAAGAGCTTGACCAACTGCATGAAATGCTTAAAAACGTCGGCAAATCCATCGAAGCGCAAGACATGCAACGTAAAGATTTTGAAGCTCAAGTTAAACTGTACGAAGCTGAAACTAAACGGATTGCTGCGGTGCAAGCAGGCATGACTGAGCAACAAATTCAAGATATTGCCATGGGCGTGGTCGCTGCGGCGATGGAGTCGCAAAACATGATGAATGAAATGCCTGAGATGCCTCAGCAAGAGATGATGCCACCTGAAGACGAAATGATGCCACCACAAGGAATACCACAATGAAAGCCGCTGATTTTTTAGGTGCGCTGTTTTTAGCACGGGACGTGGCGCACAGCGTTCACTTGAACACTCGTAGCTTTAGCAAACATGAAGCGCTTAAAATTTTTTATGAACGTATTATTGGTGCGGCGGATGATTTTGCTGAAACCTATCAAGGCCGTCATGGTTTGATTGGCCCAATCACTTTGCATTCGGCAACCAAGACTTCCAACATTATTGAGTTTTTAGAAAGCTCGTTGGCTGAAATTGAAAATGCTCGTTATAAAGTTGCCGACAAATCAGATTCGTCATTGCAACAACTCATCGATAATATCGTTGAAATTTATCTTCGAACCCTCTACAAACTTAAATCTTTGGCGTAAGGACACACCATGGCAAATTTTGCACAAATCACCGCAACCGCCAACATCAAGTCAATGGGCGGCAAACTCAAAGGTATTTTTGTCAGCGCGGCATCGTCCACGCCGACCATTACGGTTTACGATTCTGCCACTACAACCACAACTCGGACTGTTCTGAGTGTGTTCACACCTGTTGCGGCCACATCATATGTCTTTCCTCTTGACGGCATCTACGTCAACGATGGACTGTATGTGGTAATTTCAGGTACAGTGTCAGCAACAATTATTTTTGAATAACCAAAACCCGTACTGGTGCGGCTCACCAGGGAATCTTAGGATTCAAAAATGACTGAAGAAGTCCAACAACCCTTAGCGGAAGTAGACTCCGCGCCCGCACCGGAAGTGACGGCCACTCCTGATGCAACAGTAAACGCGCCGGAAGTCGCTGAAGAAGCAAAAGAGCCTTCACGGGTTTTTACCCAAGAAGAACTTGATGCAGCAATCGGCAAAAGGCTTGCAAGAGAACAACGTAAGTGGGAAAGAGAGCAGGCTCAACGTCAAGCGGAAGCCCAAACGCTGAGAGCGCCAGCAACAATCCCGCCAGTCGATCAGTTCGACAGCCCTGAAGACTATGCAGACGCATTGGCCTACCAGAAAGCTGAACAACTGCTTGCCCAGCGAGAACAAGCAAGGCAGCAATCTGCAATTCTTGAGTCCTATCACGAAAAGGAAGAAGAAGCTCGGAACAAGTACGACGACTTTGAACAAGTCGCCTACAACCCGAAACTTCCAATCACAGACGTGATGGCTGAGTCGATCCGAGCCTCGGACATAGGCCCTGAAGTAGCTTACTACCTCGGTGCCAACCCCAAGGAAGCAGATCGAATCTCTCGTCTTGCGCCTATCATGCAGGCCAAAGAAATAGGGAAGATTGAAGCCAAAATGGCTACCGATCCTCCCGTAAAAAGAACCACGTCTGCGCCAGCACCGATTTCGCCTGTCACTGCTCGCTCCTCTGGGGGCCCAGCCTATGACACTACTGATCCACGGTCTATTAAGACCATGACGGATTCGCAGTGGATTGAAGCTGAAAGAGCAAGACAGATAAAGAAGTTGCAAGCGCAAGCCAACCGCTAAACAATTTTTGAAGGATTTTTTCCATGTCTAATAGTATCTTAACGATCGACATGATCACCCGCAAAGCTCTCGAGATTCTCGAGAACAACCTGGTGCTCACCCGTAACGTGAACCGTCAGTACGACGACAGCTTCGCTGTTGAAGGTGCCAAGATTGGTTCTACACTGCGTATCCGTTTACCCGACCGCGCTCTGGTGACTGACGGTGCCGCCTTGCAAGTTCAAGACGACAACGAACAGTTCACCACTTTGACTGTTGCTTCACAAAAGCACATCGGCGTGAACTTTACATCTGCTGAATTGACCATGCAATTGGACGACTTCGCAGAGCGTGTGTTGAAGCCTCGTATCAGCCAATTGGCTTCCAGCATCGATGCTGACGTTGCCAACGCTTATAAAACCATCGGTAACTCTGTTGGTACACCTGGCACCACTCCTTCTACTTCTTTGGTCTTGTTGCAAGCCCAGCAGAAGTTGAATGAAAACGCTGCCGTGATGTCTCCACGTTACGCTACCGTCAACCCCGCCGCTAACGCTGGTTTGGTTGAAGGCATGAAAGGCTTGTTTAACCCCACCGACACCATCAGCAAGCAGTTCAAGAACGGCATGATGGGCACTGGCGTGTTGGGTTTTGATGAAGTCAACATGTCTCAGTCAATCAAGCAACACACCACCGGCACACGTGCTGCCACTGGCAACACCACCGGCGCTGCTGTCACAACTGAAGGTGCATCTACTCTGACATTGACTGTCGGTTCTGGTGAAACCATCGCTGTTGGTGACGTGTTTACGATTGCGGATTGCTACGCTGTGAACCCACAAACCCGTGAATCCACTGGTTCGTTGTTCCAGTTCGTGGCTTTGGCATCTTCAACGGTGACTACAACCGCTACCGTGACCGTGGCTCCTATGTACTCTGCTAACCATGCTTTGGCCACCATGCTGACTTTGCCTGCTAACAGCAAAGCAGTTGTGTTCACAGGCACTGCCAGCACTCAGTACCCACAAAACTTGATCTACCACAAAGACGCGATCACTTTTGCGACCGCCGACTTGTTGTTGCCTCAAGGCGTCGATATGGCTGCTCGCGCAGTTCATAACGGTATCAGCTTGCGCGTTGTTCGTCAGTACGACATCAACAACGACCGTATGCCTTGCCGTATTGACGTTCTGTATGGCTTCAGCACAATCCGTCCACAAATGGCCTGCCGCATGTGGGGCTAATCAGTAACTTTTTTTGAAGGAAAAATATCATGGCATTACCTAATGGCGCAGGCGGTTACCAAGTTGGTGACGGCAATCTGACAGAAGCAGTGATGGGCGTTCAGACCATCCCCGCTACATTGACTGGTGACACCACATTAACTGCGGCTCAAGTTGCAGTTGGTTTGGTTGTTTGTAAAAAAGCTTCGGACGCTACATTGACAGTAACTCTGCCTACAGCAGCATTGCTTGATGCAGCTATCCCCAGCGCAAAAGTTGGCTCATCTTTTGAGTTGACAATTTGCAACGACAACAACTCAGGCGCGTCGTCTACCGTTCCTATCACTACAGGCACTGGTATTACGATTGTTGGCTCAGTCACTGTCCCACGTTTCGGTGCAAACACTTACCGTTTCGTAAAGACTGGCGACGCAGCTTACTCTGCATTTTTGATGTAAATTTGATTGGGGGCTTCGGCCCCCTTTCTTAAAGGAAAAATCATGCCTACGAACACAAAACCAATCGGCGTTGCTTATGAAGACCAGCAACTTGACGGCGCGGTTATGGGTAAAGCAGGTGGAACTGCGGGTTTTTACGGGGTCACGCCTGTAACTCAAGCAGCCGCCATTACTGCGGTTACCAATACTGCTACAGGAACTGAGTTGGCTACTGCCATTAACGCTCTTCGCGTTGCGCTGAAAAACATCGGCATCACTGCCTAAACCAACCCAAGGGGCCTAAACAGCCCCTTTTTAAATCATGTCTGTTATCTACATGTCTCACCCAATTCACGGCGCTAAAGTTGCAACCATGGAACTTGAAGCACTGGCAGATGAACAAAATGGCTGGGTACGATATACTTTAGACACGCCTGTTGAGGCGGCTCCTGTCGTCAACGAACTGGAAGTCAAACGTCGTCGTAGCCGATCACCAGAGGTGGTCGAACAAGGAGTTTAAACATGGCCACATACACTGCTGGCGATCAAATCAATAGAGCATTACGATTGCTTGGTGTGTTGGCTGAAGGTGAAACACCTTCTGCGTCCGTGTCCCAAGACGCTTTGATGGCGTTGAATCAGATGATTGATTCATGGAACACCGAGCGCCTTTCCGTATTCTGTACCCAAGACCAAGTGTTTACTTGGCCTGCCGGTGAGTACATCCGCACTCTTGGCCCAACGGGCAATTTTGTAGGCTTGCGGCCCGTTTTATTGGATGACGCCACATATTTTCGCGATCCAGGCACCAACGTGTCGTTTGGCATTAAATTCATCAACCAACAACAGTACGACGGCATTGCGGTCAAAACTGTGACTAGCACATACCCCCAAGTGATTTTTGTGAATATGGGGTTTCCTGATGTCACAATGACCATCTACCCACGCCCTACGCGCGACTTGGAATGGCACTTTATCAGTGTGCAAAAACTGGCTGAACCAGCCACTTTGGTGACCAACATTTTGTTTCCACCAGGTTATTTGCGAGCGTTTACTTACAATTTGGCCATGGAAATTGCACCTGAGTTTGGCGTGGAGCCAAGTCCACAAGTGCAACGTATTGCCATGACTTCCAAGCGTAACTTGAAACGCATCAACAATCCTGACGATGTGATGTCCATGCCTTACGCCATTGTGGCCACACGCCAACGGTTCAACATTTACGCCGGTAATTACTGATGCAAACCCCGATTCTTGGCTCCAGTTATGTTGCTCGCAGCATCAACGCTGCCGACAATCGCATGGTCAATTTGTACCCAGAAGCCACGCCAGACGGCGGCAAAACTGCGGCTTTTTTGACGCGTTGCCCTGGCTTAGAATTCTTGCAGACAATCGGCACCGGCCCCATCCGTGCTCTGTGGGCACACCAGACCAATGGGTCGAATATCTTTGTGGTGTCGGGCAACGAAGTCTACAAACTTGACGGCATGACCTCTGCGCCTACTTTTTTGGGCAATGTCACCGGCACGGGCCCCGTGTCTATTGCTGACAATGGAACCCAGCTTTTCTTTGCCTGCAACCCTGACAGCTACATTTACAACGAAGTCACCAACGTGTTTCAGCAAATCACCGACCCAGATTTCCCTGGCGCGGTGACTGTGGGCTACTTGGACGGCTACTTTGTGTTCAACGAACCCAACAGCCAAAAGGTGTGGGTGACATCTTTGTTGGATGGCTTGTCTGTCGATCCGCTGGATTTTGCCAGCACGGAGGGCTCGCCCGACGGTTTGGTGGCTATCAACATAGACCACCGTGAAGCATGGATGTTTGGCACCGACTCAATTGAAGTCTGGTACGACGCTGGCTTGGCCGATTTCCCGCTGACCCGCATCCAAGGTGCTTTCAACGAAATTGGTTGCGTGGCCGCGTTTTCAGTGGCCAAGCTGGACAACGGCTTGTTTTGGCTAGGCACCGATGCCCGTGGCCAGGGCATCGTCTACCGAGCCAACGGCTACACCGGCCAGCGGGTATCCACTCACGCCGTTGAGTATGCAATCGCTCAATACGGCAACATTTCAGACGCGATTGCGTACACCTACCAGCAAGAAGGCCACGCCTTTTATGTGCTGACATTTCCCACCGGCAATGCCACATGGGTCTACGACGTGGCCACCCAAGCGTGGCATGAGCGGGCGGGCTGGGACAACGGGACTTTTATTCGCCATCGGTCTAACTGCCAATGTAATTTTGTTGGCAACACCATTGTTGGTGACTTTGAAAATGGCAACATCTACAAGATGACCTTGGATGTCTACGCTGACAATGGTGGCGTTCAAAAATGGTTACGGTCGTGGAGAGCTTTGCCCAGCGGCACAAACAACCTCAAACGCACCACCCACCACAGTTTGCAACTGGATTGTGAATCTGGTACAGGCTTGGCCAACGGCCAAGGCGACGATCCACAGGTCATGTTGCGTTGGTCGGATGATGGTGGCCACACTTGGAGCAATGAGCATTGGTCACCCATGGGCAAGATCGGCGCGTACTACCAGCGTGTGTTCTGGCGTCGATTGGGCATGACGCTCAAGCTACGGGACAGGGTCTATGAAGTGTCTGGCACTGATCCAGTGAAAGTTGCCATCATGGGCGCTGAATTGATTCTGAGCCCGACCAATGCCTGAGCAACTCAATATAACGAACCTACCCTCGTCGCGGGTCGAGTTCATCGACCCACGCACGGGCTTGATGTCACGGGAATGGTATCGGTTCTTTTTGAACATATTTACTTTGGTTGGCGGCGGCAACAACCAAACATCTTTGGACGACCTGCAACTTGCGCCGCCATTCGTACCTGCAACGGCAGGCGGCGGCTCAGGTACGGTCACATCAGTCGATGTATCGGGCGGCACTACCGGCTTGACCACTTCTGGTGGCCCGATTACCACCAGCGGCACAATTACGCTTGCGGGTATTTTGAATATTGCCAATGGTGGCACAGGAGCCACCACAGCCAGCGGAGCGCGGGCTAATCTGAGCGCGGCGGTCTTAGGCACCAACAACGACATCACGTCGATGACGGGTGTGACTGGTGGCATCTCGTCGCCTGACTTTATCCAGTTTGACACCACGGCTACCGTCACAGACGCCACCGGCAAGCTGTATTACGACAACGCGGATCAGTTTCAAACACTGACGTTCCAAATGAATGGTGGAACAATCCAGCGCATAGGCGAGGAGTTGTATTACCGTGTCAAGCTGTCTGCTTCAGCCACCAAAGGCCAAGTGCTGATGTTTACGGGCACGTTGGGCGCTAGTGGCGGCCTGCAAGCCGCGCCAGCTACCGGACTGCAGCCTGAACAGGCCAGCTACATTTTGGGTGTCGCTCATGAGAGCGGTGCAACAAATGACTGGGTGTCGGTCACTTCGTTTGGCGAAGTTAAGGAGATTGATACTACCGGCGGCGCTGAGACATGGGTGCAGGGCGATGTGTTGTACTACGACCCGTTGGTCACCGGCGGTTTGACTAAGTTTAAACCCACAACGCCCGCAGCTATTTGCCTAGTGGCTGCTGTAGTCAATGTAGGCGTGTCAAACGGCATTTTGTTCGTGCGTCCAACCTACGGGTCGGTGTTGGGCGGCACGGACGGCAACGTCAACTTTACAACGTTAGCATCTGGCAACACGCTGATTTATGACGCCGTAGCGGGCGTGTGGGAGAACGCTAACCTGACGGACGGCACCGGAATCAGCATCACAGAAGGCCCAGGGTCGATTACGATCGCCAACACGGGGGTGACTAGCGCAATTGCCGGCACGGGTATCTCGGTGTCGTCTGCCACGGGCGACGTGACGTTTACCAATACAGCGCCAGATCAGACGGTGTCGCTGACCGGCGGCACGGGTATCAGCACATCAGGCACGTATCCCAACTTTACGATCACCAATACGCTGCCTGACCAAGTAGTGTCACTGACGGGCGGCACGGGCATTAGCACGTCAGGCACTTACCCCAGCTTTACGATCACCAATACGCTGCCTGACCAAGTAGTGTCACTGACGGGCGCAGGCACGACCAGCATCAGTGGTACATACCCAAACTTTACTATTACGTCGAACGACCAGTACGTGGGCACGGTCACCAGTGTGTCTGGCACCGGCACGGTTAATGGCATTAGCCTGTCTGGCACAGTCACATCCAGTGGCAGCCTGACACTGGGCGGCACGTTGACCGGCGTAGATTTGACCTCCCAAGTGACCGGCACGCTGCCAATTGCCAACGGCGGTACTGGCCAGACGACTGCCAGCGCAGCATTTAACGCCTTGTCGCCAATCACCAGCACGGGCGACCTGATAATTGGCAACGGCGCTAACAGCGCCACCAGGCTGGCCATTGGGGCCAACAACTACGTCTTGACGTCCAATGGCACCACGGCGGTTTGGGCGGTGGCTACGGGTAGCGGGGCAACAATCACCAACGACACGACCACGGCCACTAACGTATATCCTACGTTTGCCGCCGCCACATCAGGTTCGTTGGCCACGGTTTACACCAGTGATGCCAAGTTGCTGTACAAGCCGTCTACGGGCGAATTCTTGTCCCAGCAATTCAATGCGGGCAACGGAATTTACGTCAACAGCAAAACCGTTTCAACGAGTTACACTATAGCCACTGGAAATTCAGGCATGTCGGCTGGGCCGATCACCATTGCTAGCGGTAGGACAGTGACGGTTTCGTCAGGCTCCCGCTGGGTTGTTTTGTAAAAGGTGCTTCAATGACTGTAACCGCCAAAAATTTAGTTCCAGCCAAGACCGTTGAGGCAACGCAGACAACGCAATATATTGCCAATGGCGTAACCACGATCATCGACAAGTTCACCGCCACCAACTACAGTGGCTCATCGGCCACCATCAGCGTGAACTTGATCACGGCCACAGGCACCGCCAGCAACGACAACTTGATCGTCAAGCAGCGCACCTTGGCCGCATCTGAGACTTACATCTTTCCTGAACTCGTTGGCCAGATATTGCCTTCTGGGGGATTTATCTCCACAATCGCAGGTACAGCCAGCGCCATCAACATGCGCGTCAGCGGAAGGGAAGTCTCGTGAACGATTTAGTTGATAAGGTTAAATTTCGCCAAAACGTCTTGACGGTTCAAGCCGGATTAGACGCCATGATTGCCAATGGCGAAGTGGAATCTATTGCTGAAGAATGCACGTTGAAACATTATTTTTCACCTAAAGATGAAAAGTATGGATGTTGTACTTACGCCAGAGAAATAAAGCTCCCTAAAGGGTCAATAGTAATTGGAAAAATACACCGGCACCAGCACCTCAATTTCATCACGCAAGGTGAAGTTATCGTATACACCGAATTTGGCGAAAAACATTTAAAAGCGCCTTGCACGTTTATATCAGAGGTTGGCTTGAAACGTGTGGTTCGCGCGTTAGAAGACACAATATGGACGACCGTTCATTTGACTGAGTTTGAGTCTGAAACTGAGCTAGATAAAATTGAACATGAAGTTATCGCCCCATCGTATGACGATTTGGGGTTGATTGCATCTGTTGACGCATTGCCGCAAATACCGGCGCAAGGAGTTTGATATGTCATGGGTAGCAACAGCAGTTGTAGGTAGCACCATATACAGCGGGTATGTAGCAGGCAAAGCTGCGGACAAGCAAGCTGGCGCAATGGATCGCGCTTCGGAATTGCAATACCGGCAATACCAAGAAGACGTTGCAAGACAAAAACCGTTTTACGACGTAGGTGTTAACGCATTGCCAGAATTGGTTGAAGCGTCAAAATACCAGCCGTTTACTATGGATAAGTTTCAAGCCGATCCAGGTTACGCGTTTCGCTTAAGCGAAGGCCAGAAAGCCTTGGAACGCTCTGCTGCGGCCCGTGGTGGCTTGTTGTCTGGCGGTACGGGTAAAGCGTTACAACGGTTTGGCCAAGAAATGGGTAGCCAAGAATACATGAACGCGTTTAATCGCTATCAGGCCGAGCGCACCGCTCGCTTACAACCTTTACAGTCATTGACAGGCATGGGTCAAACCACTGCTCAACAAATAGGCCAACAAGGTCAGCAGATGGCGTCAAATGTTGGCAGCAATATAGGCAGCGCGGCTGCGGCCAGAGCATCGGGGTATGTTGGCACTGCAAACGCTTTGACAGGTGGTTTGAATACATACTTGAACTATCAGCAAGGTCAAAATATAGTAAATGCGTTGCAACAAAATAGATCGCCGGTAGTTAACAATCCTATCGGTTAAGGAATAAAACATGCCTATTGACCCTAGAATTTCCCTTGGCGTTCAGCAACTTCAATTGCCTGACCCACTGGCGCAATACGGCCAAGTGCAAAACATTTTGGCTGCTCAAGATCAAAGAAGAGCTGCGGGCACTCAAAATGAATTGGCGCAAGCGCAGTTGGGTCAAGCTCGGATGTCAATCCGAGAAGCGCAAGAAGCGCAAGACTACGTAACCCAAGTTATGAACGCAGCCAAGCAAAACGGCGCAGCTACTGACGACCCTATGGATGCGGCCATGCAAATGTTGCGGCACCCAAACCCAAAAGTCCGAGAAGCGGGCAAAAATTTGTTCGATGCAAACCAAACAATCTTGGCGTATCAGCAAGACAAGTCGTTCACAAACCGCACCGCACCGCAACCAATTCAGGCTACTCAATTACCTCCAGCTGTTGGAGCTCAAACCACTTTTGGATTAGACGATGACAGCTACAAAGCATGGTCACAAGACAAAACAACTGACTTAGATTTTAGGTCTTGGGTTGCTCAACAAAACGCAAAACAAACCAACGCGCTTGCACCAGCGCCTGTCGCACCAGCGCCTGTCGCACCAGCGCCAACTAACGCGCTTGCCGCGCCGTCAAGAGCAAATCAAATATTGGAAGAAATTAACGACTTGCGAACACGGTTTCCATATAGCGCCAAAGCTAAAGAGCAAATTGCGTTTCTCACCAAGCAATATGAAGAAGCTATTAAGCCACAAATTGTGGCACCAGGTTCGTCTATTGTTGTTGAAGGTAAACCAATATTTACAGCCAAAGAAAAGCCGCTTACCCCAACTGACCTTGTGCGAAATTACGAGTTTGCAAAAACACCTGCGGGCGGTAACTTCAAAGGCACGTTTGCCGAATTTAAAGCTATTTCAACACCTAAAACATCGGTGACTTATGGGCCGCAAGAAAAAGCTGAAAAAGTCGAGTACGGCAAATTTTTGGTTGACGAATTTAAAGTTGTAAATGACAGCGCACGAATCGCCGCAAAGTCGTTGCCCGCTATCGAAAGCAATCTTGTTACCCTAGACAAAGGTTTTGACACCGGATTTGGAACAGAGGCCGTAGCCGCAGGCGCTAGGGTATTGGGCGCTCTTGGCGTTGAAAAAGCAGAAAACTTTGCAACAAACGCGCAGACATTCTTGGCCAGCGCCAGCGCGGCAGTGTTGCAACGCCAACTGGAACAAAAAGGCCCGCAAACCGAATCTGACGCCCAACGCATTACAGCCACCGGCGCTCAGTTGGGTAATACCAAAGAAGCCAATCGTTTTGTGCTTAACGTGGCTAAAGCCCAATTTCAACGCGACATTGAACAACGCGCCTTTTACGCTAAATGGCGAGAAAAGAATAAAACACTTGAAGGCGCTGAAGACGCATGGTTTGCTGGCCCAGGCAGTAAATCTTTGTTTGAGAGCCCCGCGCTTAAAAAATACGTTACCAGTGCGGCAGATCAAATACCTGGTCAAGACCGCGCTGCCGCCGCGCCCAGTAATTCAGTCACGTTGCCTGATGGTCGTGTTAAGACCTTTCCAAACGCTGAAGCAGCCAATCAATTCAAGAAAGCTGCGGGGCTTTAATGGACTACGACGCACTTGCCAAACAATACGGCGGCGCAGATGCTGCGCCTGTTGTTGATTACGATGCGTTGGCCAAGCAATACGGCGGCGCGGATACGGTTGCGTCAACAGGAATGCCAGGCCCACGTCAACCACCAAGCGCGTTGACACAGTTTGGTCGTTCTGCCGCGTCTTTGGCCGACGTGACCGTAGGTAATGTTATCCCAGGCGTAGTGCAGTATCTTGCGTACCCATTTGCGCGGGTAGGCCGCTCACCTGAAGAAGCTCAAGCCATTACACAAAATATTGTGGGCGCTGTTGATAAACCGTTTGGCAAAGCATTTGGCGTTGCTGAAACGCCTGAGTACCGACAAGAAGCTGGTCGTCAAATCATAGAGTTTATTGGCCAGAACTTTCAAAAAGGTGCCAAATGGATTTCTGAAAAAACAGGTTTACCACAGGCAGACGTTGAAAGTTATCTTGCAACAGCCACATTGGCCGCGCCAAAAGTTGTGCCGCCAGTAGTTACAGCAGTTAAACAAGCTGCGACACCAATCGTTGAGCAAACAAAAATCGGCGTTCAAATGCCGTTTGAAAAACAAATTCAAGCCAAGCGCGAACGCATGTCAGCCGAGTCTTACACCAAGGCACCTCAGTTGGACGCGGCGGCTGAAGCTCAACGGTTGAAAATTGCACTTAACCCAGCAGACATTGACCCTTCTGTTTCGACGCGGTTCTTATCCGCCGCCGCTGGCCCTCGCGGCCCTGAAGCCTTGGCGTTGGCCAACAAACCTCGCGTCACCGAAATCGCAAAAAATGAGTTGGGGCTTGACCTTACCACATCGTTGACCAGCGAAGCGTACAGTACCGCGCGCGCCAATTTGGCCAAGCCATACGATGAAGTACGCAAGTTGCCAACCATGGTGGCCAATGAAACAACTGTCAAAGGTTTAAACGACTTACGCAAGAACGACAAATTGATTGGTGGCGAAGGTGTTGCCAAAAAAGTAAACAAACTGGTTGATGACGCGGTAACCAAAACACAAGCAGGGTTGACCGGCGCTGAACTTCTTGACAACGTGCGGAACCTTCGGGCAGACGCCAAGAAAATCTACAACAATCAAAACGCCACACCTAAGCAGATTGCTGTTGCTGACGCCAACTTGGCCATCGCCAATCAGTTGGAATCAATGATTGAGTCCAACATTACCAACCCTAAGCTGTTGGATCAGTTCCGTGACGCGCGCCAAAAAATGGCGCGTACATACGTGTACGAAGGCGCGACTGACTTTAACACCGGCATGGTGGATGTGTCTAAGCTGGCCCGCATCACTGCCAAAGACAACGCGTTGACCGGCGACATCGCGGCGCTTGGCAAGATTGCAGGCAACTTTCCTGATGTGTTCACCACCACAGCAGCATCCAAGTTTTATGATTTGCCTCGCCTTAGCCGTTCTGGCTTGGCAGGTGGCGGCGGCGCTTTGGTTGGTTCACAGTTTGGTTTGACCGGATCAATTGTGGGTGGTTTGCTAGGTGGTGGTTTGGGTGAGTTTGGTGGCGCGTTGGCTGCCAAACGCATGGCGTCGCCTAAGTATCAAGCGGGTTTGAAACTGCAAGACTACCGCATCCCTACCAATCAGCTTGCGGCAGCCGCCGCGCCTATTCCACAAAGCCAAGCCGTGGTGCCGTTTGACCCGCGCAACGCGCTGGTGCAACCCAATGAGATTGTCGGCTACACCAAAGACGGTTCACCGATCACCGCCGCGCAAGCGTTCAGCCGCCCCAACTTCATAATGACCCGCCCAGGGCCTGAAGTCAGAACAGGCGTACAGACTACACAACCTCAGTTGCCCGCACCCAGCGCGCAAAGCACCATCAACGCGTTACGTGCTGAAGATGCTAGGCGCGCGGGTATGTCCCGCACCTTGGGCCAGCAAACTGAGGCTCAACAGGCGGCTGCTGAAGCTGCTGCCCGCAAGCCTGCGGGCGGTGAGGTTATTCTTGATATTGACCCCATCACAGGCCGTATGCGTGAGGCCAGCCAAGGTGTTAAGGGTGCAACACCTGAGACATTCCGAAATCTGTCGTCGCTTGATGAAGCGGCCAAAAAAGTCACCGCAGGCAAAATGTTTGATTTGACCGCAGCGGAAAAGGTTGCATGGGAAAAAGCAACCGTTGACATTAAAGATTTGGGCCCTGGCTACAACAAACTGGACGACAAAGCCATTGCTCAGAAGATGATGGATCGTGAGTGGGTTGCACAAGCATACGCCAAGGCTCGTCAAAAAGCCGCCATGTTTGATGAGATTGCCCAACGCGCGGCCAACGAGCAAACCAAGTTTGATGCTGGCGTCAAGCGCGATCAGATGCTCGACCTGCTGACAACACTGGAAGATAATCTACGCAACCCACGCCCAACGTCTTCTGGTGCTCAAGGCCCAAAAACGCGCGCGGCTAATCGCAATAAACTAGCGGGCAATGAAAACAAGAACGCTTTGAATGATGAACCTTTTAAAGTTGAAATTAAAGGCTTCAATCGTGAATAACAAACTTGAGGTAACCCAATGGCTGGCTTAACCCCCTCCCCCAAACAACAGATTTTCGGAACGGATGGCTTGCCTCTTGTCGGCGGCAAAATCTACACCTACGCAGCGGGTACTTCAACACCCATCGCTACGTACACAGACTACACCGCCAATACAGCCAACCCCAATCCAATCATCTTGGACTCGTATGGCCAAGCCAACATTTGGTTGATCAACACCACCAGCTACAAGTTTGTGGTCAGGGACGCTGACGACGTGTTGCTCTACACCGTAGACAACATCTCTATCCCCTTGGACTCTGGCTCTTTGGCGTCGCCCCCACCCATTGGCAACATCACGCCCAACACCGGCGCGTTCACCACGCTGTCGGCCACGGGTACGGTCACCTTCTCTGGCCAGGTCAACTTCACCAGCACGGGAGCCGCCAAGCTCAACGTAGGCACCACGCCTCAGCGCCCCACAGCGGTCACTGGCATGGTGCGCTACAACACCACCTTGGGCACCTTTGAAGGCTATGGCGCATCGGCTTGGGGCCCGCTGGGTGGCGGCGCATCAGGCGCAGGCGGCAACGCAATCTTTTATGAGAATGATCAAACGGTCACCGTGTCCTACAGCGTTAGTGCTGGCAAGAACGCCATGTCCACAGGCCCTATCACCATCGCTGGCGGCTTTGAAGGCAACGGCGTGATCTCAGGCACGATCTTGAGTGTGGACTCTGCAACCAGTGGCGCGCTGTATGTTGGTAGTGAGATTTCAGGCACCAATGTGACCGCAGGCACTACAATCAGCGCGTTTGCTTCTGGCACTGGCGGCATCGGCACTTATGTTGTCAGCCCATCGCAAACCGCAATCAGCGGCGCGATCACGACAACTGTCACAGTCACTGTCCCTTCTGGCTCACGCTGGGTCGTTTTGTAAAGGAAATATATGTCATCAGTAATTATTTCAGGAGACACCAGCGGGGCTATCACAGTATCAGCACCTGCTGTTGCTGGTACAAATACGCTGACGCTTCAAGCCGCCACTGCGACAAATGCTGTCAATAAATTGGAAACGGCGGTTGCGTCTACATCAGGTACTTCAATTGACTTTACTGCGTTGCCAAGTTGGATTAAGCGAATCACTGTGATGTTTCAAGGCGTGAGTTTGAGCGCCACAGCAAATGTAATAGTAAGACTTGGAACTTCAGGTGGATTTGTTTCTTCTGGATATGCAGCAGGGGTTGGAGTAATAACAAATGCAAACAATACAACCAGAGCAACTGCATATACAACATATTTCCCAGTTACATGGACGGGTAGTGCCGCATATCTCGTATATGGTAATTTAACAATTACTAATTTGACAGGAAATACATGGACAGCCACAGGAAATTTTTACCAAGATCAAGGCGGTGGTAATTTCCATGTTATCAATGTTTCTGGGGCTATTGCTTTATCTGGTGTGTTGACGCAACTCAGAATAACATCAGACGCCACAGACACATTCGATGCTGGCACTATCAACATTCTGTACGAAGGATAACCATGTCAATACTTGCTTTAACTTCTGACACGCTGATTGGTACAGCAGCCGCTGGCAACATTGAGTATTCCAGCCCGATCTTTACCGGCACACCTATCGGCACACAGCGAGGCATTGTGCCGACTCAACAGTATTACAGACTGAATACTGCGGTTGTTGGTGGCAATGTCACTACAGCACAAAGCATCTTTGGTGTTGGTGTCACACTGTCAGCAAGCACTGTTTATGAATTTGAGACAATTTTTGTGTTGAGCAAATCAGCAGGAACGACATCTCACACAATTGGACTTGGATTTGGTGGAACTGCTACTGCTAACAACATAGGTTATTACGCTCAATTTGAAGTAATTGCTGGCTCAATACCGACTGCTGGTACTAGCGCATCTGCTGTTGCTTTTATGTTTTCCAACACACTTTCAAACAACACTCTAACCCCAGCATATGCAACTGCGACTTTTTACGGCATTTGTTTGGTAAAAGGCACAGTATCAGTCAACGCTGGCGGCACATTCATTCCGCAGTACACGCTATCAGCCGCGCCTGGTGGGGCTTACTCAACAGCCCTTGGCAGCTACATCCGCATTGCACCAGTTGGCGCATCCGGTTCTAACACTTCAGTAGGAGCATGGGCATGAGCACAGTAATTGATGGTTCAGCAAGCGTCACGATCAACTCAGGTGCGGTACTGGGGATTACCTCTGGCACTGCTGTTGCCAGCACATCAGGTGTAAGCGTTGACTTCAATAGCATCCCCTCATGGGTGAAGCGTTTGACGGTGATGTTTGACGCTGTTTCTTCAAACGGATCATCTTTACTTCAAGTGCAAATAGGAACTTCTGGCGGTATTCAGACAACAAGCTATGTTTCTATTGCACAAACAAGCGGCGCACAAAACGCTT
>Ga0315909_10001282_pt1 | contig 33921 bp, 65 predicted proteins | sample LakEriMetagenome_11_FD_203527 | JGI IMG/M metagenome (GOLD analysis project Ga0315909, IMG submission 203527) | Freshwater fungal communities from buoy surface, Lake Erie, Ohio, United States - Buoy 2 MA125 | ecosystem: Environmental > Aquatic > Freshwater > Lake | place: USA: Lake Erie, Ohio... | reverse complement strand
GTTCGAAGATGGCGCACACAGAGTATCTGCTATATGGTTGCTACAACAAAGAATGGATCCTAAAAATCCATTATGGAAAAATGCTAAATTAAATGTTCAATTTGTTGAGCAAGGTGTGGCGGAAGGCAGAGAAAATGTTGAACATTTTAACGGTTTAGATTTTTCTATTGAAATAGAAAAAGATGATGAATATGTTGATGATGACGACACTGATAATCAAACAATATATGTCAAAGCCTTTGCTAACGAAAGAGAATTAGGGCATGTGTTATTCACTATAGACTATGACGGACAAGGCATGATTCTAAAGCCACAAGATTTAGAGGTAGATGAACGCTATCGTGGTCAAGGTATTGCTCAAACAATGTATGACTTTGTTAAGAGTAAAGGTTATAAAATACGCCGTAGTGGTCAGCAGACAGATGCAGGTAGAGGTTTTTGGGATAAACATCGCCCTGAACAGAATGTTTGGGAAGACGCTGAATCCTCAGACCGTGTTATATTCATAGGCAACGATACTGCTATTGTGGGACAAGAACATGGCAAGCGATTACAGTTATCAGATTCTGCCGCTGAACGAGTACAAGACATTGCCCAACGCCACGGTGCTTGGTACGAAGGCAACGGCATGGATCAGAAACTTACCAAAGGCATCATAGATGATTATGAAGGTAGTTGGGATGATGATTTACTATCTCCTGCCATCAAAGGATATCCTGCACCATTTTTGTATGTGTTGTTTTCTAATATAAAAGAGAATGATACTATAGAAGGCAAGATTGGCTTTGATCCTGACTCTACAATTTTTGATAGAATACTTGACACACAACCGTCTACAAATTATTTTGTAGATAGAAAATTTGATGCCGACACATTGCAAAAATTTTTTAAATCAGTAAGCGAAGGACCTTATGATTTTCTAGAATTAAGTCAATTACCTGCTACAGAAAAAAATGTTAGAAAGTTTTTTACATTAGGCGAAAAACTAATGTTCCCTAAAAATTGGGAAGAATATCCCTATCGTGCAGGCCGTGTAGCAAAATCTGTTAATGACTTGCGTGATAAATTTTTAGCCACAAGAAAGAAGGGCGTGTATGTGGCAGGTAGTGATCACCTCAAAGCAGTGCAGCAATTTTTAGATCAACCTAACAACTCAGTAGTAACAGAATTATACGAACCAGAAAACAGTTTTCCATTAAACTGGTATCCTAGTGATGATCCTAAAGAGGCATCTGCTAGGGCATATGACCGTAATCGTGGCTACATAGACATAAAATTTACACCAGTAAGTGATGACGCAGTTGAAGTTGAATTTAGCCGTAATGATAGTTATGATATGACAGGCGGCGGGGACGCAAGTAGAGTGTTAGGAACAGTGTTAAATGCTTTTCGTGAATACTTAAAAGGATATCAACCTAAAATACTCATATTCAGTTCAAAGGGCGCAAGCCGTAGCAAAGTATATCAAAACCTAATAAACCGTTTTGCCTCAACCGTAGGTTACAAACAATTTGATACTAAAAAATTAAGCCCTGAAACTCAAGAAAGGTTAGCCTTCAGTGGTGGCGATGTTATGGTTCTTAGAAAGATGTACAATCCACAAGTGACAGAAGATTCGGATAGTGATATTAAGTTATCCCACAGCATGTCTCCTGATATGTTATATGTTAATGCTTCACACAATGGTTCAGATGCCGGTGGAGCAAGATTTAGAAATATAGATGGAGTATGGACAGGGGATATAGTCCATGTGTATCCTCAATTTCGTCGTCAAGGTATAGCTACTAAGATGTATAACTATGCAGAAGATTTAGTTGGTAAAATTATTCCTAGTAAAACACTGAAACCAAAAGGAAAAAAGTTTTGGGCTAATAGAGTTAAGCAAGATGTGACAGAAGCACCATTAGCAGACTATCAAACAATGGGTGACTTTGATAAGCCAGGACCTTTTAGAGGCGTTGATAAAAAATTAGTACCACATCCAACTAATCAATTAAAGACTGCAAAGTTCTTTGAACAAACTCCATATGATTTTAGATTGTTCTTCAGTAATATACCTGGCACAGGTAAGTATAGTGAACACGGACCAATGGATGCGAATTCTATTCGTGCAATCTTTAAAGATCAAGCAGAAAACATAATTCAAAATAGTGAGAACGCAATTACTGTTGTGTTTGTAGGTAACAAAGGTGATAGTAAAGTTATGCTAACACCTTGGATGATGGCACATAGAATAGGTCATGCTGTACAATCAGGTAGCATTGTAGGTAGAAATGCAGGTCCATGGAAAGCAGCAGAGCAACATTTATTCAATACGATGAATGGTATACTCAATGAATATTATGGCAAACCAAATAACAACCGGTATGACACATCCATCGACTGGAGTCGTTCAGCAGAGTACTCTGCATTGTTTAATTATATTGGTACACAGCGTAGTAGCCGTCAAGGCGAAATACGTAGACCTTACGAATTCCTATATGAATTATTTGCTCAGTATTTAGGTACAGGAAGAATACAACTGAATCCATTGCCAGTAAGTTTGGGTTACGGAAGACAAGCATGGGGTAAACAAACTCGCGGTCTATACTTAAAACCTGACTATCGTGATGATGCCAGCCGCACTGATGCTACAGATATTTTAGCAGGAGATATGCAATACATGTTTGATGATGTATTGTCTAGCTTAGTTGGAAAAATATTGGTAATGTAAATACTTTTTACTCCAAACTAGTTGTTTATTTTACACATCTATGCTATACTATATAGATGATCAAATTGCTCTTCCCCTTACCAAAAAAACTTGTTATCGCATTTAGCGGTGGTGTGGATAGTGTAGCCATTGCTGATTTCCTACGCCGTAAGCATGATATCACATTAGCATTTTTTCATCATGGTACAAAGACGAGCGATATGGCACATAGTTTTGTGCAAGATTTTGCTGGTGCTAGAGAATTACCATTAGTAGTTGGTCATCTAACTAAACCATATCCAGATGGTGTAAGTAGTCAAGAGTTTTGGCGTGACGAGCGTTATAACTTTTTGGATAAGTTTGTTGACCCAGTTGTTACAGCACATCATTTAGATGATTGTGTTGAAACGTATATTTGGTCATGTATGCATGGCAACCCAAAAGTTATTCCGTCACATAGAAATAATGTGTTACGACCATTTCTTACAACAACTAAACATGACTTAATTGATTGGGCAGAACGACACGATTGTGGTTGGATCAATGATGAATCAAACAATGATACCAAATACATTCGTAACTATATCAGACATGAGTTATTACCGCATGCACTTCATGTAAATCCTGGCTTACCAAAACTAGTAAAGAAGTTAGTATTGGATAAACAAAAACTTGCAACACAATAAACAAATAGTATATAATAACACTCTTTTACAAAGGAAATTAAATGGACACAAGAACTTTTTCAGCAGACCAAAAATTAAAACTTACCCAACTAATCAACGAAGGTATGCAAGTCATGCAAGAAGTTGAAACATTGAATGGTGGCTTGAGTGATACCATTAAAGCAGTAGCAGAAGAACTAGAAGTAAAACCAAGTGTGCTTAAAAAAGCTATCCGTGTAGCACACAAAGCTGAATTCGGAAAGACACAACAAGAACAAGAACTATTAGAAACTATCCTTACAACCGTAGGCAAAACACTTTGATAGATGCCGTATCTAGCATCTTACAATGGATAAAGGATGATTGGGCATCTAACCGTATACGTTTTATTATTGAAATCACTGCTTGGGCTGCATCTATTGGATGTGCAATTACAATGGCAGTTACAGTACCCAATCCTCCACTCCTTATTCTATATCCTATTTGGATTGCTGGTTGTGCTATGTATGCTTGGGCTGCTTGGAGTCGTAAATCTTTTGGCATGTTGGCTAACTATATATTGCTCACTACCATTGATACGATTGGGTTGGTAAGGATGATATACTAATGTCAACGATATTATTAATACTTGCATACTGGGTAGGTACAGGATTTTTTATTTCAATATTAATGTATGCTGCACTGCAGTTTGCAAATTTATGTGCCTATATTGTTGACATTTTTACTACAAAAGATAAAATACACGAATGAGTTATATTGATGCAATTCATGACCGTGACGGTGATAAAATTCATGTAGTTGAAAGAACTGCAAATGGTAAACGTGCTTATCGTGAATATCCTGCTAACTATGTATTTTATTATACTGATCCTAAGGGTAAGTATCGCAGTATATACAGTGATCCGGTAAGTAGGTTTAGTTCACGTAAGCGGGGTGAGTTTGAAAAAGAAAGGCGCATACATTCAGGCAAAAAATTATTTGAAAGTGATATCAATGTAGTTTTCCGTTGCCTTAGTGATAATTATTTAGGTGCTGAACCTCCTAAGCTACACACGTGTTTCTTTGACATTGAAGTTGACTTTGATCCTGAAAAGGGCTTTAGTCCTACTACTGATCCTTTCAATCCAGTAACTGCAATTTCGTTATACTTAGATTGGTTAGATCAATTGATTACTTTATGCATAGCACCAAAGCATATGAGTGATGAAACTGCAACTGAGATAACTAATCAGTTTGAAAACTGTTTGCTATTCAATTCTGAAATAGAAATGTTTGAAACCTTCTTTCAATTGATTGAAGATGCAGATGTATTGACTGGTTGGAACTCAGAAGGATATGACATACCTTATATGGTAAATCGTGTTACTAGAGTGATGAGTAAAGATGACACACGTAAGTTTTGTCTACTTGGTCAATTGCCAAAACCACGTACATATGAAAGATTCGGTAAAGAAGAACAAACATACGACTTAATTGGTCGTATTCATATGGACTATTTACAATTGTATAAGAAGTATAATTATGAAAGTCGCCACAGTTATAAACTAGATTTCATCGGTGAAATGGAAGTTGGTGAAAACAAAACACAATATGAAGGTACACTTGATCAATTGTACAACAAAGACTTTAAAAGGTTTTTAGAATACAATCGTCAAGATACTATGCTGTTAGTTAAGATTCACAACAAACTAAAATTTTTAGATTTAGCAAATGCACTTGCGCATGAAAACACTGTGTTATTGCCCACTGTTATGGGTTCAGTTGCAATGATTGAGCAAGCAATTTTTAATGAAGCACATGAACGTGGATTAGTTGTACCCGATAAATCAAGAAAGGATAATAATGATGAACAGCAAGCCGCAGGTGCCTATGTTGCTACGCCGAAAAGGGGAATGCATGAGTATGTCGGAGCCGTTGACATCAACTCGCTCTATCCCTCGGTTATTCGTGCCCTTAACATGGCCCCAGAAACAATCGTTGGGCAAGTTAGACAATCACTCACTAATCATTACATGCGAGAAAAAGGATTAAGACTCGCAAGTGAAAAGAAACGTCACAAAGAAGGTGATGATGCGGTAACAGGCAGTATTTTGTGGGAAGGTTTATTTGGTGCATTGGAATATGCTTCAATTATGAATCAAGAACGTGGCACTATGCTTACTGTTGACTTTGAAGATGGTCGCAGTGTTGAAATGAGTGCAGCAGAAATATGGAAGATGATATTTGATAGTCATAAGCCTTGGATGCTTAGTGCTAACGGTACTATCTTTACATATGAGCAAGAAGGCGTGATCCCAGGTCTACTCTCACGCTGGTATAGTGATCGTAAAGATATGCAGAAGAAACTAAAAGAATCAACAACAGACAGTGACCGTGAGTATTGGGATAAACGTCAATTAGTTAGAAAGATTCTACTCAACTCTGCATATGGCGCACTATTGAATGAACATTGTCGTTTTTACGATAAACGCATTGGGCAAAGTGTTACATTAAGTGGTCGTCAGATTACTAAACACATGATGAGCCAAATCAATGAATGTATCGCAGGTGAATACAATCATGAAGGTGATGCAATCGTATATGGTGATACTGACTCATGTTATTTCAGTGCATTTCCTATATTAAAACCACAAATTGATTCTAATGAATTGCATTGGGACAAAGAACTGTGCATTGGCTTATATGATTCAATTGCTGATCAAGTTAATGAAAGTTTTCCTGCATTTATGGAACGTGCATTTCACGCACCAAGAAAGAATGGATCTATCATCAAAGCAGGTCGTGAACTAATTGGTGAGCGCAGTATCTTTATTACAAAGAAACGATATGCTATTAACATCTATGACAAAGAAGGTAAGCGTAAAGATGTGAATGGTAAATCAGGACAAATTAAAGCTATGGGTCTTGATTTGAAACGAGCAGACACACCTAAATACGTGCAAGACTTTTTAATGAGTGTACTAGAAAGAGTACTTGATGGTGCTGAACGTGAAGAAGTTGTTGAGATGGTTAAGAAATTTAAAAATTATATGAGTGAACAACCTAGTTGGACTAAAGGAAGTCCTAAAGGTGTTAACAATTTAACCATGTACGGCGACAAAGAAAAAGCACAAGGTAAAGCAAACATGCCTGGTCATGTACGTGCAGCATTGAATTGGAATAGATTACGACAAGCAAACAGTGACAACTATAGTCAAAAAATTGTAGATGGTATGAAGATTGTTGTTTGTAAACTTAAGGCGAATCCACTTGGTTATACGAGTATTGCGTATCCTACGGACGAATTACGTTTGCCACAATGGTTTATTGAATTACCATTTGATGATGAAGCAATGGAACAAACATTAATCGATGAAAAGATTGATAATCTACTAGGAGTATTAGATTGGGATATACGCAAAAGCACAGATACACATACAACCTTTGATGATTTCTTTTCAATTGGTTAAATTTGTTTTGCTTTTCGCAATAAATTCCGTTATAATACACACAATATATTCCTAAATACTACAAAGGAGAAAGAATATGAAGGACAATTTACAAGATTTAATTTCTCATATTCATGGTCTAAGTGACATTGATGTTATAAAGATTATGGGTACTGATACTGAAACTAGTTTTGCCGCAGTTTCGCAAGATGAAAATGGCAAAATCGTAATTGAAGGATCATTCAAAAATGCTGATCCAGAATTTATTGGTACGTTTGGTATGCCAAATCTAAACAAACTAAAAACAATTCTTGGATTTGATGAATATGACGAGAACTCAAAAATAAGTACAAAACGTGATAATGACGTAGCAAAATCTATTCACTTTGAAAATAAGAATGGAGACTTTGTTAATGACTATCGTTTAATGGCAGAGTCAATCGTAAAAGAAAAAGTAAGTACAGTGATTTTCAAAGGTGCGACTTGGAACATTGAATTTAATCCCACTGTTGAAGGTATCGGTCGTCTTAAAAAGCAAGCGCAAGCAAACAGTGAAGAAAATAGATTCAAAGTTAAAATTGAAAATAGTGATTTAAAAATTCACTTTGGTGATCCTGCAACTCATAGTGGTAGTTTTGTATTTTATCCTAAAGTACAAGGTACACTAGCGAATGTATTGCAATTTCCAGTAAACCTAGTAATTCAGGTTTTAAATATGGCAGGTGACAAAACTATGCGTATCTCTGAACGCGGTATACTTGAGATTACAATTGATAGTGGTATTGCAACATATCGTTATCTGATTCCAGCACAAACAAAATAATTTAATGGAAAAAGATAATCTAACACAAAAGCATAATAGTGACTGGGCACTGTTCTTACCCGCGCTCAGTACATTTTATATTACTGGGTTGGGCAAACAGCGTAAAGGTGAAAATTATTTTCCATCTGAACGAATACCACAAGGTATTTCTGATCTTGAATCATTAAATTTTCTCAACAGTCAACAAGCACTGTTCCCATATAAGTGGGCATTATATAGTGCAGGTCATGCTGAACTTGATCCTAGTAAGCAAGGCAATAGTGAAAGTATTGTGCATGAACGTGAAAGTGGTACTTTCTTGTTGGGCGATAGTGGTGGATTTCAAATTCTAAAAGGTCAATGGCCTGCTGACTGGAAAGATCCTAATTGTCCACGTGCTAAAAAGAAACGTGAACAAGTACTAAAGTGGATGGATACATACATGGACTATGGTATGGTTCTTGATATTCCATCACAGTCACTAACGACTTACCATTTGAAAGATAAGAATGGTAATAGTGTACATGGTATCAAAACTATTGAAGATGCTATTACTGCTACCCATATCAATAACAAATATTTTATTGAAAATCGTAGTGGCAAATGCAAATTCTTAAATGTATTACAAGGTCGCAGTCATCAACAAAGCGATGATTGGTATCAGGAGATGAAGGATTATTGTGATCCTAAAAAATATCCTGATAATCATTTTAATGGTTGGGCATTCGGAGGTCAGACAAAAATTGATATCAGTCTTTTTCTTAAGCGTTTGGTACATATTATCCATGATGATTTACTCCAGCCTGGAGTTCACGATTGGATTCATTGCCTTGGCACATCTATACTAGAATGGTCATTAGTGTTTAGTGATACACAACGGGCACTTAGAAAATATGTAAATCCAAATGTTACAATTAGTTTTGACTGTGCTAGTCCATTCTTTAGTGCAGCAAAAGGTTTGGCATACTTCAATAATACATTTGAGCATAATAGCAAGTGGTCATATCAAATGGAAAAAACTGCGGAAGCCAAAAAATACGCAAAAGATACTAGACCATTTAAGGATGCCGTGCTAGCTGACGGTATCCATAAAGTATTTACTGACAGTCCGATAACTGCTAGAATGACAATTAATGATTTGTGTTACAGAGGCGTAGGATTTATTGGGCAGCACAACAAAGAAACAAAAACTAGTTGGGACACATTAAGTTACACACTAATACAAGGTCACAACGTATATCAACATATGGTAGCAGTACAAGAAGCTAACAGAAAATATGACAATAGTATCATGCCTAGTATGTTAATACATGAACAGTTTGATAAGGTCTTATTCAAAGATGTAGTTGATGAAATTATTTCTCAACCTACAAGAGAAAGTGCATTGAATAAGATTGAAGAATATAATTGGTTTTGGAATCAATTTAAAAGCGGTAGTCAAGGTTTTAGTGGTAAGAAAACTACTAACTCAATGACAAATTTTGATAAATTTTTTGATATGGCAGTGTTTACTAATTCTCAAGAGGAAGAATCTGTTGAAGATATCATTGATGATATTGAGATACTAGAAGGTGAAGAGATGTGGGCTAGCCGTGTTATTGATGAAAACAAGGAGTAATATGTATAAAGCTAAAATTCAACACTTAACAGAAATGCATAATGTTCTTAATAAACAGATTGATGATATGGAACGTGATCATCCTCATGTTGAAGTTGAAAAATTAACTGAGATGAAAAAACGTAAGCTACAACTTAAAGACGAAATAAGCCGTCTAAACAAATTGCAGTGGGAACATGAACATGAACATTTAGACTACGGAGATGATAGATGATTCAGGCTGAACGAGAAAAAATTGAAAGGGTAATGAATGAAGCACCTAGAAAAATATGGGTTACTTTTCAAAAAGAGGGTATACACAAATATCCTGCAGCACTGGAAAATCCTTTACTTGAAGATGTTAGCTTTCTTGGCTATCCTCATAGGCATATCTTTCACTTCAGGGTGTCAATCGACGTATGGCACAATGACCGTGATATCGAATTCATACAATTCAAACGGTGGCTTGAATCATTGTATTCAGGGGAACAAAATTGTTTGCGACTGGACTACAAAAGTTGCGAAATGATTGCCGATGACCTCTATTTAAGAATTGCAGATCGGTATCCAAACCGAAATGTAGTAATCAGTGTATCCGAAGATAATGAAAATGGCTGCGAGATACACTACAATTTAACTAAACCGTATCAACAACTTTCAATTTAAAGGAAATAAAAATGGGTAAACCAGCAATTCAATCTAATCCTAAAGTTCAACAAATTTTTCATGATTTAGAAAAATATAAAGAATTCTGTGTAGACTATGGGTATGTATTTGACGAAGCACACTTATATGATATGAAGCAGTTTGCGTATCGTCAACATACAAAACAACTTGCAGGTAAACAACCTAAAAACAACTGGATCGAAAACAGTAGACCTTAATAAAATTAATAAGGAAAAAATGCGTAAACTCTATTACATGGGTCTTGAACCCTACAAAGCTAGATATACTTTACAGTTGCAAGAGTGGAATCGTGCGGTGTTTGAACGTAGGGGGATAGACTATGTAATAGTGCCAGGTGATACATTAAGTAATGATAAAGCAATTGTAACCGGTCAAGTACTTGATGCACATGGTCGCACATACTTTGGTATGAGCCAAATGATGAATCTTGTTAAAATGATGAAGGCTGGAGAATTAAATCATGCAGATGTTGTATACTTTGAGGACATGTTTCAACCAGGTATCGAAAGCTTACCTTATATTCTCAATCAAATTGATAGTGTTAACCGTCCTCGCATTGCCGTTCGCTGTCTTGCACAAACTATTGACCCCGATGATTTCGTTCATGTGTGGGGTATGCAAGAGTGGATGGGTCACTATGAAAAAATGGTTGACTCGTTCGCAAACATAATTCTTGCAACTAATGAAGAAATGGTTTCACATATGAAGATTGCTGGTTGGAAGGGAAAGATTTATAATATCAGTGGTCTTGCATTTGGTAAAGATGAAGTTCGTAATAGAGTAAGTGAATTAAAACCTTTTCATCAAAGAAAATTGCGTGTTTGTTTTGCAGCACGATGGGATCAAGAAAAGCAACCTGACTTTTATATGGATTTGATTGAAGAATTTCATAGAAGAAGTAAGATGGCTTATTGGGAAGGCTACGAGCAACATGAGATTGAGTTTGCAGTGTTTAGTGGTAGCAAATTAAAATCAAATAACAGTAGTTATATGGAAAGAACTAAGCGCCTTGTAGACGAAGGTAAGCTTGTTGTATATGAAGATTTAGAAAAGGACGATTACTATGCCCTCCTTAATGATAGCCGTGTTTTATTCAATTGTGCGTTACAAGACTGGGTCTCAAACACAGTCAGTGAAGCCGATGCTCTTGGCTGTAATGTGTTATATCCTGCTTATCGTAGCTTTCCTGAAACATTCGCCAATGACTCGGAACGCCTTTACATTCCTTGGTCTATAAATGATGCACTTAATAAATTATTTAAATTGTTAAAACACCCACATGTTAATATGGGAAAAATAAGTGATTATAATGACAAGACAATTGATCGTATTTGTGATATAATAACTGGACAAGGTGAAAAGTATTTAAGAATGGATACTGATTATCGCAAGCACGTAAGTGAAACTAAATTTTAAGGAGAAGTTATGAGAGAACAAATGATTGAAACACTACGAGTATATTTTTCTGCAAACGTTATGAAACATAAGATGAATATAGAAATTATGCTTAAGAAACCAATGGGTATTCATGATCATACTGATTGGATGTCAGCAGTAGAACAAGAAATTGCTATTATTGCTGAGTATGAAGATAAATTAGAAGTATTAAACAAACACTTTTCTTAAATGAAGAAAGTATTAATTACAGGTGCACATGGTTTTATAGGTAGCCATACTGCTAAATTATTTAAGCAGAATGGCTACTTTGTCATTGGACTTGATCATCATTATACATTAGACCATTGCGAAGATAATGTACTGAAATATCTTGACCAAAATCACATGCATGACTATGAAGAATTGCTACCTTTCTTAGCAGGCACTAACAATGTTGACGCAATAGTGCATTGTGCAGGTAGTTCATTAGTTGGTCCTAGTGTTCGTGATCCTTACAAGTATTATTACAACAATGTAAAAAAATTGAATAATACATTGTATGCACTAAAAGAACAATATCCTAACTGGGATGGTTCATTAATCTTTTCTAGCAGTGCATCAATATATGGTAACAATAACACTGTTCCTATCTCCGAATCAGACAATAAAGAACCCGTAAGCCCATATGGTCGCAGTAAGTTAATGGGTGAACAGATTATAAATGACTTCTGCATTGCTTATGGTATGAAGGCAATAGCATTACGATATTTTAATGCAACAGGCTGTGACTTAGACGGCGAGTTAGGTAACAGAAAAGATGATACACATATTGTACCCAGAGTAGCGACAGCAGCGTTGTCTGGTAAACCGTTTTTATTAAACGGAAATGATTATAATACAGATGATGGAACTTGTGTGCGTGACTATTTACACGTTATGGATATCGCAAAAGCACATTTGATGGCTGTTGAACTAAGTGATCAGTTTGAAGATGGTGACTTTGAAGCATATAATTTAGGAACTGGTACAGGATATAGTAATCTAGAAATTGTTCATTCTTTTGTAGAACATAACAAAGTACCAGTGCATATATCATATAGTGACAGACAGCAAGGTGATCCTGATGAACTTATAGCTAATCCATTAAAGTTTATAGAAGATACAGGTTGGATGCCAGAACATAGTGATTTGGAAACAATAGTAACAAGCACTTATAATTATATGAAAAAAACTTTCTATAATAACTAAGCTAAATAATTATGCAACACAAAGGTTGCAAATTTCAAAAATTTAATCCGTGTAAGGAAGGAAATCAAAATGAGTTATAACAAAACTAAAACCGATCCAGAACTGGGTCAAAAAGTTCATGAATATCTAGTAAAAATGGGAGTTGAAACTCCTATGAAACCTAATAATTGGGAACGCAAACAAAAAATTGAAGCTATTGAGGGTTACTTTCATCAGATCATGAAAACCTTAGGGTTAGATATGAGTGATGATAGTTTAATTGAAACGCCTACTAGGGTAGCCCGGATGTATGTCAACGAAATCTTTTGGGGCTTAGATTACGAGGCATTCCCTAAATGTACAACAGTTGACAACAAAATGAAGTACAATGAAATGGTAGTTGAGCGTAATGTCAACGTACAAAGTAATTGTGAACATCACTTTGTAGTTATTGACGGGCTTGCTACAGTAGCATATGTACCTAAACAAAAAGTATTAGGCCTAAGTAAAATCAATCGCATTGTAGAATATTTTAGTAAACGACCACAAATACAAGAACGGTTGACTGAACAAATTTTCCATGCACTTTGTTTCATACTTGAAACAGAGGATGTTGCTGTTATGATTGACGCACAACATTACTGTGTGCGTTCAAGAGGTGTTGAGGATACAGGTAGTTCTACTGTTACAGTTCGCTTAGGTGGTGGATTTAAATCTGATCCAGCAGCGAGAAATGAATTCTTAAGCATTGCTAGAATGGGTAAATCATGATCATTGCAATTACTATATTAACCTTTCTAGTTTTTTGTGGTTTTATAGTATTGTTTATGAACTTACCAGGTTGCACTGGTAGCTGCCTACAAGGCAGATACAAATGTGATTGTCCTTTAAGGAAAGATAAAGATGATATTCGACAAGATAAAAGACCTTAAATCTAAAGGCGTAAAAATAGGTATTACATTTAGTACATTTGATTTACTACATGCAGGACATATTGCTATGCTTGCAGAAGCAAAAAATCATTGTGATTATTTGATTGCAGGATTGCAAACTGATCCTACTATAGATAGACCAGAAACAAAAAATAAACCAGTTCAAAGTATCGTTGAAAGACAAATACAATTATCAGCATGTAGATTCGTTGATGAGGTAGTTGTGTATCAAACTGAACAGGATTTGATAGATATATTGTTGACATTACCCATTGATGTGCGTATACTAGGTGTTGAATACAAAGGTAAAGAATTTACTGGTGATGCAGCATGTCAAATAAAAGGTATAGAAATAATTTATAATGGTCGTGACCATAGTTTTAGTTCCAGTAATTTACGCAAACGTGTTGCAGAAGCACAAGAACAAAAACAAAAATGGTAAATAATGAAGTTAAAGCCTTGCCCCTTCTGTGGTAATGACTTAAATCAACAAGATTTTTGGCATGAAACAGTTTACCCATACAATAGACAAAAAACTATTTGGTCAGTAAACTGTGCTGAAGAAGTGGGAGGGTGTTCTGCACAGATGTTCGCTGATAGTGTAGAAGAAGTAGTAGAAAAATGGAACAAAAGACAGCGGTCTTAGACATTCATCCCGCTATATTAAATTCTGCATGTCTTGCTAATAGAGGAGACATAAACAATGGCAAATCAAACAATACATTACATAGATGTAGCAAACATGAGCCCAGAAGAAGCGTCAATTCATCTGGAAAGTATTAGACAAAAATATGCTAATAAATTCAGAAGTTACAAATATACTAGCACTAAAGAATATCACGATAGTTTTCCATGCGCATATCGTCAATGGCGTGCGGATAGCCATTGCAATCTAATTCATGGTTATAGTTTTAGTATGAAGTTTTATTTTGGTACAGATCAACTAGATGTTCGTAATTGGGCAGCAGACTACGGTGGTCTAAAAGAATTAAAAAAGATATTAGAAGATCAGTTTGACCATACATTACTTGTAGCACAAGATGACCCAGAACTGGAAACATTTAAACTACTACAAGAAAAGAAAATGGCTAAATTGACCATATTACCACGTTTAGGGTGTGAAGGTTTAGCCGATATGCTTTACAAGTATGTCAATGGCGTGTATATTCCTGATATGTGGGGAGAAGGGGAAGCAAATAGACTTTGGTGTTATCGTGTAGAAGTGCGTGAGACACAAAGTAATATGGCTTTTAGAGAAGGACACCGTGAATGGAATGAGGATTTATTTTCATGAAAACTTCAGTTAGTTATGAAGAAATTGAATCACATTGCTTAGCCATAGCAAAACAAATGAGCAAAGACAAATGGGTACCTGATTACATTGTAGGTATCACCCGTGGTGGATTATTACCTGCCGTTTTATTAAGCAATTGGTTTGAGTGTAAAATGCATACATTAGCAGTTAGTTTGCGTGACAATTCTGATACTGAAAGTAATTGCTGGATGGCTGAAGATGCAATTGGTTATGTACCATTTGAAGAACGAGGTGTCTTTGGAGCAGAAATTGATCCTTCTTACCGTAAAAACATACTAATCGTTGATGATATCAATGATACTGGTGCAACATTAAATTGGATTAAGATGGATTGGCAACAGAATTGTTTACCTAGTCATAGTGCATGGGATAGTGTGTGGAATAACAATGTAAGAGTAGCGACATTATATAATCGTTGGTCAAGTAAGAGTGAACTGCCAGTTGACTATACAGGTGTGTTTGTTCATTTGGATAATGATCCTGGTTGGATAGTGTTTCCTTGGGAAAAATGGGCTAGTGAATAATAAGGATTTTATATGAACGAAAACTTTGAAAAAGTATTAAAAGAATCTACTTATGATATATTAGGTGTGCCACAAGTAGATCAAAAGAAATTTACTAAGTTAATTATTGAAGAATGCATTAAATTAATGCATGAGCAAGAAAGAATTCCAGAAGGATTTTTTTATGCTAAAAATGCAAATATACATGAACTTGTTATTAAACAACATTTCGGAGTTGAAGATGAACGAGCGAGTTAAAGAACTAATGGTTAACCATGGTCTTCACAAGTATATAACTGAAGATTGTCAACACAGAATGGAACTTCTTGCTGAGTTGATTGTTAGAGAATGTATGCGTATGTGCGAGGTTACGGAGATGAGTTTTGTGACTCATGATTGTGATGTTGAGGCATCGGGTGCAATTACTGTTAAACAATTTATTGCTGAACATTTTGGAGTTGAAGAATGAATATTAAGCTAATTGTAATGACCTTTTTGCTTAGTGCTTGTTCATTGACTAGTTTTAAAGATAAGACTACTCAAAATTCACCTCCAATTGAAAAGAGAAATAGTCACAGTAACGCAAACACCAACATCAATAATACAAATGCAATTGTAAATAAAATTGATGAACCTGTTATAGAAGTACGTAAAGAAAAAATCACTGATTCAGCCGATCCTAATAAACTATTTAAGAACTATTCAATTTATTTTGATTTAGATGAGTATACAGTAAAAGACAAATTTTTACCTATAATTAAACAACATGCCGACTTTCTTGTTAAAAATCCTGATCATTTTGTGTTTATAGAAGGTCATACAGATGAGCGAGGTGGTGCAGAGTATAATGTGGCATTAGGTCAAAAAAGAGCAAACGCTGTTAGAGTCCTATTGTTATTACATGGAGTGAAAGAAAATCAACTAGAAGCTTATTCATATGGATTTCTCAAACCTAAAGCATTCGGTTCTAATGAAGAAGCATGGAGTCAAAATCGCCGTGTTGACTTTTTTTACAAAAATTAAAAATTACTTAACATTTTGGAGTTATAAATGAAAACATTTGATACATTTGAACAAGTAGAAGGCATGAATGGTTGCATGAAAAGGCCAATAGTAGTTCATGCTACACAAATTAATGAAGAATTTAGAGTAGACACATTAGAAGGTAATTACAAACAAGGTAAGCCAGGTGATTATCTAATGCGCGGTATAGACGGTGAACTCTATATTTGTGACAGAGAAATTTTTGAAAAAACTTATGATTGGGTATAACTCATGAATATAAAAATTCAAGAAGTTGCTGACAAGGCAAAAGAATTAGTGCCTAAAGGTATACTTAGCGTAGAACATTGGATAGATCAATACAATTTAATCTTTGCTGAATTAATAATTAAAGAATGCATTGAGTGTTGTGGTAGTCAAGCAGATAAACAAACCATTCGTAAAAGATTTGGTTTACCTGTAGAAAGCAATATTAAGTATCCTGGTGTTGACCCAAGTGGCAGCATAGAATCACAATACAATCGTGAATATAACATACCAAAAACATGAACAATAAAACCGAAGAAGCATTAGGTATTCTACAAGAAGAATGTGCTGAAGTTATTGTAGAAGCCAGTAAAATTCGTCGTTTTGGATTAGAAACAGCACACTACAAATCAGACATGAACCGCACTCACAGAGCAATGTTAGAAATGGAATTAGGTGATGTACTAGCATTAGTAGATATTCTGTTAGAACAGGGGATATTAGATCAGGATAGACTTGATCTATATAAGCAACAGAAAAAAGATAAACTTAAATTATGGTCAAAAATATATGAGTAAAATTAAAGTAGCAGAATTATTTTATAGTATTCAAGGTGAGGGTAGATTTATGGGTGTGCCCTCAGTTTTTCTGCGCACATATGGTTGTAATTTTAAATGTGCTGGTTTCGGTATGCCTAAAGGTCAATGTTCATCTGAAGCAGATAATATTGCAGAACGCATCAATGAGTTTAAATTCTATCATGAATTACCATTAGTAAGCACAGGGTGCGATAGTTATGCAAGTTGGCATCCCAAATTTAAAGACCTTAGTGCAATGTATGATACAGATGTAATTGTAGAAGCAATTATTGGTTCATTACCATACAAAGAATGGCGTGATGAACATCTTGTTATTACAGGTGGTGAACCACTATTAGGATGGCAACGTAGCTACCCTGAATTACTAGAGCAGCCTAAAATGAAAAAATTAAAGGATATCACCTTTGAAACTAACGGCACACAAAAATTACAACCAGACTTTAAATTGTATTTGTATAAATGGACACACAAGAAAGGTTATCATAATTTAACTTTTAGCGTGAGTCCTAAATTAAGTGTGAGTGGAGAGAGTAGAGATGAAGCTATTCGCCCTGATATTGTTAGAGAGTACGAAGATTTAGGTCATACTTATTTAAAATTTGTTGTAGCAACAAAAGACGATGTTGATGAGGCACTAGAAGTTATTGAATTATACAAGAAAGAAGGATTCGGTGGTCATGTATACTTGATGCCCGTAGGTGGTGTTGAAAGTGTGTATACATTAAACAACAGAACTGTCGCAGAGCTTGCAATGAAACATGGTTTGCGTTATAGTGATAGATTACAAGTACCTTTATTTAAAAACGAGTGGGGAACATGATAGGACCAGACACAAGATACACGTGGGATCCATATGCATACTTTGCTGACAACGCTGTATGGAGTTGGCAGTTTGCATGGTTACCACATCGTTGTGAATTATCAAATAAACTTATTTGGTTAAAATACGCATACAGGGGTGAAGCAATAATTAATGATTACCCAGAACCAATAATAGTTCGTTGGCGTAATACTGATGATCATATTTTAAAATTAATACGGCAATAATTTAAAGGAGAAAGAAATGGCACAATGGCGAATAGAACCAAGTTGGAAAAAATCAATAGTTGAAAGAGAATACTATCATAAAGGTGATAATACTGTTATAGTTGAAATAGGATGGCGTTGGGGAACATTTGAATGTGAAACTGAAGATGAGAATGTTCCAGAAATTTCCGTAGGTGACAATTTATGGGACTGCGGCTACGATGTAGAATTGATAGAAACATGGGACGGATGTTGGGAAGAACATTACATGGATGATTGTGATGAAGAAACACGTGAGTGGTTAGAAGAATTTTTTGAAGAAAATAGTTATTATGAACTTGAAGACCAAGAAGGTTGGGTACGAGGTGATAATGAAATGATTATTGATTGTGATCCTGTTTTTACTAGACTTGATGGTCCTAATGAAGGTAAACAATACGGATCCGACGGAGAAGAAATCAAAGAAGAAACAAAAGAACCAGTTGCTGAATCAGCAAAATTAAATCCTAATGCAGTATGGCCTTTTCCTAATTCAGAAGAATGAAAACATATAATAAACGAATTGGTTTTTTAGTTAGTTATCAAACACTAGTACCACACGGTGGTATTGGACAGTTTACAAAAAGTTTTATCAGATTGATGGAAGAAAATAATGTTAAAGTTGACATTATTACTGATAAGAAACCGCAAGACAATGAGTTTATAAAATCACTAAACACAAACATCATCTATCCTGAGGAATCATATGGCTATACAAACCACAGTGCTATTTTTATGTATGGCGATAGTTATTGCTATGAACGAATGGCTAACTTTCGTAACTCAATTATTAGGGCGTTAAGCACTAATCTATATGATGCACTAATTTGTAATACTTATGAAACTGTACAAGTTGCAAGTACAATGGGCCTTGAAGATGTAATTCAAATCATTGCATACACACATTTAGAGAGTCAAATCTTTCCTAACACATTACACAATCCATTCTTAGATAGTGTTAATGAAATGATGCGTAAGCAATTAGAAATGGATGATATTTTTATAGGTACGCAAAGTAAATATAATAAGTTAGAAATTGGTAATGATGCATGGCACTTGCCCATACCAATAACTGAACCTGACTTATTAAAAGAACATCATGTAGAACGTGAGGGCGTGTTGTTCATTGGTCGTTGGGAAGAAGGTAAGAATCCTGAGTTGTATTTAAAACTCATCGGGGAGACTAAGCTTCCTGCAAGAGTGATGACCAATGCAAATGGTGCTAAAAAATTTGAAGCACGGTTAAAAGAATTAAATGTTGATTATAAGATTGCAGTAAGTGTAATTGGACAAGAAAAAATAGACTTTATTACAAGTTGTCGTGTAGCATTCAATCCTAGTACAGTAGAGAGTTATGGTATGGCTTTCTATGAACAACAAATTCAATTGCCTACTTTTGTAATAGAAGATCAACGATGGACAGAAAACTTTAAAGGGCATTTCTTTTTTGAAACAAATAAAAAGGATATGGCCAAAGATGTTTTGAATGCATATGATATGTTCTCTACTGCAAAAGAATGGTATAATAAAGGTACATTACTTTACAATCAGCAGAAAGAAGCAGAAGTATTTGATAAATGGAACCTTTGTTTTGAATCGTTTACCCCAAGACAAAGTAATAGTAATACCGCAAAGATTCTTTCCTACGATACCTTGGTGTACGCAGATTTTATACAAGATTTGGGCAGAAAAACTATTTGCATAGATGATGTCCGTAGTGTGTTGACAAATAAGTCCAAATATGCTACAGTCTTATATACTGACAATCACACTATATTGTCAAAAGAGCAAGATTATGTACCTGTTGTCAAAAATGAAACAAATGTATTTGATGATTTGTTTGAATTTCAATAATGATAGTTGTTCCACCCAATAAAATAAGTGTAATACAGTATTGGTGCATTATGAATATATCACCTAGGCAGTATTATTTTCACCATGCATTCGGTGGTGATGGGTGGGAAGTAAGACGTACTAAAACAGAATGGCAACTCAGAACTGATGACCCTAAACACGAAACTTACATTGAGTTAAAATATAAATGACATTTAATCCAAAAATCAAACGTATCGGCTTTGCTTGCAAATGGGCAGAGATTAACAAGAAGGGTGAGATTGCTAGTACCGAGGGTCTTAACACTGGTGGTACTACTATGGCATGGGCTAATCGTCAAAGCCGCAGGGTAGCAGAAGAAAAAATAATTGATGTTGCTGCCCGTAACATTATGAATACTCATGCACTAATCAAAAAGGTTGCGACACTTCCTAATGAACTACGCATGTTGCGCATCACTAGCGACATGCTAAGTTTCTACACACATGAAGATTGGCAAGGATTCTGGCAAGACACAGAAGTACAAAATAAACTAGAATATTGGTTCAGGCCACTAGGTGAGACTGCACGTGCAAATGATGTACGTATTAGTTTTCACCCTGACCAATTTGTAGTTCTTGCAAGCGACCGCGAAGAAGTAGTAAATAAATCTATAGAGGAGTTTGAATATCATGCAAGCATGGCAAGATGGATGGGCTATGGCTCTACGTTCCAGGACTGTAAAATCAATGTCCACATCAGTGGTCGTCAAGGACCCGAAGGCATTCGTAAAGCCTACGAAAGACTCAGCCCCGAGGCGAGGAATTGCATTACTATCGAAAACGAGGAGATAGTACATGGACTTGATGATTGTCTCAGTCTTAGTAATTTGCTTCCTATTGTGCTTGACATACACCATCATTGGGTACGTGAAGGGGTATACATTGATCCAGCTAGCGATAGCGTTAAGCGAGTGGTTGACAGCTGGCGTGGTGTTCGTCCTACTATGCATTATAGCGTCAGCCGTGAAGATATTCTAGTAAATCATGATCCTAATGTTTTACCTAATATGAATATATTGCTAGAACAAGGACACAAGAAACAAAAACTACGTGCGCACAGCGACTACTATTGGAACAATGCATGTAACGAATGGGCATTGACTTTTAATGAACAGTTTGATATAATGTGCGAGAGCAAGGCTAAGAATATGGCTAGCTTTAAATTATACGAGGGAAGTAAAAATGTTAAACAAGATAAAGAACTTATTTGCGAAGAAGCCTGAAACTAAGACAGAGCCAGAAGTTAAAAAGGTTAAAGAACCTAAACCAAAAAAAGAACTTAGTGAAAAAGAAAAGGCTACTGCAAATAACGAACCTTATATAGCGATAACTAAGGTTGAACTAAATCCAGATAACGTTAATGATGGTGTATTTGAGTTAGACTTTAATGATAAGTTTGTGATTAATTTGATACGTGCAGGATATAAAATCAGACCAGACGATACGGATGATGCCATAGTTGATCGTTGGTTTCAAACAGTTTGTAGAGGTATAGCGAAGGAACTATACGAACAAGAATGGGCTGATCCCGAAAAACGTGATATACGATATAAAATGCAAACAAGAAAATTAGGTAACGGCAGAACGGAGATAGGATGATGATGACTACTACATTTAATGAAGATTTTTTCACAATTGATAATGCTCTTAGTTCAACAGCTATATTGAACAAAAGACTTCCTATAACAGTTGTACCTACACACAACGGTAAGTTTGAACCAAAATTTTTACATGAATTATTTGATTCATTGTATGGAAACATTATTAAAGAGGCTAAGGATTTATTTTGGGAACAAATACTAAATGAAGAGGCAGCTAGAGGCACCTTTTGGGAAAAAGTTTTAGAAAAGCATATGCCTTTCACACGCCGTCATTCACAATCAAACTATGTAGGCTCTGATTTCTTAGATAAGACTGATGCTAAATTTGGGGGTGGATCTAGATATTCTGCTGATGGCACTGTTCAAGCTACTATAAGTGGTTATGAAAATAAAACAGGAACATTACGAGTTTGTTTATGTGCTTGGGGACAACATAGCCATAAGGTATATTTTATGTTGATCCCGAACGATGAGTATTTTAAATGGAAAAGCCCTGCAAAAATCACACTTAGAGCAAACTCTACTCCAATTGGACCTCTTTGGGACAAATATCGTTGCAGTTTTCAAGATGTGATACGTCAGGGTGTTTAAAAGTTGCTATTTTAGCAACTTTTTTGCGGTTGACAATAAATCCATTTTTTGATATTATACAATTCTCAATGTAATTTACAGGAGTAACATGATGGAAGAAAGAAACGGTATTCCGAATGTATTAGTTTATAATCGTCCGATCAAAGAAATTAAAAATGAAGATCGTGCACCGAATGTTTTAGATAAGCAGCCTGATGAGCATGACGCAAAATCCTTAGTAGAAATTGTTAATGATTTCTGTGAAGATGGTATGTTGGAAGAGATTGAAGAATATCTTAAAGAACAGGGAAAGTTTATATCATATAGTTATGATGATTATGCTAAGCCTGAAGAACTAACATTACGTGTTCTATTAAGCGCACTAGCTGTACAACGACCTATTAGTAAAAGACACCTGAGAAAAATTCAGGAAAAATATAATAGACTAAAGGTGCAGACTCCAATCGTATTAAAAATAAAATTTAACGGTAAGGTATATTATTATATCGTTGATGGTCAGCATACTGCTGCTACCCAAGGTATCCGCGCCCGTTTAGGTCTTATTAAAGAAGTAGATAAAAAAAATTGGGAAGATATCAAAGTTAGATGCATGGTAGTTGAATGCGATGATTTTACATTTGCTAGAGAAGTTTTCTTAGGTATTAACGGTGAGGATAAGCTTGAACTTGCTTATTTTGATAAATGGAAAAATTATGTATTAGGCGCAAGACAAGATAATGCTGATATTGAACTTTGGCAAGATTGTCTTGAATTACAAGAAATTTTAGAAGAATTTGGTATTACTCCTATCCATAAAGACAGTCCTGAGGACATTAAAAAAATGCCCGGTGCATTTATTGATGTTCATTTGATTGAAGATAAAAAGCCTGAAGATGTGCGCTGGATCGCTAGACTCCATCAAATGCTTTGGGATGATAAGCCTATGGACCCGTTTGAAGTTGATCCAATGCTGTTACTAAGAGACAAGATTAAGAAAGATGCATCATTGGATAATAGACACGTTTATGCATTTGTTAAGGAGCTAGGTAGTTTAATTAGACACACTGCTGGAAGTCCCGCAGGTTGGAAAAAGTTCACACAAAAAACTTATCCTCTTTGGTTCAAATCCACTCACCCAGATGATGCTGATAAAAAAATAAGTATTCCCGATGATGCTTCACTTGCCCTACTATTGTTTGCGTATCAAGAAGCTGGGGGAAAATTTAAAGACTTACGCCTAACTTTCTTAAAAGAAAAGTTTACTAAACGCGGGGAAACTTTATTTGACTATCTTAGTCAAGACGGTAAAGAGATTAGTGAAAGTTTGAAATCGTTGATCCGAGGCGATGAAAGTAGCGAATAGTGAGAACTCATCTTTATTTTGGCAAATATGAAGGTAAAATTACCTCCTGGAAAGTAGGTCATATGACTAGTGAGGATAGTCGCATGGCTAATTATAGCAAAGGAGGTAACCTTCTTACAATTTATGGTATATGTACTCATCTTGCAGGTCTTAATGAAAAAATGTTGGATTTTGAATGGGAAGGAAAAGCTCACTTTTATCATTACAGACAGAAATTTGCTAAAGAAAAATCAGAATACCTAATGTATGATAAATCCCCTAAAGGTCTTCCAATTCTAACAAAAGAGGGCATACTTGAATGGTATAAAAATGAATCAAGTTACATTAGTGGATTTTATTGGGTAAAGGATTGTTACTTTCCTTTGTATAGCAATAAAGTAAAACTAACTGAATTTATGGAAAAAGTGTGGCAGGATCCTGAAAAATATCTTGAGGGCTTTTAAAGTTTGACAATTAATCAACATGCTGATATAATTACATTATGAAAAAATACGCACTCATAGACACTGCTAATACTTTCTTTCGTGCCCGTCATATTGCAAGTCGCAATACAGATGCCTGGGGCAAGATTGGGATGGCATTACATTTGTCACTTGCTAGTGTAAATCAAATTGCACGTAAATTTGGTATTGATCACACAGTGTTCGCACTAGAAGGTCGCAGCTTTCGTAAGGACTTCTACAAGCCTTATAAAGCTAATCGTGCAGTAGCACAACAAGCAATGACAGAAGCAGAAAAAGAAGAAAACGAACTTTTTTGGGACACGTATGAAAAGTTTACTACGTATCTTAAAGAAAAAACCAACGTATCAGTTATTCGTCATGAAAATGCCGAGGCTGATGATATCATTGCACGTTTCATTAACTTACATCCAAATGATCAAATATATATTATTAGCAGCGATACTGATTATTACCAGCTCATATCTAATAACTGTTTCCAATATAATGGAATCACCAATCAACTCATCACCCCCGAAGGATTCTTTGACGATAAGGGGCGTCAAGTTGTAGACAAGAAAACTAAGGAGCCTAAATTGTTAGGTGACCCACAGTTTCTTCTATTTGAGAAATGTATGCGCGGTGACGCAAGTGACAATGTGTTTAGTGCATATCCGGGCGTAAGAACAAAAGGTAGTAAAAACAAAGTTGGTCTGATTGAAGCATATGAAGATCGCACCAAACAAGGCTATGCGTGGAACAATCTACTACTCCAGCGCTGGACTGATCACGAAGGTGTTGAACACCGTGTTAAGGATGACTACGAACGCAATCGTACATTGATTGATCTTAATGCACAGCCTCAAGAAATAAAAGATAAGGTTGATGCTGCAATTCGTGCAAGTGTCCGTACAACTACAACACCGCAAGTTGGTGTACACTTTATGAAATTCTGTGGTAAGTATGAACTTACTAAAATCAGTGAACAAGCGGAGGCTTACGCAAAATGGTTAAACTCGCCATACGCAGGTTGTTTAATAAATTAAAACTGAGGTATGATTATATGCGCAGAGAAACATTGAAGGACAGTTTATATGGAGGATTGGTTGAAATAACTAAAAATCCTAAACTATACCGATTTAGTTCTATCGGAAAAGAATACTGTTATTTTACTGAAGAAGGTAAACAAGAAATACTTGAATGGATACATAATCATGCCAAAGAGATTTCTACCGCAGAAGAAATTATATTGAATGAACGGGCTAAAAAGTTGGTATTGGATGAGCTAAAACGGTGACATAAATACTTTGAGGAGTACCTATGTTTAATGCTTTTTATTCGTGAATTTGATGGGATGAGACAATATATTGTGTGCAACGAAGCAGGTGACTGTCTTATCGTTACTACTAGTAGTAAAATTGCAAACTTTATAGAACAAAATGTTAAGGGGGTTTCTCCTGATCTACGATTAAACATCGGCGGCGATCCTGGAACAAAAGTAGAAAAGAAACTTTGGCATCATGTAAAACGTTATACAAGATGATTGAAACACCTTTCCCATTTCCTATCAGCAACGTACAAGAGGTATTTAAAATACGAGCAGTTCCTGCTATTGATGGTACAAGCATTAAAAACACAGTTGTGACTGAAACAAGTTATCCTGAAGGTAATTCTACAAGGAGAGTAGAAACCTATTCTGTTACCGTTTATGATTCTACTGGAAGATTGAATTCCTATCTTTTTGGTTACAATAATATTGATCGATTAGTTTAATGTATTCTGTAAATATTCGCAACATTGCCGAATTAGATGAGATTGATCAAATATTTAATGAGGCTATGCAAAATTGCAAGTCCATCATTGGAGCCAAAGTTTCTCATGATGAAATACTAATGGATGGGTCAACAATGTCATACCAACTATCTTATATGCTAGAAATTTATTTTCTCAATCAAACTGATGCAATTATGTATGAATTAAAGTATCTATGAAAATAACAGACCCCAAAATCTGCAATAATTTACGAGAATATTATTACGACAATGTACATTGGGCTGATAATGACTACGTTCCCTGTAACACTTTCAGCAATTGGATAACCACAGAGTACAATGCAGTTTATAATTTCATAGACCAAAGTATTACATTCAAAGACGAGAAAAAATTTATACATTTTTCATTGTTATGGTTATGACATATCCAATTAAAATATACTGGAAGAACGGCGATAATATATCTGCATGGGATGAAAAGTGTATTGAACTTTTAGAAAAGTTTGGTTTACCTGGTGGCAGGTATGTAACAAGCTTTTCTGAAAACTATCTTGAAATTAATTTTTATAAACATGAGGATGCTGTATTAGCAACTTTAATATTATGAAATTAAATATTGATGAAGGTAAGTATGTTAGTAAAGAAGGTGATGCATACTATTCTATAGAGGTAGACGGCAGACAAACATTTGGTGATTATCCTCTTTGGGTAGATATGATTAACTGGGCTAACGAACAATACGGTGACGATTATAAAAGATGGAATGTAAGTACCAAAAGATTTTTCTTTAGGGATAAAGAAGATTTAGAATGGTTTATCTTAAGGTGGTCATGACTTATAAGACAATCATTGGTAAAGAAAAGTACCACATGCACAATGAAATTATGCAGTGGTGTAATGACCACATTGGCGACGGGGGTTATACTCAGCAGCCTAATCCATTGTGGGATATGGTTTTAGTTTATGGTACAGCCACATATTATTTCAAACACGAACGAGATTTAGTATTTTTTACCTTAAGATGGTCATGAAACTTTTACGAAGAAAAATTTTTATCCGCGAGTACGATTTTAATAAAATCAAAACGAAGGCAACGGCAAAAGTTGATAGATACGAAACATTGTACGATCGGGCAACCTTCACACCTGTTAAAAAGGATGACTTAGAAAAAGCATATTTGGTTTTTCTATTGACTAAAGACGAAAACGATAACACATTAAATCCAATGAATAGTTGGAAACCAACAGAATTTCCTAGCAGTTATTTGTGGCATATTAAAAAACAGTTATACAATGAAGATTATGCACGTTGGGATAGTAGGTTTGATGATAACGGTTATCTTCTAGTAAGATACAATAAAGTTACACCTGAAACAAAATTGGGTTGGGGAATTTTTGAAAAAGATTTATGAGAAAACAAACATACACACATAGAGTAGTAGTGGAAACATCCCAAGAAAGAATTGACCACATCAAATGGTGTCGTAGAAATTTAGGAGAACGGGGAATAGATTGGGACTTCTTTGGCGGCACTAAACTTGACATTATAATCTACACCGAAAAATACATTCCATTCTATAAACTTAAATTTGATTAACCAAAATAGTTGTAAATATGATACAACACAGTTATACTTACACAGAGAGGTGAAATATGAATCTAATTGCTAAACCAGTAGTAAAAGATCAGTTTTGGATCGTTACTGATGGCGAGAAAAAAGTCGGTAATGTCCTAGCCAATGGATCTGGATTTCAAGTTAAATTGGGCGATACAAAAAGAGAGTATCCCAGTACTAAAACAATCGCTAATAAAGAACAGATTGAATTTGTTAACTTTAAAAAAGTAGACAAGAAGAATCCTAACCCGTACGAACATTATCCAACTACAGGTAAGGTTTTCAATTCTGTTTTGGACGTAAAAAGAAAAATTCATCTTTTTACAAAAACAACCAAAAGCAAATGTTATTATGCTGCAGGGTGGTACGCACTAAAGCAAGGATCAGAGTTTGTTCCTGTACTGTGCCCTAAGTATATTTTTGTACAACGCTACGAATGCTCTGGTCCATATATGACCAAAACCGAAGCAGAAAATGCGATAAATACACTATGATCCATATTAAACGTTTTATAGACAAGATTGCTAGTATGGAAGGTAAACAAGGAAGGGATGTTGTCCTGCCTATATCTGATGCCCGCGCATTGCGTGATGAAATTACCAAACTTTTGCTTGATCAGCGTGAGACAAATACAACGCAAAAAACAAATGAGGTCGTTCAGGTAGAGATGAAGGGTGAAAAATGGTAACTTAATGGGAAGAACTCAACCTAAAGTAATACTAGAAATAGTAGATAAGACTACTTACAAAAACGATCAGATCGTAGAGGCTGCTGGAATATGGGCAGTTTTTTATGATGGGCAACCGATCAACCTCAAAAGTCAACATTACTTAGACGCGGAAAGCGTACCAAAATACAAAAAGACAAGTTTCAGTAATCCGGGTCATGCACGTAATTTGTGTCGCAAACTTAATCAACAATTTAAAACCGAAAAATTCAGTGTCGTTTTCATGAACTCTGGTACCAAGGTTTATCCAGATGACTAGAGATTCTATAAAAAGACGAATTACCAAAGCAATCCTTGAACAATCACCGGGGTCAAATGTTGATTTAGATACAGCCATGAAAACATTTTGGCTTGACATAAGAAATGAAGGTGGACTTAGATTAACAGACGTAGGTGATTCATTTTTTAAACGAGCAGATATTGAGAGTTTTGAATTTCCGTTCAGAATACAAAAAATTACAGATAAAGAACCTATCTATAGTTATCAGAATCTAATGCTTGATTTAAGTCTTAAAGTATCGTGCCCATACTACATAGGACGACATAAACCAAACGAACCATATATAAACATATATGACAGTAAAGTAGCCATGATGATTAATCTTTATGGTGATATATACGAATATTTAAGGCACAGTCAGTTAAGACGTAAATAACAGTGGGAGGATTTATGACTGAAGAAAAGAAAAGCAAGAACCCATTTATAAATATAGCTAATGCTGTAAAGAAAAATAATACTTTTCCTAATCAGCAGCAAAACAAAACTCCAAAACCAAACAAGGGGTTTGGTGGGGCAAACACAATGAGAAAAACAGGGAGAGGACGATGAATTACTTATTAATATTAGCACTAGTTTCAGCACTAACAATACCACCAGCATTTGCAGCAGACGCACCGGCAACACCAGTTAAAAAGGGTAATCTAATGCTTGCTAAAAAGAAAGACCATAGCAAAGCACAAGAAAAACCAGCCAAAAAATCTGAGAAAAAGTCTAAAAAATAATACCCAGATAAATAGTTTTACAGTTATGAGGTTCTGTAAAAACCTTAAACATACACACACAAGGAGAAAAATATGTTTAATTTCAATATGTTCGACCAAAACGCATTTAAAGATTTCTACACAGCAAATTTTTATATCGATGCACTTCAACACACTAAATCTAATTTAACTGATAAAGTTATTACAGATCCAGTTTTAAATAAAGCAGCACATACCTTTTTAGATGCACAAACTGTTTTTGCTAAGATGATTGCACAAAATACAACCACTATTGCAAAACATAGTGTTGATTCTATGTGCAAAACTTATTTTCCACAAACTACTAAATCAAAGGCAGAATAATTATGCCTTGTTTGAATTGGGTAAAGTCCATAACTTCGGCTATGGTATCTAATCACTACGGATCAAAGTTAGAAGCATATATTATTAGTAAAGACCCAAAATCTCTTGCAGATGTTGAGGCTTATACAGTAGAATATGAAAGAAAACTTGCAAATGAACATTTTAAATTTTACGGAGAGACAAAATGAACGAACTACCAAAACTACCAGAAGTCAAATTCAACAAGAACGGTTACGAAATCCGTACCGATATTCTAGCAATGGCTAAAGACCTTGCAATGCAAGACTTTCATATGAAGTATTCAGGATGGGAAGTCACTGCAAAGCGTGATGAAAAGACAGGACAGATCATCAATAAAATTGAGATGCCTACTTTTCCAGGCCTAGAGCAGATCCTTGAGAATGCAGAAAAAATGTATGCATTCGTAAATCAAGCATCCAATAATAGCAAAAAATAATTGCTAAATTTGCAACAAACATAGCCCCAACAGGGGCTATTTTTTTGGTTGACAATAAATCCATTTGGGCATATAATGTCTGTATAGTCAATAACAAGGAGCTAATATGTTTATCAATCTCAATGCTAGCAAGCCAAACGGTGACTTTATGATCACTTCTTCCGCTGTGTTGCAAGATATGCATCCTACTGCTACGATGGCTGAAATTACTGAAATGCTAATTGCGATTGGTGACGAGTACGAAGCCAAAGGTTATCAACTTAGCTACACATTTGATGAGGAGTTATCATAATGATAACTGCTGAAAAAGTTACTAAACTATCAACATTAACTGCTGACCAACTTAACTCTATATTGGTCTATTCGGGCTACACTGGATTTGAAAAAGCAAAAACCTGCAAGTTTGTAGGTATTACTAATAATGGTGACTTTTGTTATCAATTTACATATACTTGCAATAATTACAACATTGCTAAAATTGACAAACTTTTTGTTAACATAGATGCAACAGGAAATATTGTTGCTGAATACTGATTTTGGTTGACAATAAATCCGGTTGGTGTTATACTATGGGTATAGTGAATAACAAGGAGCGAAAAATGACTACAGCATTTCAAGGTTTGACTACTCAGGAAATTCGTCAAGTTTCTATGTACGGTTGCACAGAGCAACAATTGCGTGAATCGGTTGAGGACAGCATTACTTTCAAATTATCGGGTCCTGTAATGATCGCAGCAGGTATGTTGTCTGATGCACAAGAAATGATTTGCACCGAATACGGTGAGGTTACTGATGGTCGTGCTAACGAAGCCCGTCAAGCAATCAATCGTGCAAAATGGGTTATGTTCACTTATGCAATGGAGGACAAATAATGTCAAATACTTATACATTTAGGCAAATTGCATATATCACAATTGAGGTTGTTGCTGATACAGAGGATGAGGCATACGATAAAATGTGTGATATCGATCCACTAACAGGTGATATTGATTACGAAGAACCTGAGTTGGAATCTATTGAAGATGAAAACGGTAAACGTCTTTGGGATATGTATAAAGGAGAAATGGTATAATGGCTACTATTCAAGAAATCAATCAATCAATTATGTTTGGTAATCTGTCTAATGACCAACTTGATTCTATTATTCATGCTGTAAAGTTTAGGCGTAATGAATTACTGAAGCAAAACAAACGCAGTTTGACAATTGGTAGCGAGGTTAAATTTGTAAGCAGTCGCACTGGTCAAACGATCATTGGTAAGGTCTCTGCAATCAAAACAAAAAATGTAATTGTCAATGCAGGTTTTACTAACTGGCGAGTACCCGCTAACATGTTGGAGGTTGTATAATGAATAAGCTAGAAGAATTGGCCAATGAAATTGCATTCCTAAATAATTCGGATATGCAAAAGCTTGCAGAATTATTGGTTAAAGATTATACTACAAGGGCTGATGTACTTGAGGCGCAACTAAACAATGCCCTTTTTGACAGTTCACTTTATAATCAACAAGGTGGGTTCGTATGAAAAACTTTGTGTTAGGAACTATTTTTGGTATTATTGTTTCAACGATTGGCTTTGCGGGTGTCGCAAGGATTCTTGACAAAGCCGTAGATGTTACTAAGGCTCAGGCAGAGAAGGCAGCGAAATAAAATGACTACCAAAGGACAATTTATTTTATTCTTTTTTCTATTAATTTTCATTGTCCCCACAACCTTTTACATCATTTACAAAATTATTAAACACGTATCAATTGATTTAATTTCATATATAAAGGCAAAGAGAAATTATGGGTCTTGATCAATACGCATATATCGCAAATAAAGTAAATAATGAAACTAATTCTTCAACTGAACTAGCATATTGGCGCAAGCATCCTAATTTGCATGGTTGGATGGAACGACTGTGGAACGAAAAAGGTTGTCCTGGTCTTGAGGCAGGCTTTAACGATATAATGTTCAATGGTATTGAACTTGAACTAACCTTTGATGATGTTGTAAAGTTAGAAGAAGATATCAAAAATAACAAACTTCCCGAAACTACAGGTTTCTTTTTTGGTAACAACAGTGACGAGTATTACAAAGCACAGGATCTAGAATTTGTGTACGAGGCTAAATCAAGGCTTTTCCTAGGTCAAAAAGTGTTCTATAATTCAAGTTGGTAACTATTAAAGTTATTATACTTGAGACACTTAAAAAATGAAAAAATCAAAAAAATCAAAAAAAGAAATTTCTGTACATAAGCCTAGTCAAGATTATATTGAAGCCGCACTAAAATTTTGTACTAGACAAATAGATACACTAGGGCATCCGTTGGCAGATGATGCCCTATTCACACATCTAGATGACTCAAACTCATCATTACTACGTGAAGCGGTATTAGCGCATGTTGCCAATCTTAAGTGGTGTTCGGAAAAACACGGACCAGATGCTATGGATCCAGTTACTGGAAAAAACTATGAAATAAAACCTAAGCGCGGTGATAAATCTCCTTTTAAGGGTGGCGGAAGCTTTAGCGATCTCACCGAAAAAAGAATTGAAGCCATGAAAACTACAAACGACGGCATGATTGTAGGATTGTTTGTGGAACGTAGACTTGTATTAGCATTAGAATTTTTACTATCTGATATTATGCCGAAATTAGAGGCAAAGGTTATCAAAGAATGTGTTGATGGTAAGAACCGTTATGCTAGAAGTAGCGGTTTTGATTACCGAGATTATAAAGATAGTAAAAATTTAAAAATCATATATATAGATGAGGATATGATTGCAGAATACGAATGCATTCACCACGAACTATATGATTTGATTTTGAGTACTAAATGATTGAACAATATTTAAACGTAAGATATAGCACTAGAAATCTACCTGATAGCGAGTTTGATAAACTGCTACCTACATTAGCAAAAGAACTCACGCAGGTAGATTTCCTACCTCATTACACCGAGGATAAATTGCGTAAGGATTGGAACGAGCTAAAAAAATGGTCAACTACTGAAACTTTTATTAATTCAACCAGCCGTTTAGGTATGAAATTGTGCGAACATTTCATGCCAAATTTCTATGATATTGAAGATAACCGAGGTAATAGTTTCAGAACATATTGGCAAGATAGTAAACTTTTAGAAAAGGTATTAATCGGTAATCGTAAATCACATAGCACTCCATACCTTTCGGAACTGAAGCGAGGTATTTATTTTGCAACTGGAATGCCCAAATCAACAATGTACAGACCGCAAATGAGCAAGATGATCACAACAGGTGCAGAATATGTACTTGATCCTTGTGCTGGTTGGGGAGGTCGTATGTTGGGCACAGTAGCAAATGGGGCACATTATATTGCATTTGAGCCTAACCCAATTACTTTTGCCAATCTAAATAGAATGATTGATTTTTTGGGTATTACAAGTAATGTAACATTGTATTGTGATGATGCACGTAATATTGATTCCTATGACATACCAATGGTTGATGTTGTTTTGACTAGTCCACCTTACTTTGATTTAGAAATTTACTGTAAGGATAACAATCAAAGTGTCCAAAATTGTACTACCTATGAGGATTGGGATACCAATTTTTTGACAATAATCATATCTAAGTGTATAATGTATTTAAAGGCTGATGGCAAAAGTTGCTGGAATGTAGCAAACTTCGGTAAAAATGATATGTGGGCAAGTGTTGACAATGCACATGAAATAATGAATTTTGAACGTGCTATAATTTATGAAAATAAATCTTCAGCTAGGCCAACAATAAAATCTGATTCAAAATCTAAAAAATCTGATATAACAGTTTCATACACACGGAGATAACATGAGTGCAAGTTGGATACGCAAACTTAACGAATCTGATAGTCGCCTTCATAAAGAAGATGTAGTTAGACAAGCACTGGAAGCTGCCACATTGGGCAGCACCAATGCCATTAACTTTTTGACGTTAACAAAGGTATGTTACAACCCTTATCATACCTTCGGTGTTAAACAAGTGCCCGATACAGTAGGTATTACTGATGCAGAAAATCCTTGGG
>Ga0315909_10001280_pt1 | contig 33938 bp, 41 predicted proteins | sample LakEriMetagenome_11_FD_203527 | JGI IMG/M metagenome (GOLD analysis project Ga0315909, IMG submission 203527) | Freshwater fungal communities from buoy surface, Lake Erie, Ohio, United States - Buoy 2 MA125 | ecosystem: Environmental > Aquatic > Freshwater > Lake | place: USA: Lake Erie, Ohio... | reverse complement strand
TTTCTCCAGGTAGAGAGGTAATAATTCCATTTTTATTAAAAAGTGTTCCCGACTCATTTTCAGTTAAATATAAAACGGCACAAGCATAGCATTCGTACCAATTATTATTATCTTCTCTTTTACCGCTGTGATTATGCCACAAAGGCCACTTTTTCTGAGGATAACCAAAAAAATTAGCGTAACACCATGCCCTAACTTCTTTTGGTCTAATCTTAGTTTCCTTAACTACATTTTCAATAAAATTATTTTTCAAATATTGCCAATGAGGTTTTTCAATATCAAAAAGAGTTGGAAATGTTTGGAATTCTGGAACATCTTTACACCAATTACCAGAATTATATATTTCTAGTAAATCAGATTTAAGTAAATCAATGTTCATTTACCTATTCTTCATAGTTTATCTTATTGACGAATGAAAATTTCTTTTCGTTATTCCATTCTTTGAGATACTCATTGTCCATATCAAACATCTCAAGGTATTCTTGATCATCCTCAAGTTCACTTACAGACCAGATATTTTCATCTACATGATATTGGGAAAACTCTTTTAGAGTTTCTTTACCACAAACAACTTCATCACATGCATGATCTGATTCTTTGGCTTCAACAACATAGCGGTGCCGAAAAATACTCACGGTTTCAACCATATATCGTTTCATATCAATTCTTTCCTATCGGCATTAAACATGTTTCGAACAATCTTATCTTTAATCATAGCAGGCACACTTTGATATGGCCATTCAAGCCAGAATGGACAACCATTCTCCCACTTACTATTACGAATAAAATAACCATATGCATCTAGGTCTTTTCTATTCTTAGGGTTAAAGATTCTACGGCTATACATTGCTTGTGAAAGTTTATTCAAAATCATTTGACATACTCCAAGTTATCTTTACGCATATAAAAGACTTTAGGGTTTTCAGAAACTTCTTTGATGATCGGAAGAAATACTACACCATCAATGTCCTTTGTGGGCCAATGGGAGTAGGTGTAATAGACCTCATCTATGTGAAGCCGATTACGGACCTTCTGTAGGATTTCTTTTGGTTTGTGGAATGTTTTCTTCATGATGTATGTATTGTATCAAAGGCGTAGTCAAATGTCAAGAGGTGGGGCATTGCACCCCACCATTATTGCCATTACTCTGATTTAGTTGTAGAATCTTTAATTGCAATTTTCTTAACAGATTCTTGAGTTTGGTAGAGATTCTCTAGCCACACTCTTAGCATTCCATTAACAATTTCTGCATCCTTGATTTCTACTTTGTCGGCAATAGTGAAGGTGCGTTGAAAAGCACGATTAGCAATTCCCTTGAACAGGTAATCTTCCGATTCATTATCTTGAGAAGCACCTTTGATGGTAAGTTTGTTACCTTCTACAGTGACTTCAATATCAGATTTAGCAAAGCCAGCAACTGCCATTTCAATGACATACTTATTGTCTTTTACTTTTTTGATATTGTATGGTGGCCAGTTCGGAGCATTTTTAGCGATATTGTTGGCTGTATCTTGAAGCTGGTCGAATAGCTTGTCAAAACCAACAGTAAATGGCTCATAAACGGAACGAGAAGGGAATAGATTGGCAAGAGTCATGAAAGTCTCCTTAGTTAAGCGAGTTAATAAAAGTGTAGACCCCGAAGGCATCTACACTCATATTTATATCATACTAAAGATTCTTTGTCAATCCTTTTTTGCTTTCTTACCAATATTGTATTTTGGTACTAGCTGCCATTCATCTTTCTCACGGAAACCAATAATCTTGATTTGAGATAAACTGACTTGTAGGTCATCTGCTTTTTTTGGATTTACCAACTTTAGGAGTCCCCAATCTTCTAGTAACAAAGCAATTGTATTCCTACGTGCCAGATCGTTCTCCGTAATATCCGTAGGTTTACCATCTAACGCAAACAATTCTTTGAAATGTACGATATAGTACTTTCCTTGTTTGTGTAAAATGTGGCAAGATTGATAGAGCAGCTTTTCTTTTTTGGATGCAACACCAATACGAGTCAATGTTTCACGAATCTTCAAGAAATCATCTTTCTCATTTAGCGTCACTTCAACCATATCTTCTATACGAATCATTATTTCCTCACTCCGCCTTTATCTGTTTTTGTTTTTATATAAGCGATTTGTTCATCAGATAAGATCCGGAGAGCCTCTTTGGCTTTGCTGTTAGAATACCCAAAATACTCTTTCACACAAGCAAGATTCTTATCTTCATCTGACTTCTGCCACGGTTGAAACTTCCGTTTCATAGGTCTGATAGTATTTAGAAGATAGTGATATTGTAGCTTTTTATCTAAAAAATTATGAATATTCATCTGATTGACATAAGGAACACAGTCAAGATGATAGGACAAAGCACGGTTTACGATAAATGGGTTATAGTCTTTTTCATCGTTTTCCTCTAAGAGAACATCTTTCTTAGTCTGAAGGATTGATGGAACAACTTCTTTAAATATGTCAGCCATTGAAGAACTCCGTCAAATTACTCGATATCGTATAATTTCTCAATTTGATTATACATTCTTGTCTAGTAGAGTCTGAACACTTATTAAATCCATAATTTTCAAATCTAGTTGCTATACATATATTTTCTGGAGTGTATCCTAAATTATTATCTATTCTATCTATGCTAGGTGCTAAAGGATAATGTTTTTTAAACACATCCATTGGATCAATAGGTATGTTCAACCACTTACTTAATCCTTTTTGTTTCTCAAAAATATTCATTATATCTTGTTCTGTTATTTCTATTTTTTTAACTGGACGATTACTTCCTCTTGCTTGATGCCAAGCATTAAAGTTTTGAGTTCCTATTACATTTTTTAGTAATTGATTCCAAGGATTTTTCAGTTTTTTTGTTCTAGTCATGAGAATTCACATTCAACCATCATTTCAGTTAGACATGCCATCAGATTAATTTCTTGATCTGCGACAAAGGCTGCTTGATATTGATACTTAGCCAAAACTAATACGGTGGGAGGTATAGAACTAGACTGCAAATAATCATACATGTTATCGTATAGTTTACGATAGATACGAGCAGGATCATTGTCTAGATTGTTTGTTACCCACTTACGAGCAGCAGCAAAGTCTTTCTCTTTGAGAGCAACAATAAGTTCTTTTGTTTGAATATCAGATACGGATGATAGAATACCTTTATCAATAGTTCCTGATGCAGAGTATCGTTGCAACTCATTTAGAATACGACGATTATCCGGAAAGTGTTTTGTGATAACTGCGGCAACAACTTCTTTATCGTAAGTGATATTTTCTTCACCTAGAATCCATTCAACCCGCTTCATGAATTGTGTAGCTAGTTTAGCTTTGCTACCATTCGTCTTGAAGTCAATAACGGCACAACGAGAATGAATCGGATCAATAATGCGATTCTTGTAGTTGCAGGTAAAGATAAAGGAGCAATTAGATGCAAATTCTTCAATCGCACCACGTAAGGCTGGTTGAGTTGAGTTTGGATTTAGATAGTCTGCTTCATCAATGATGATGACTTTTCTTCCACCAGTAAGACTGACTGATGAAGCATAGTTTTTAATTTTGTTTCTGAGAACATCGATACCCGATTCGTCAGAACCATTGATGATGATATAATCACAACCTACTTCGTCACACAAAGCTCTTGCAATTGTAGTCTTACCTACACCAGCTGAACCAGATAGAAGGAGATTTGGGATCTCCTTTCTATCAACATACTCTTGAAAAGTTTTCTTCAGACTTTCATGAAGAATACAATCTTCTACTTTACGAGGGCGATATTTCTCTACCCAAAGTATTTGGTCGTTCATTCACAATCTCCATAATAAAATTACAAAACAAATTATACGTTAGCAGTAAAAATTCTGTTTTGTCTATCATAAAATGATATCATATTATTCAATTCACCATTCAGTCTACCTACAACTTCATCATACGGTTCTGCAACAATAACGTTACTACCTTCCAAAACTATAATAGTTTCTCCTACATACTGTTGTTCTTCTACATCTTCACTTTGTTTTATGGTAAAAACAGAAATAACCTTATTTGGATTAATAGCTATCGGTTCTCCTGACAGGATTTCTGTAAAAGTTAAAAGCATTTTGCTATTCATAATTATCCTTTAGTCCAAGTTGATGAATCTTTCTCTGTTGCTATCCAATATTGTATGGAATCTTTTTTATTTTTAAAATGTGCGATACCTTTGGAAGAAATCGTTACATCATAACTTCCAGGAATCATTTTCAGATTCTCGGTTTTAAATACAGACATGAATTCCTTTTCTGTTTCACCAATGTCAACAGAGTTCACATTTGCAGCATCATTTTTTGCATCAAATGCAGTAATTTTCAATTTACCATTCTTTCCTTCAATAGCAACGTTTGGTGACTGAAGTACGTTTGCAGTTCTCGTAATCCAATCATAGTCAGATTCATTGAGTGTGAAAGAAATATCTTCAGATGGCATAACGACTGGCTTATCGGGTGGTGTTACAATCATACTTTTGTCTGAAAATCTGTACTTAATTGTGCTTCTACCACCAAGTGATTTGATTATAATGTGTTTATCATCAAATTCAATTTCTGGATTCTCTTTACCTAAGGAAAGAACTGAAAGGAAATTATTTAAATCATAAACAGCAAACTCTTGTGGCAAATCTTCTTGCAGAGTAGCTTGTGCTAAAACTGTTTTAGATGAAGATACTGTGGAGAGTGTTTTTCCTTTTTTGAATAAAATTCCAGCATTGATGCCAGAAAAGTTCTTCAAGATTGTCATTGTTTCATTTGAAAGTTTCATTTTGTTTCCTCATTATCAAGTTCAACAGAATACATTATATCATGTTCATACAGAAACATCAAGCAGCACATAGCATGTGCCAAGTGATGTATGCCAGACTCAGGATCAAGTTGTTCACCTTTTTTCCATGCCCAGATATGACGTTCCATTGCATCAAAGTATCTGCGTTTAGAATCAGGTACTTTTTTCCAATTATCTCGTTCATACTTCTGAGCACCAAAAGTAAGAACCTTTACGGTTTCTTCTAAAGCTAAAGGTGGAAGTAAACCAAACTCCAGTTTACCTCCATCAAACTTACGACCTTCTCCCATTACATTTCTCCAACAAAGTTTGCAATTGCTGGCATATCACCATGGAAGTGATAAGTTCCAATGTGAGATGTTTTCATCCATGGACATAGATAGATTTTGCCGCCGATGTTTCTCCACCATTGACAGAACATGTAATCTTCAGACAAGTAACGATGTGATGCCTCTTTTTCTTTATCTAGAAGTTTTTTTGCTTCTGATTCTACATCTTCTCCTTTTGCTGCTCTCTGTAGTAATTGATGAGCATCTTCAAATGTATACCCCTTATCAATTACAGTATCAAAGTATGCATGAATCATTCGTGAACCGTCAAAGTGTGCTTGACCCACATGATCTGGTTTGTAATTAAGATGTGGATACGCATCTGCAAATTTTGCAAACACTTCACGTTTCACCATCATGAAGCCAGTACCAATTTCCATAACTTCAAGTGGTTCTGTAACACTAAACTGTGCTGTTCCTTTGACAGGATTAAAAACAAAATCACCAGCAAGTTTTTCTAATTGCTGTGGTTCCATTTCTGGATGTTTTTGCATTCCAGTCCTAATGTTTTTCCATTTGATAGCTTTTTTTGGATATGGACCACCAATAACATCTTTATCCAAAGCTAATAATGCAATAACATCTCTAGGGTCAAAATTAATATCTGAGTCTAGAAATAGTAGATGTGTGCAATCTGAACGACTTAGAAATTCATCAACAAGATAGTTTCTTGCTCTTGTAATCAAAGATTCATTAAATAGAAATGAAAACTTAGTAGCAACACCATATTGCATACACATGCCTTGCAAATCTAGACATGCTTTCATATACATTCCATGATTCATACCACCATACATAGGTGTGGCAATGAATATGCTTTTCTTTCTTAGTTCTTCTGTTTTAATTGAAATTTCCATTTTATCCTCATGGGTGTAAAAAAAGGAGACCTACTTTTGGTAGTCTCCTTCTTTCTTTATAGGGGATTAGTTAGCAAAGCTAAATCCACCTTTGAGTGCTGCTTGAACGAGTTTACGAGTAGGTGTACCCATTTTGTAGTACTTGACTTTGCTGCCATCGTCAAGTGTTTTTGTGTTGGTATAGATGCAATAACCTTCCTTGCGTAGTTCTTCAATACGCTGAGAAACATTTTGCACACCAAAGCGGCGTTGTGCTTGTGCTACTGTGAAAGTATTGTAGCCTTCAGTTTGCTTGAGAGCGTTCAACATACGTTGTTTGGCTGATAGCTTTTGTGCCATATCATGATCTCCTAATAAAAAATAACAAAGTTAAAAAAAGCCTTGCGTGATCAGCAAGTTTTCACATCATATCATTATGTAGTGTGTGTGTCAAGAATTTTAGTGGTAAACTTAAGGTTTATAGAAAACGAATACCGGTTCGTATTTTAACCACATACCATTTACTTTGCAGAAGTTCTTTGCTTTTGGTAAACCAGTCTCGGTATCAACTCTATTGCCGCCTGGCATTTGAGCTAAAGACATTTTAAGTTTGCCTTTATATACCATACCAAGTTCTTCTAGAATTTTTCTGCTATCTTCTTCAAGAGGTAACATATCACCTCCAAAAACAGCATCGGCAATATTCCACAAAAGATAACGGTCAGACTGTAACCATTCAACAGCGGTTTCAAGTGTGGGTCGTAAAAAACCTTCTCGCCATTCTTGATATTGCCCAAACTTTTTATATGATTGTGTTGGATCTTCTGAATATGCTTCCTTAGCAAAGTAAGGTGGTGATGTAAAGACCAAATCCAGTTTACCTTTATGCTTTTGGAAGTTTGGATCATCTCTTATAACCTCTGATCCTAGTTGATAGATTTCTGTTTCTGTATGGGAGTGTTCATCTGCCCAGAGTCCGCCTTTGTTAACATTCTTACGATAGAAATCAGCGACTTCATGATATTTTGTACGATTAGAAGTGGTGTTATGATCAGTGTTAGGATCAGTCCCAATATAAAGAATATGACGGTCATCCCGAACAGACATAGCACCGAGAAGCCTCCCAGACCAACCACTAGAAGGATCATAAATGCGGATAGTAGGTTGTCCAACCAAGTGCTGAGTAAATTTTTCATATAGGTACTTTGCTGTTAGTGGTGGAAAATTTACAGCATACTGACAGAATGAAACACGAAAAGCTTTTAGTCCAACTGGAAATAATTTTTGTTTAAACTCATATGGACGAATTTGATAATGTTCTGATTTGCTATAATCAACATTAGTTTTACATTTTTCTGGTATATCTAATTTCTCTATATCATCTTTATGTATAATGAGATATTTTTGATTTTTTAATTCTTCATTGTAACCAGTATACTCTTTGTCTATGTCTTTTGGTTGGAGCCAATAGTCCCATTTTTCTTGCTTCCTAAACTCCTTCTCGAATTCAGTAATCCATATAACAGCGTCATCGGATACAGGAAGATATCCATAACACTCAAGCTGGTTCGATTTAGCAACAGAAGAATAATGGTAAAAAGAATCACGTTTAAAATGACGGGTAGCGTATGTGATAAAAGTTCCAAGTAATTCATCCTTTGCAAAAAAATCGTAAATTGATTTACCATCATCTTTTTTCGTATAGTTAATACGAGTTTTCATCATGGTAGGAAACCATTGATTGACGGCATTACCTACTACACTTGTGTTTCTAATTACATCTTTTTCGCCTGTCAATTCATCAATTACTTCAAACTTATGTACAGGGAAAGAATGCATCTGATTGAATTGTTCTATGATTTCTTGTTCATCATAGCCAACTCTTGGCGGAAGATTATGATTATCCCACAAATCTACAACAGTCCTACGAAGGTCAATTACCCATTGACGAAATTCGTCTTTGGACATCCAAAGAACTTCTTCAAAGTATTTATTGACTGATGAATCTAATAGTTCACGATTTTTTTCATAAAACCATTTCATGATAATATTGTCTCTTTAAGATTTTTGTCTGTCACTACATCAACAACTAGATGTATTCTATCTTCATCGCCTTCGTTGATGACCGTGTGTGGTTTTCTCGTATCAAGTACCCAACACTCACCAACTCTCATGTTTACTTCTTTTTTATTTCCTGTTGGTTCCCAGACCCCGAATTTAACTTTTGAATTAGTTCTGATAGGGAAATGCAACCTAGACAAATTATTGATATTAAGACCAGAATCTGGATCCACTTGGTCTGTATGGCGGGTAAGCTCACCACCGCCAGGAGTAAGGCGCATAAATCTAATACGATGTAATTCCGCATCGCCCAAGAAACTAAGGAGTTTCTCAACTTCTGGAAACTCCTGGCGAAGGAATGTATCTTGTAAGTAAAATTCTTCATCTTTGTGTTCCTCTTTCCATTTCTTACTCATCTCAACTGGTTTTTCAATACGCATAATATCTGGTGTATAGCCACGCAGAGATATTGCAGACCAAGATTTTTTCTTGTTGTAGTTGCTATAATGATTTTGGAATTTAATATTTAGGTTTTCCAACCTAGCTGCAATTTTTTCTATAATATCAGAATTAACAGGAACACGCAACTGTTTTATGGCAATCTTTTCTACTGGGTCAACAAATGGAAATGTTGTTGGTATTAGTCCTTGTTTAAAATAGATACCATAGATTTCTCCAAATGTTGTAATTTTACTACCGACATAATCAAAGTAGTTTTGTGCAATCATTCTGGTAGTTTTATCTTCAGCCCAAACATATAACCAAGTATTACCTTCTGCTTGTTTACAAACATCTTCAATGTAATCGTCAGTACCACGAAGCTTGGTAATAACACAATCACCTGGTGTTTTGGTTCCAATCGTTATGTTTTGGTACATAGTAATAGGAGAAGATTTACTTACTTTAGTTTGAACGTAAGAGCCATCTGCATGTATGTGCAAATGTCCTTTGTGTAAATCTTCTGCTATGTTATTTTTCTTGTATTCAGCAAAAGGTGAATCTGCAAACTTGTTGTATGCTGCGTAAAGAGATTCAACCGATTTGAGGTAATCCAGTTCGTACCCGTGCTGCCAATCTTTCATTTGCTTTCCTATAACGGTGAATTAGTTTGTCTTTTTTCTTCTTAGCTGTTTGTAGTGCTAATGGTTTTGCTTTACTCGTATAACGAACACCATTCATGTGGTCAAGTTCATGTTGAAAACATCTAGCAGTTATACCCGAATATGTTGCTGTCTTTTTTTCACCATTGAAGTCTTGATATTCTACAGTAATACTTTCTGGTCTAGTAATGTGAATGAACAACAATGGATAAGATAAGCATCCTTCTTCCATATGTGCTTTTTCTTCAGACACACTAACAATTTTTGGATTGAAATGTGCAACATAATCATTACCTGCACCCATCACAAATACTCTATATCTTAATCCACATTGATTTGCAGATAGACCAAGACCTTTATGATAAATGCAAGTTTCTACCAATTGTGATGCGAGAAATACTGGATCAGTAGGTGGATTACTGAAATCAAATTCAGGCATTACTTCATCTAGAATAGAAAATTTTTCTGGTACAAGTTCTAATACTTTAACCTGTTGTACTTTTGTGCCAGATGGATCATCTGTGCTAATTCTAATAATATCACTCATTTTGCTATCCTCGAAAAATTGTTTTTCTTCTCGAAACGAATCACGCTTCTAAATTTATCAAATAACTGATCACCTTTATGCGATATAACAAATACGTTGGTATCTTGTCCAACGTCATACATCAACTTCAAAAACTCATCAGTACCTACAGTATCTAGGCTAGAATCAAACACTTCATCTAATATCAGCAGATTGGTATTGACACTATTCTTCAACTTTGCAATCTGTCTCCATGTGAACAGAATAGCTAAGTCAATTCGCATCTTTTCACCTTCAGAGAAATTATGATAACTAAAATCATCTCTATGGCGAGATTTGATTGTTTCTTCAAAATTTTCATTCAGATTAAAGTTAATAAACGAATCCATTGCTGTCAGATACTTGTTAATTAACTTATTCATAATTGGAAGATATTGTTTGATAATCTTTGTTTTGATACCAGTATCTTTCAACAATGTTCCAGCAAATTCATAATACTGTTTCTCGTCTGCTAGTTCTTTTTGTTTTTTAACAAGGCCGGCAAGTTGTTCTCGTAACTCTTTAAGCTTTGCGTTCTCATCCTCAAGGTTGTCTTTTTTGTTTGAGAGTTCCGTAATTTCTGCATTAAGTTTAGCCACGTATTTGTTGATTGCTGTAATTGACGCATTATGTTTTATCACCTCTGAATTATGTTCACTAATGTGTTTCGAAACTTCCAACATTTTGTTTATAATATTGTTTGCATCTGCAATCTTTTTCTCAATATCAGTTAGTGCTACTGATATATCTCCTTTTTTAACCTGCTTTTCTAGTATTTGTTTTTCTTTCCATTCTTGTGTAATTGTCTGTTTGCAAGTAGGACAGTCGTGGTTATCTTCGTAGAACTGAACTTCTTTATCCAGTTTTCTTAAATTATTTGATAACTGATTTTCAAGATTTGAAAGTTTAGTTCTTTTTGTCTCTACTACATCTTTATTTAGGATTTTTGAATTTAGTACATTGATGTGTTTCTGAATTAATTCAATATCAATCTGTAAGTGACCTATTTGTGTTTCGCTTACAATGATTTCTTGTTTTTTCTTTTCGATCTCAGCATCATTGTGTTTCTTGTGTTCTTCAATGTTTTGTTTCTGTAGTTCTATTTTCTCTGCTGTCAGATCCAAATCATATTTCAATTGAACACTTTTATCTTTGATCTCACCCATCTTTTCTTTTACCAAAGAGTTCATAGAAGAAAAAATTTGAATGTCAAGTAAGTCCTCAATAATACCTCTACGGTCTGCTGCTGATAGTTGCATGAAAGGAGTAAAAGATGCAGAGCCGAGAATAACAATCTGTGTGAAAGACTTAAAGTTTAATTTGAGAATGTTCTTTTCTAACACTTCTTGATAGTCTTTAGCTGCTGCATCCTGATTCAGTAGTTTACCGTCAATGTAGATTTCAAACACATTAGGCTTGATACCACGAATAATCTTATATGCTTTTTTACCTACAGAAAACTCTATTTCTACCACACATTCTTTTTCATTGATAGAATTTGGTAGTTGAGGTTTGTTGATTTTACGAAAAGGTTTACCAAACAAACCAAAAGTCAATGCATCAAGAATGGTTGACTTTCCTGATCCATTTGAACCTATAATAAGTGTGTTTGGCGATCTTTTTAGGTCAATTTCAGTAAACCAGTTTCCAGTAGACAGAAAGTTTTTCCATCTAACCTTTTCAAATATAATCATACTTTTTCTGTGTTTATAGCTTCTAGGTAAAGTTCTTTGAGAATAGATTTCAGTTTATTGTTGTCCAGATTATCTTCTTGGATAGCATCCACATAATTGTTTAAAATGGTAAGAGTATCTTCTGCCTGGTCAATTATATCATCACTTACGCCTTCTGTCAAGTCTGTGAAATCTTCAACGATGGTAATATCGGCAGGATTTGATTGGTATAAGTTGTTGATGAACACATCAAACAAATATGGATTAGTTTTATTCAAGACAACCACCTTAACATATTTACTTGTATACGGTGTCATATCATGATTAGATAATTCTTTAATCTCTTTATTCTTATCATCATAGACAACTTTATGAAACATTACGTTAGGGTTCTGAACAAAATCAAGCTGTCTAGTATCAAGATCAAAAATGTGAAAACCACGAGAATCGTTGTAGTCTTGCCAGGTAAGCTCATACGGGTTACCAAGATAGTAAATCCCATCAGCAGAAGATTTATGGTGATAATGCCCACTGAAAGTAAATTCGAATTTTCTGAAAATATTCCTATCAAGTCCTTCATCTGATGGCATTCCTTTGTACATTGAAAATCCTGCAATTTCAAAATGACCCATACAAATATCAGATGTTGATTCTTTGATAAAACTCAGACATTCGTCATAATTATCTACACATATCCATGGTATCATACAGATTAGATGAGAGCCAACATATATGTGTTCTGGTGAGTCTATCACATGAATATTACCATATTCTTGCAATAACAAATCTACAGAGTTTACTTCATTTGTATTCTTGAAGTATGTATCATGATTTCCTGCCAACATGTATACTTCAAAACCTTCTTCGTGGAGAATATCAAAGAACATCTCTTTGGCTCTTTTGAGACTATAGAAGTTTATATACTTTCTTCTATCAAAAGTATCACCAAGAATCAATACTTGCCGTATACCTTCTTTTCTTAAAGTTGGAAAGAATGTTTCTTTGTAGAACTTCTCATAGAAGTCCAAAAAAACAAGAGCGTCATTTCTAGCACCAAAATGCTGATCAGTAATTATCGCCACTTTTGACATTTATTGTGTCCTATAATAATCCAACTTTAATTATATCACTATTCCAAAAAGTTTTCAATACCTTTAGGCTTGTTTGCCTCTTTTTTCTTCCGCTTGCCTTCTTCAAAGTTTTCAATGAATTCGGAAATATTATCGTAGAGTTCAAATTGTTTGGTAGTTCCATCTTCAAACTCTAACATTTCATATTCATCCAAAACACCAACTTGCTGTGTAGCTTTATACTTGATGTATAATTGTTTCTTTTCTTTTTGGATACGACGAAGAAAAGCAAAATAAATTATCTGCGTAAAGTAAGCAAATGGATTTTTAGATTTTTCTGGATTAAAGTTTTCAAAATACATTAAACAGTTTTCTATACCATCACCAATCATCTCATCACGATGTGGATAGTTGATAAAGTTTGGTTTATGAGATAACCCTTCGGCAATCTTCATAAAGCATTCACCAATATATTCAGGTACTTTTGGTTTTGGTTCTTTGTGTTTAATCGCTTGTTTACAGTCTTTTTTGTACTGGACAAGTGCTTTGAGAAAATCCTCATTGTTGACGTAGTGTTTCTGTTTACTCATAAGTTTACCATAAAAAAGTGTTGACAAGGTCTTGACACACCGTTATACTGAGTATGTCCAGAATGATGCTAATAAAAGGATTAATTACTGTAAGGTATGATATTCTTTCTCTTCCATTGCTTCAATCAAATTAGTTATTTCATCATCATTAAGTTCATCTGCGTCTTTCTTAGCTTTAGCTAAAGCAGAGATAGTTTTCAAAGTACCAATGTAATGTTCCACAAAAGTATCTGTAGGATCAAACTTGGTTAAAATATCATTGTCTCCAATAACACATTCATTGTTTTTTATGATTGAAGAAGGAGCCCAATTAGCAAGGGTTAAGACTTGTTTTTGATTACGAAGATCATCGTGTATTTCTATGATCATAGCATCTTTAATGTACGTTGAGTAATTTTGCTCAATGATAGTGCCTATAATATCAACTCCAGTTTTAAGACGGACTATTTTAATTTGTTCCATTCTTGAGTCCTATTTTATAGAGTTTATAAGGGAATCCTTCATCATTATATATCTTTGTTCTTTCCACGAAATGCCTCAAAGTAAAGTTCATGTGTTTGCCGACTCGAAGGTCATCGGCAATATCAAAGAGGACTGCTTTTTCTTTTCCTGCTCCTTTTCGAAGTCCTCTGCCGATTGATTGTAAATTTCTAATTCTAGATTTGGAGGGAGACGCAAAGATAATGTTATGTAAATTGCGTATATTAATACCGGTACTAAAAGTACCAAAAGAAGCCACAATAATTGCATCTTTTTCTTCCTCCATAATTCGTCTAACTTGTTCTCGTTCTTCTGCATCAACGCCACCGTGAATAAAGAATACTTTTCTATTGCCTATATTCTTGGCATTGGCAATCCAATCATATAACAATTGGCCGTGCTTGTCAACATATTGATACAAGATTAATGTATTATTACCGAGTGATAATGCTAGATTTTTAATGAATTTGTTTCTAGCTTCACAACCAATTAAATATTCTATTTCGTCTTTATATTCTTTTTTCTTTAATTCTTTTGCCGTTTCTTCAGAATGCTTGAGTATCAAACACTTGATATTGAATTCTGCTAATTGTTCATTTTCAATTAGCTTCTTTGTTGTAGTAACTTTTTCTACAGGCCCAAATAGACCTTCTAAAACTAGTTTGTGTGTCTTTGTACCATCTAATGTACCAGTCAAACCAATACGGTATTTTGTATTAGTGCAGGAAGTCATTATGGTAGTCAAAGACTGAGCTTTGAATAAATGAGCTTCATCACCAATAATATAATCAAACTGTTCAAAATACTCTTTAGGTAATTTGTACAGAGATTGCCATGTAGAAATAATCAGATTCTTCTCTGATACTTTATCTTTACCTTGATATACTCTATGCACGTTAGCTTCTACATCAAATGCATTTTCTGTAGAATAGTCTACAAAATCAGTATATAATTGTTCTACTAGTGATGTAGTCGGGACTATAATTAACCCTTTGTAGCCTTTGTATTCAAGGAATTGACGTACAAATAGATATATGATGAGGGACTTGCCTGATGCTGTAGGAGACAATAATAATGCTCTCCTATGACGCATACCATGAACAAAAGCTTCTAGCTGATAATCACGAACTTGTATTTGTTTTCTTTGAGAATGTAGATTTAGTTCTTCTACAAATTTATTAGCAAGATATATTGAAAAATCGTCTGTTAAATCTGGTCTTGGATCACCATACTCAATATCGTATTGTCTTTCACTAGCGAATTGTTCTATGTATGGTAAAAGACCTAGATAGATATTATTATTTCTTTGATCAAATAATCTTATCTTACCATCCCAGATTCTATTTCTGAATGCTGGCGTGAATTGATAACCAGGTACAAAGAATGTGAAATATTCAGATAGCTCTTTAGCTAAATGTTTTTCACATTCTATGTGTGCATATACTTCATTCTTTTTTGTGATAACTAAGTTATCTTGCTCCTTGGATGAATCGCTCATGTGTCATGTGTTCACGAAGCTGCCATGTTCTGTTTGCTAATTCTTTAAGAATAGCAGTACAGACTTCAACGACTTCTTCATGATATACCTTCTTCTCTAAAAGTTTAATTAAATCACCGTCACTCTCTAAGTATGTAGACACATCAGATTTGAGGGTAAACCGAAACGGTTCCCAACCGTATTCTTTTAGTTCATCTTCATCCATCTTACCTGTGTAGTATTCCCACTTGACTTTCTTCATTCTGTGGTAATCAAATGTAGCTTTCTTGACAGCAATTCTATGCTTAGTCATAATGTTTAGATATTTGCTGTGAAGATTTGGAATGCGAATGATCTCTCTAGATGGCTCTGTTTCATCCACTACAGAATCAGTTTCCCAATATTTCAATACTTGTTCTAAGTTTTCCATAATAAAAAAACTATAAAAGTTAACCAACTTTGATTATATCATAACCAATTAATTATTGTCAAGCTTTACTTATATCATACCAAGAATATCTGAAGTTCGCCGTGGCAGTAATAGTTGGAGTGTCGGTATCAGTAGCGTTAAATTGAATTGCAGATAATGACGTTGGAAAAATATCAGTGAATTGTACAGTTATTTTTTTGTTGTTCAATCCACTCAGTATATTCAACATACCATCTGAGTATTGTGGTTTTGGTGCGTAGTATGCTATTGGAGATAGATTCTTTAGATTTTGGTATTCTTCAAAGTTTGTAGGGAATGTCATTCCTCTCAACCAATCATGAATTTCTAACCATGAGGACATATCTTCATTGACAATAAATGTCACATTCAATGGCTCATATACTAGTTTATCACCAGGTCTGTATAGATCAACAAATGGAGTTGTCTGTGGTATTTCTGATGTAGAAACGCCAGGCAAATTAACTTCTTGACAGAAAAATTGTGTATTGCTTATTCTAGGAAAAGTCAATACAAATTTTGTAGACTGTAAGAAATTTGTATTCTGTGGTTGAGGTACTAATTGTGGCATGTGATCTCCTTATGGAGTATTTATATAAAAAAAGAGGCTCCTTTTGGGAGCCTCTCTTAAACGTCACTCTATGGTGACTTCATCAATTACATCAGATTCTTAACACCGAAGATTCTGTAGTATACATTGCTACGAGCATCTAGATTACCATTGCCTTTTACGATACCTTCAGCAAATGGGTTAGCTACCATACCGTAACGAGTCTTGAATCCAATTTTTGGTTGGAATGTATACTGGTCAACAGCACGAACCATTTGTAGAGGAACGTATGGGCAGTAGAACAGACCAGCGTCATAAGGAGAAGAACCCTTATATCCAACTGTTACTAGTTCTTGGTTGCTTGTGTATCCACCGAAGTATGGATCGATGTACACTTTGATACGTCCATGTAGCATACCAGCAAAGGTATTGCCTGTGTCATCTACTTGCAGATCAGCTTGTAGAGCAGGTGTGTATTGTAGAACACCAGCCATAGCCATAGCTGAAGCAACGTCTGAAGAAACGATCAGAACGTTACCTTTTCCTCTACGAGTCTGCTTTGCAATAACGTTTGCATCACGCTCAATTTGGAAAATTAGACCTTTGAAACGCTCAACTGACCAACGGCCATTTGAGTCTGTGTCTAAGTCAAAGTAACCAGCAGTTGTTGTACCATACTGAGCACCAGCAACAGCAGTGGTGTAGATTGTACGAATAACTTCACGGTTGATCTCAGCTAGAATTTCTGTTGACAGAATGTTGCTTAGTTCTGTCTCAGCATCCAGACCATGAATTGCTTTCAAGTCTTGTGCTAGTTCTAGTGAGTATTCAGCTTTCAGGGCACGTGATTGAGCAGTTACGGAAACTTTCTCAATGCTAAATGCCATTTGCTGGAATACAGCATTACTGTCTGAACCCAAGAATTCAGCAGTAGCAGTTGGCAGTGCAATACCAGTTGTGTAAGCATTAGCTGCTAGACTTGCAACAGGGTTAGTGCCAACGTCAGTTGCTGGAGTACCTGCAAAACCGTATGGGTTGTTTTGTGAGCTAGTACCAGAGAAGATTGTGTTAGCTTCGTTGTAGAAAGCTTCTGAACCATTTTGGTTAGCATATCTTGCTCTCATTGCAAAGATCAGTCCTGTAGGACCTGTCATTGGCTGAACGCCAGCAACATCATATGCAATCAGGTTAGGCAATGCACGACGAACTAAAGAGATCAGGATTGGGTCAAAGTTCTGAACACCACCTGTAACGTTAGTAGGACCTGGAATTGCTTCGTTTAACAAACCAGCGTCTTGTTGCATAGCTTGTTGTTGGTTCTCAAGAACCATGGCTGTAACAGCCTTCTTATATGGGTCCTTAATTGCATCTAGTTCTGGATGTTCCAGAACAGGAGCCCATTTTTGTTTTAGTTGTTCGGAAAGATACATCTAAGTCTCCTTTTTGTTATTGGTTTTTTATTTATTTTGCCAAAGTTTTAGTGATAGCTTGAGCGTAAGCATTCATCATTGGATCTGAAGATTTGTTACCTTTTTTATCTTCGTCATCAATTTGAATTTCTTCGTTCAGGTCAGACGATTCGGCAGCTTTAACTTGACTTGGAAAATATGATTCCTTGATTGTCTCTAGTTTTTCTCCAAAATCTTCTTCAGTAGTAAATTCAAGACTTTCTGCAAGTGCTTTGACTTTTTCTACTTGAGTCTGAGTAAGGCCTTCACATGCTGCGTGGATAGCCTCAATTTTTTTGTGTTCGTTAATCGCTTTTTTGAACTCAACATTCTTTTGAATTTCTTCGTTTAGAGAGTCTTCCAGTTCTTCAACACGACCAACTAGTTCTTCTACTGCATCAACTTTTTCTTCTGGAATATCAATGTATGATTCTACGAATAGATTGCGTAGTTTGCCCATGAATTCTTCAACGATTTCGGCACGTAGGCCTCTTTCAATTGCGAGTTCATTTTGTTGCATCCATTCTTCAACCATATAGTTTAGATATTCATCTAGCTTTTCTGCTAAGTCTTCCTTGATTTGCTCAACAGCAACTTGGAATTCTTCTGTCAGATTAGTTTCCATTGCTTCAACAATAGTTTCTACTCTTGATAGAACAGCAGCTTCAAAAATAGTTGTTGCTTTGTTTCTGAATTCTTCAGATAGGTTCTCACCTTCTAGCAGAGCAGCAACATCATCAGTCATATCAATGCTTTCGTGATATGATTGGAATGTAGCACCTGGATTCATTGACATTGTTTGTGGTGCCAATTTACCAGCGATACGATCACGGATGTTAGCCATGTCTGTAGCATCTGATTGCTGAATTGTTCTTAGATCACCACGACCCATTGTTTCTTGTGGTTGACCTGATAACTTCTTCATAGGCTCTGAACCAACAGGAGGAGTTGCACCTGGAGGAGTTGCTGTAGGAACTCCTTTTGTATAATCAGGTAGTGTCTCATCTGTTTTTTCTGGATCGTCACCGATTGAACCTACATCTTGTGTACCATAAGCAATGCTTGATGGTAGCTTTGAAGGTTGATCTTGACCACCTCTTTTAGATGCAATAGATGCGTCTAAAATTTCCTTAGCGGCTTCAGAAAGATTAAATTTAGGCATTTTAGAAATCTCCTTGTTTTTCTATATTGGATATTTATAATTAAAGTTTTTTTATGAAGTTTTCAAATATGCGTAGACTTACTTGTTCAATCTCTTTTCTACTCGCTTGTTTGATTTGCTGAATAGCATGAGTTTGATCTACCTCTGTCCATACGCCCTCTACTAACATCCATTCCTTGCCTTCCATAATACCTTGAACAAAAGCTCCAGGTGCGGAAGGATCTGCTACAATATCAGCCGCTGTGGCAAGATAAAAGTCTGGTTGAACCACATTAACACCGTTTACATTTTTTAGAGAACCCATACCTCTAGAGGAAACACCTACACATCCTCCACCTTCAATAAGTTTTCTAGCAATGTTACCCATTGGTGTGTCCAACACTTTTGCTTTACCAATCCACTGAGTACCATCTTCATGCAATCCTTTGATAAGAATAGCAACACGGTCTAAGTTGATTGTGGGAGAATCTGGATGTCCCAGTTCTCCATAAGCACGATTTTTATTGATATAATCTTCTGTATAACGATGAACTTCTTTTTTCATCGTATTGAATTCATACAGGCGACCATTTTTGTTTTTCTTTTCTGAGACAAGAAATGGCCCTTGAATGTATAATTGTTTTTGTCCGTCTGCTTCTTCTGTGAGATATTCAACAGTTTCAAAAACTTCTTTGATAAGTTTCATATTTCTTTCCTATTATGGAGTGATGCTATATGGTGGGTAGTTAAATGCAGCAGGATCATTAAACTGACCACGCTGATAATATGCATTATCTTTACGCAGTTCTAGAATGATTGTATAACTTGCATTTGCGACTTGCCCACGGGTGTGAATACTGATATCACCGTTTGTGTTGGCATTTACACTAGGATTTCTAATAGTAATCCAGTTCCCTGCACCATCATACTCTCCATTACCTTGCATGAACAAAATCGGTACACCAGAATCTGATTCTGCTTGAGGGCTATTGTTTGCTCTCCAATACAATTCTACTGATCCTGATCCTGTGTCTGTATCATACCAGCAACGATTAATAGTTAAACCATAATAGGGCTTAGCGGTATTACTTACACTTAATCCACTTCCTAGTGGAACATTATTTGCATCTAATGCACCATATAGTGTGTTTGCTTGAATTCTAGCAATGTTTTCTTCTTGTCCAGATCCATCAAAAAGACCAGTTAGTTTAATAACTGCTGATTGTGTATCATCTTTTAGAACTTGATATGAAAATGCGTTAGCCATTTCTTAATCCTTAACTTTTATAAGTTACATGTTTCCATGCAAAATCTGCTACTTTTTTAAAATGGTTTTTACTCTTATGAGCCATTTGAGAAATCTTTTCTTTGTTCTCGTCGTTTACTGCACCATGTACTTTTAAAATAGCATTTGCTGTTTGTACATCAACTTTCATTGAAGAACCATCTTTAAATTTGACTGGCTTAGCTTGACTATTGTCAATAATGTTCTTCAAATGATGCATTACATTTTCTTCTATTGGCTCTAATTGTAATTCTGTTTCTTCGTTTGCCCATTGTTTGACCTGATATGGTATAGTAATATACCTATTTAACTTATCAACCTGATATAAGGCAACACGTTGTCCATTTGGAAATTCACGAATAGATTTTCTACGCATAATAAGAATCTGTGGAGGATCTGATGGCTTTGATGTAAACACACCAGGCATGCCATCAATATCTTCTTCTAGCTTATCTCTCGCAATAAAATCTTTTAGTGATTTCATTCTTCTGTAATTCCTTCTTCTGTTTCAACAGAAGCTTCAGAATCTTCCTCTTGTGTAACTAGTCCGTGTGCAATCTCTTGCTTCTTCATTTCAATATGTGAATGTACTCTGTCTTGAATTTCAGCATAAAGAGCATCACGCATTGCTGCGGCGTCATCTTGAATTGCATAATCTATAATTGCTCTGGTATTCATGATCTTCCTTTATTTAAAAAATGAACAAACATTATTTATAATATTCTTGTCAATCTTCTTACTATTGAATCTTCAGATAAACTTAAATCGGCAGATGAATTAACCGCTTTAGGTTTTCTCTGTTGAGACTTTTGTGTATCAGCAGCAGAAGTTTGTTCTGGCTCTTGGGTATTATTTTGTTGTGCTGCCATATCTTGCTGTTGTGCCATCTGTTGTGATTGTGCATCCATTTGGATGTCAGTCATCATCTTTTGTTGTGTGACAGCATTTTGCACTTCAGTCGGCACTTCAAAACCAGCTTTCTTTTCGTCATCAATTTCTCTATCAATGAGTTTGATTTCTTCATCATCCATGCGTAGAACATTTCTACGAATCCAACCCATTGAATAATAAGTTCCAGTATAAGGATCAACTTGTTGCAAAAGACTTAATCTGTTTGCCATCAATTCTGCTTCTTTAAGTTCTGAGAAATTATTATCTTTGATGAAGTCATAATACATGTGTTCTTTGAATTCTGTAAATTCAGCATCAGTACAGATACCTTTTAGAACACATTGTATTCTCAATACTTGATCAAATAATTCAGCAAACTTGTTACGCAGTCTATCAATGAACTTTGCAAACTTTAATTCATCTCTGGTAATTTCAGATGAACGTCCGATAGTGAAACCGGAAGATGATTCTAATCTAGAAATTGGCACATTGAGTGATTTATATAATTTCTTTTCAAAATATTTTACATCTTCTAGTTCACCAAGGTTTTGACCACCAGGTAATGTGGTGATCTCTGTTCCTTTGCCACCTTCTCTACGAGGTAACCAGAAATCTTCCATCATTGATAGGAACTTACGGTCATCACGAACTTCACCTGTATTGGCATCATAAACAAGTTTATTCTTGTACTTGACCATGATATCACGCAGATATTGTTCTGCTTTAAGTTTTGGTAAGTTACCTACATCAATGTAGAAAATTCTACGTTCTGGTGCTCTTGAAATACGATAGATGACAGTTGCATCTTCAATCATACGCAACTGATTCAAAGGCTTAATTGCCTTGTGTAAGTATGAGAGAACAACTGCTCTACGAGAATCCATCAAACCTGAATTAATATTGACGATGGAGTCTTTTGTAATTCTTGTGCCTACTGGTCCATAGTTTGACTGAGTACCAGTAATTGCTTTGTCGTTATAAATGTAATATTCATTAATGACAGCCATGATTTCTACGCCAGTTCTCTCATCTTTCTTTTTTCTTAATTCACGAACCTTGCGTATTTTTCTTGGGTCAATATAACGTAATTCTTTGATACCACCAATAGGATTTTCTCTATCAATAATAATATGATAGAATAATCTACCATCAATATAATATCTTCTGAAAATATCTTGAGCCATGTTACTATAATTCAGTAGTCTCAAGACAGTATTAAATTCTTCCAATATTGCTTTTTTAATTTTCTCCGGTTGCTTTAACGCATCCATAATTAACTTGACATTCCTACCATCATCGTCTTGTACAATAGACTCATTGATAATGTCATCAATAGCAGATTCAATCTCCGGTTGCATAGCCATTTCTCTATATCGAGAAATTAGTTCTACTTCATTTTTTGCAGTACCATCTAAATCAACATATGTACCATAATAGGCCGCAGAAGTAATCGTCAATGCGCCATCATCGCTACTCGGTGGAGCGAATGATTGCTGAACTAACGAATCTTCTTCAGCCTTCTGTCTTGATATGGTAAAGCCAAATAGGTTTAGCGCCAAAATGTTTCTCCTTGCATTATAAAATCAAAATAACATGAGGAGAGCCAGAGGCTCTCCATTATAAATCAAATTAAGTTGTTGTATCTGCTTGCCACCACTGATATGCAAAAGTAGCAGTATATTCTTCAATCGTATCGTTTGATCCCCAATCTAAATCAATTGGAGCTACATCTACTGGGAACAATCCAACAAATGTATACTTCTTAAGAATATTGCCTGTTTTTCCATATTGTGTAACTTCAGCATCAACAGTATAACCTGCTGGATTTGACGCTTGTGCATTACGAACGTTTCCTGCATGACTGTTGATTGCATTCATCCATGATTCTAAAGAATTTCTGATTGAGAAATCTTCATCATTGATGATAGTTAGTGTCCAATCTGGGAATGTTCTGTTTCCTGCAAACTTCAATTCACGACCAAAATAAAATACAGGAACAGTTCCCACAGTAGAGCCAGGCAGTTGTGCAGACTTAGCCATAAATGTTGCTCTAGATCCTGCTGCGGCACCATTTGCTGCTATTGTTGGAAAGATTAATGTCACAGAAAATAGATTAGGACGGGCACCGTCCCCAATCATATTTGCTCTGAACTCTGATACATTAAAAGCCATTCTTTTCTCCTTGTTCTTTTATTTATTAGATAGCACCAGTAACTTCTGTGAACTGAACTCCTGTTCCAACTGCAATAAAGTTAAGTCTGATAAAGTTGATAGAACGAGCAGGCTTGATGTAAATATCTCCAACAAATTGATTGTTATCAATAACTTGTGGTGTGTTGTTTGTTGTATCGCAAACAACACGGAAGTCATAGATACCACGACGACCTTGTACATCACGCAGGAATGGAGCAACAAGTGCTACAAATTGGGCTCTTGTAAAGTCATCGTTAAATTCAAACAACGAGAACTTTGCTGCTCTAGAAATTGCTTTCTCAAGAGTAATGAATAGACGACGAACATTGATTCTATCAAATGCTGATGGTTTAGATTGCAATGTTTTGTCACCATAGAGAACTGTTCCTTGTCCAGGGAAGGTAACCACTGGGTTAACACCTAAAGGATATAGAATATCTCTTTGTGTTTGATTTGGATTCCAAGACAGCTTAACAGCATTCTTAATTGCACCACGATTGAATCCTGCTGGTGAGAACCATGGATCACGAACTTGATCTGTAAATGCACATAATCCTGCAATGTCACCATTTAGTGGAACATAGCGGTACACACCATTATACTTGTCGTACATGTATTTCCATCCGGAATCTGTAACAGTATAAGAGCTTGAACGAGCTAATGTTTCCAACCAATTTTTAATATTATCAGTTTCTCCACCAGATTGGTTTACAACATCAGAATATCTTGGAGAAATAAATGCTACAGAATCTCCAGAACGACCTGTTACGCTTCCTGCAGGAGTAACGACATTATCAATGACGTACTGTTGTACTGTAACACTTGCACCTCCAGTTAGAACTAGTGATATGTCAACAACATCAGAATTTGTAAACAGGTCATATCCAACATTAATATCACCATCTGTTAGTGCTGCTGTTATGCCACCAGATAGATTTAATGTAGTATTTACTGCTGCTGTTCTTGCAAATGTAGTATTTGCTGCTGTATCACCCCATGTTGCATTTGTATTAGCATAATCAACAGCATCCATACCATAGATGAAGTTTGAATTTGTAAAGATTACATTTTTCCAATAGGTTGTTTGATTATTTCCATCTACTGCATCAATTGCTTTTGAAACATATGGGAATACTTCAAGAACACTTCCTTTTGTACCAGTGATTGCTCCAGTGCTGTCTGTGACAACAACATGGAATTCATCATTAGCTCCACCAGCAGTGCTTACATAAGTTGAAGTTCCTGGTGCACCATTAACAACACTTGACCATGCTCTTGAAACACCACCTGAAGTAATGTTAGTATTTGCAAATGTAGCGGCTGATGCATTATCGTAAACGTTTACTTGAATTGCATTTCCTGCTGCGCCAGCATATCTTGATGCAAAAGCACCATACGCATTTGCATTGCTTCCTTGTAGATACTCTGTTTCATAAACATCTTCGTTCGCAATCTGAACTGATGCTGAAGAATTTGCTGTAGCAGTTCTTGTGTCGGTGCTAATTGCACGAACTACACGCAGATCATTTGAATATGCTAAAAAGCTTGCTGCGGTAAAGAATGAGGTATATGTATTGGAATTTGGGGTACCGAAAACACTAGCCAAAGTGTTCTCACTATCTACTGTAACTCTGACACTTGCTGGACCCCATTCGAAATTTCCAACAAATGCACCAGTTGATGTGGAAACCGAAGGAACGACAGTTGTTAAATCAACTTCGGTAACGCTTACTCCTGGAGATAACTGAATTGCCATCTTTTTCTCCTTATTATATATGAATTTGGCAGGTATATAAAACTATACTCTTTATTTAGAATATATCAGTTTCTCATTATTTCTCTAAAGTATTCAGCATAGACTTCACCTTGGTTCCCTGTAACCCAAACATCTCCACCCTCAACAAGAAATGGAACATCTAATCCATCATTTATGAGTAAGGCGGCAGGAGATGTTTCTTCGTCTGTCTGACTTAATTTTTCTAACTGTAGTTGTTTCCTCAAGTCGTGGTTAACAACATCTTTGAAATACTTCTGAGTTGTCATCCATGCGAACATTACTAATGACATAACCATATCATCAGTTTTACCTTCTTCTGCTCTCCACGTTACTCCATCTGAAATGAATGAGGTAAACTCTGAAATGGTATCAAAATCTTTTACTATTAGTTTGTCTGTTTCAATGAGTGTTTTTAAGTTAGTACAACCAATTCTTTTTACTTGGGTACTCATCTTGACCCCAAGTTGAACTCCTCTACCAAATCCTGCTGAAATTTGTTGTGCTTTTTTATTTCCTGTTTGAACCTTCAGCACGTTTTCATATTCCATTTCACCATGTAAAATCTCTGCAATCTGTGGAGTATTATTAATCTCTATCAATACATATGCATTGTTGTAATATTTGGCAGTATTATATATGATAGTGGGAAACAGAACCGGAGAAATAAAAGAGCTGGCATATTTAGCTACTTGCCTATATGGTGTCTCAGATATGTCTATGACTGACAATGCAGATAAATCCATATGCTTGCCTTCTGCTACATCCACACAAATAGCATACACATGATCTTTTGTAATTTCTCCATCACCTATAACAGGCTGCTCGTAGATATCAAGTATTTCTTCTTTGGCTATTCGTTTTCTTTCTACAGGCTCAATATAAACAAGTTGTTGTAGTTTTGAACCAGAAATAAGTGTGTTTGTTGAACCTAAGAATTCAGTTTCAAATTCTTGTTGGAACTGACGTTCAGAAGTGTTACGAATAGTTTCTTCACGCCATGCTTCATCTCTACCTGGAACTTGTGACCAATGAATCTCAAATGTTTTATAGTTGTTCTTTTTGTCCTTTGCATCCATCCATAACTTGTAGAACAAGTTCATACCATTCGGAGTAGATACAATAATGATCTTTGTAGATTTACCAGACGAGATAACAGGATAGACTGAATTGAAGAATTCGTGTGCTATATTTGAAGGAACGAATGCGAATTCATCTAAGAATACTACATTGAAAGATCCACCACGAACTGCTGATGATGAAGTAGCAGCAGCAATAACTTTTGATCCATTTTCAAGTTCAACAGAACCTTTATTCCATGTGATGACACCTTGCTGTAACCACATAGGTAAGTTTTCGTATGCTAGTTGATATTTTGAAAGAATATCTCTAGCTAATTGTCCTTTGTTGGCAAGAACAGCAATATTTTGTGTATCTTGAAAGATAGAAAGCCAGAGTAGATATGCAACCGTAGTAGTAGTTTTACCAACCTGACGAGGACACTTGGTAATAGAGAAACGATTCTCATGATATGTACGAATCATATCACGTTGAAAATCCCACATTCTAAACGGCATCAAACCTTCGTCAACGTTGACGATTTGAATATATTTTTCCGCAAAGTAAATAGGATCTTTAGAACACTTGACGTATTCTTCTATTTGCTCCTGAGTATATTCAATTTTTACTCCTGCTCTTTTGAGCAGAGGATTATCACGATACGAATCTTTATTAATAGACATTATCTTCCAGTTGTTTTTTTAATTTCATCATCTTTCATATACCAAGGAACAGTAACTTTTCTTTCTGGATGAGTTTTCATATGATCATGTGGATATGCACTTTTTGCTGCTAAACCAAATGTGGCATGATGCGTAAATCCATCTTTATCTTTTTTACTTGATGCAACTTGAACTTTCTTTACTTTAAAACCATCATACGATTTAGTTTTAACTCTATATCGCAAGTGTCCAGAACCACCATGTGCAAGGTCATGGTTCATTAATATTCCATGTTCTTTGCTTTTATGAATTTGCTTATGTGCTGTTTTTGGTATATGTTTACCTAAGTCAGAACTTGACATCCATTCGGATGTGTGCTCCTCTTCGGCTTCATTTATATACTCTTTAAACTTTTTCATTCTTATGCTTTTGTTGTAGTTACTTTCACATGTCCTGTTTCTGGATCATGACTAACATGGTGTGCATGAAACTCAACATCAGGATGATCATCTTTTAGTTTTTTGAAGTGTTTCAGATTGGCATGAGAATCATCATACAAATGAACTTTCTTATAACCATGCTTCTTAACTAAATCACCAATGACTTTATGTTTTGCTTCTGCTGGAGAAGGTGCACCAACATTACCAGCACGACGAACGTGAATGTGGTGAGGATCAATACCGTGATGCTTTAGTGTTTTCATAAAACCATGCTTGTCATCCATATCTGATCTTGCAGTTACAATCTCAACATTTTTATTATTCTTGTGTATCGCCTTCAGTTTATTAATCATCTTATGAATAGGATGAGCAGACTTCTGAAACACTTTGTGTGATTTAAAATCACTATAGTCATAACTGTGACCATGTTTCAACTTATGGTCATTATATTCTGTGTTAGTCAAAGACTGAACTCTTTTACCGTGCTGATCTTTAACATGAACTTTTAGTTTAGAATGATCGTGATGAAACAATACTTCATCCATATCAAATGCATGAAGTGTCTTTGATTTTGTATCTTTTCTTTCTTGAACTTCTTCTCTTAAATGTTTGAAGTATTTCATTCCTTACCTTTTAACATTTTATTTAAATCTGCTGTACTACCAACGAATATGGCTTTATCTATTTTAGTGCTTGTTTGTGGTTCTTTTCCTGATGCTCTTTGTATTTCACGCATCTGTTTCTGTAACATAATTAACTTTTCGTTTGCATCTGCTACGTTCTTAATCATGGTAGCTGCAACTTCAAATGCTCTTGGATGCTCAGATTCTCTGGCTATCTCAAGAATAGAATCTATGGCATCAACTCCTTTGTTGATAATTTCTTCATAGTTCTGACGGACTTTATTATAATCTTTTTCTAGATCATCTTCTAACTTAGAATCAACTTGAACGACAGGTCTTTCTTCTTTAACTATAATATCTGTACTAGCAATTTGTTTTGGCTCTACTTCAAAGATATCACTCATATTTTTTTCAAATTTAGTCACTGTTGTACTCCGTCACTGTTGTCACAATAGTATATGCTGAGTTAATGGTAGCATTTGCTGGGTTCACATAAGAATTAATTGTTACCATCTTATTATTTGCATTTACACCTTCAACTGATAATAGAGTATATTCTGCAAAAGAATCTAGTCCTATAATTTCTGTATTTGCTTTAAACCCACCATTTATATCTGTAATTACCATTTGATCTGTGGTATTACTATAGTATACAACTGTACCAGTAGCACTAGCTGTATCTAATGAATATCCTTGATAAACTGTTTCTCCTTCCTTGTATGTTCCAAAACCGGAAGGACTCATATTAAAAGTAACTTTTCCATTATTGACAGATGAATCTAAATCTAATATGTTTACAAAAGAATCTTTGATTATCTTTGCTTGAGATATTGCTCCATATACAAAAGCTTTTACTGTAAAATTTAAAGTCCAAATAACTACCCTAGCATCAGAGTCTTGCAATCCTTCATACTCAATGTCGTAATTTACTGAATTTAAATTAATTGGTACTTCTTTTGTTACTCCCATCGTAGGAATAAGATTTAGTTTTATTGTATACTCAGGAGTAAAAAATGGCAATATGTGTTCTATTATTTGAGTACCATCTTCTATATTTCTGACATAGATGTATAATGAAAAATCAAAGTTATAAGGCACAGGAGTATATTGTGCAAGTTTTACGTTAGGATTTCCTGATGCTGCTGTAGTCTTTAAATTTGTTATTTGTTTTCTTGATGCGTCATATTCCATGCTTATCAAATCAAAAGACATTCTAGGTAATGTGATTTGAACTTTTTTATTTAAATCTGGATCGCCTAGTAAACGAGCAGCATACTTTTCTTTTGGTGCATAGATAATAGGCACCTTGATTTTTCTATCTTCGGTGCCATCTATTTTGTAACGAGTTAAGGTAATGTTGTCAAACAAACTACCAAAACCAACTACAAGTTTACGAATGATTCTGTGATATGTTGCCGACATTATATATTACCAAATGGATTAGTTTCTGAAAAATCAATAATTGAAGTTCCTTCAGCATTGATTATTTTATTGTCATAGTCTGCATAATACTCTGCATGTTCATATATGTTGGTAGATGCAATAGTTCCTCTTGCATTTGATGTTGCTCCTCTAGCCAAATTACCAACAGAGAATGTTCCTGCTATTGTATTAATATCTAAGTTTGCAGTTGCAGAATCATAAGCTGCAATGATACCTGTTGTAGTTGCATTTGCTAAAGTAATATCTGGACTAATAAAAATAGTTTCTCCTATAGCAAAAACACCTGAAACTCCAGTTAACGTAAATCTTTGTGCGTAAGCATCTTTTTGTTGAACGATATCAATATCAGGTATACCAGTATCAATTGTTTCATGTGAATACTTGAATTTCTCCAATTCTAATTCATAAAAATATGGAACTCTACGACCAAGCATAGCCATGTCCATATCTTGATTAACGAACTTAATCTCATATAGTTCACCTACACCATTAAGAGGAGGAATATAAATTAAGTCTCCGTCTTTTGGTCTACCATAATCAGGATCTACAGGAACTCTTTGAGAGAAACTTCTTTTTGACATTACTACAGTTATATGGTTTCTAATCTCAAGACCAAACTTACTAAAGAAATCTTTATCTCCTTTATAATCCATAACATCTTTTGGATATAACTCAATAGGATATGCTGTTGTAAACTTTTTCAGAGGATCTTCACCATATATAAAATCTGTTGGATTATTGTAAGTGGTCGGAATATAATAACAAGTCACACCCATTATTTTTATGGATTCAACAATCAAATCTTCCACTAAACGTTGTTCAGTGTATTTGGCATTATAGTTATTAAAATAATGGTTAGTTGGCATCTTAGTTCATGAACCACTCTAGCGGTGCGCCGTAATTGCTTTCCATTTCTTGTTCCAGTTGTTTGATTTCGTCAACTGCATCTTCGTAGATTTTGTCACCGTTTAGTGTAACACCACCTAACAATTGAACGCCTTGAAACTTTTTGAGGTTGTCTCCCCAATTGCGTTTGATGAGTGCTGTAGCATATCGTTTGAGCCAACGATCATCCCAGACAGCATGATAAACATCTGGATTAATTAATGCATAACACTCAGCAACAACTATAGTACCAACAGGAGCCTCAGAAGCACCCCATGCCCAATCAATAAACAATTTATGCATATGTCTCTGAAAACGAATAGGTACTTCACCAGTAAATAATATTTCCAGTGAACGCAGATGTTGCATTGTCAATGTGTAATTGATATAAGATGCTGAAGTGAAGTCATACAATTCATTTAAACGTAACTGATAACGCAGGTCAAACATATTGATTGTTGCCTGAGAGTCTTGAATAGGAAAGATTCTAGTTACACCAACAATATTTAAAGAATTGTTTGATGCATCTTTTGTGACAGATGGACGCATATCAATATAACGCTGATTGATATCTTGTTGTGTTACTGCTTTGATATAGTAGACTTTTTGTAGGCCGTCGAAATGATAGTCTTGCCAGTATTGCATGGCATCGTCAATTCTGTCCTCTATCTGCTCGTCATCGATATTAATATCAATTACAGGAAACCCTAAACGACGAAGGCAATAGTCTTTAAATTCTTGTCTGTTAGTTATTTGGGCCATTTTTTTATTATAGTTGGAGTTCTCTAGATTATTATATTTATGTTAAAATAAAAAACCCAAAAGAATCTTCATTTGCATGAACTATCTTATTTCCTTTAGAAAAACGAATTTGTGCAGGAGAATTAAAAGTACGATCATCAATCTGCAAAGAACCTGATCCTAAAAATAACTTTGAATCTTTTGATATGGCTTTATTTTGTCCAGAAAGTATAGCAAAAGGAGCAACTTTGTCTGTTATCTGTGACGTTGATTCATTCAAAAAAGGACTAACACATAGACTTTCTGTATCTTCCATAACCTGCATTCTCCACTCTCCTTTTGAAAAAGATTTTGTTAGAGTAGATTCACCTTTTCTCAATTCAACAACTTCACCCGTAGTTGTCTCTGTACATACCAGGCGTCCTTTACTTATCATCCAAACATAATCAAAGCTGGATCCAACTGTGAAAACACCATCTAATATAGGCTCTACAGTTAATATGGCGCCAGAAAAAACTTCAGTTTTAACTACCAGTATATCAAATGCCTTTAATACCTTAGGTGGGAATTTAAACATTTCACACCTCTATAACAAATTCGGGAGGAGTAGTTGGTGCCAAATCTTCTATAGAATATGAAGATACCTGTCCAATCATGTCTTTATACTGTTGTATTTTTGCTGAATCTGCAACAAATTTTTCTTCACGCTCTTGCTGCTCGGCGTGATACATTCCAGAAATTGCAATTCGTTTTTTTATTTCTTCTGGGTCATTTACGCCTGGCCACATATGTAGCGGCTGATAAGCATATGCTGGATATTTATCCGGATCTTGATGTTCTGTCGTATCTGAGGCAAATGATACTATCAAAGAATGACTCTGTTCTTCAAATTGATGTATTTTCATATAAAGTGTGTTCATATAAATCCTTTTTTTTATTAGGCTACGCCACCTTGTCGGGTACCTGTTACTGGCCAAGTTACGAATGGATTACCTACGATATAATTTCCAGCCGCTCCTCCTGCGCCGCCGAGGCCTAAGGCTGGGTTTGGTGCATACGTTCGGTTTGTGCCAGCAGTACCGGCAGCACCTCTACCACCACCAGCTCCACCTGCACCTCCAATTGCAACCCCTGGAAGACTTGTTCCTCCAGTACCACCAGTACCACCAGCAGGACTGGTACCTGGACCACCTACCGTTGCTGACGTTCCTGGAAATGGGCCAGGACCTAGAGGACCACCTGCTGATGGTGGTGCACTTGCTCCTCCGCCACCGCCACCACCAAGTGCATATCTTGGTCCTCCTGACTTGGCCGGTCTAGGAACGAAGTTCGCTCCTCCTCCGCCACCTCCGCCACCTCCAGCTGCAACAGTACCATTATTAGTAATAACTGTTGGTCTATTAACAAATATTGCATTACCACCAACAGCACCGGCACAGGACGTTGAGCTTGAGCCAGTACCACGACCACCAGCTCCTCCTTTACCTTGAATTAGACCATTATTGATGACAGTTATAGTGTCAGCAGGAGAAAATTCTGAAGGCACCGAAAATGCATAAGCAGGAGTGCTTGAGCTTCCTACAGTTACTCCTGGATTTATTGTGACTGTAATATCAGAATTACCAGGATTATAAGTTGGTCCACGACTCGTATATACATTATAGTTGTCGGTTGACGCTGAAATCACTAAAGGTATTGCAACTCTTGTTGTAGCTGAAGTATTATAAAAATCTGAATATGCTATTGTTCCGCTCGTAGGAATAGTAGCAGTACCGGGAGAATTAGGTACTAAAGCACCCCCACGATAATATTCACTAATTTCATGCGGTACCGTGCCACCAAACTCAGTAGCAATTGTAGTTATTGGTAACGATTGACCTGGGCCAGGGATTGGCATTTGTACTCCTTATCCTACCATAAAAAAATTCCGACAATTTGAAAAATTATTTAGCATTTCGTTTCAACTCATCAATCTGTTCTTGCTGTTCTTTAATTGCTTGAATTAAGAGAGGAATTAATTTTTCATACTGTACAGTTAGATAATTTTCTCCAGATTTCGAAAATATATTTCCATTTTTATCAAAGTCTGTGTCGAATGGAGCAGGCTTAACAGCGTGTGGTAACACACTTTGAATTTGTTGTGCTATAACACCGACATGTTCGGATGTGTCAGTATAACCGTATGTTCTAGCCAATTCATTTGTATTATAGTATACACCAGAAATTTCTTGTATCTTTTCTAATGCATTATCAATAGGTTTGATGTTTATTTTCAATCTTTCATCAGAGAAGAATGCAGTAATATTGTTGGATGCACGAATATCACCACCAGTTGGAGATGGTGCTGTTCCAACACCTAAAGATAATATGTTAGCAGAAGATACAAATAGTAATGAAGTGGAAGGATTATAATTTAAATTTAAGTTGGTATGAAGTGATTCAACTAATGCGGTAGAATTATTAGCGTCAACAAAAACTGGATAATAACTAGCGTCTGTTGTTATTCCTCTAGTTGGTGGAGTATTTGCTGTATTATATGCTGCATTGGCAGTAAAGGCAGCCATTTTAGCAAAAGTATCAGTATTATTAATCCAAGTGTTTTGGTTTGGAGTTAATGCTCCATCAAAGGCAGTAACTTCAAAAACAACATTATCACCTGCGTCAGCCGCAGGATTTAAAGTTATAGTTGTTGGATTAGTTTCAGCATAATCGACAACATTATTTTGTCTTACACCGTTAACAAATACTCTAATTCTATTTTCTCCTACAACATATGTAGGAACAGTAAATACTGTTTGTCCACTATTGGCAATAAAAGACCTAACGTCAGATATTAATGTTGTACTTCCACCTCCACCACCACTTGCTGTCGAATTAATTGTAATTGTTTTTGTAGTGGTACATGCAGATATTGTTATATTGGTACCAGGATTAATTGTTAAGGTGTCTGCATTATTTGCTGGTGTAATTGAAACAGCATTTGCAGATATTGTTGTGAACCCTGTTTGTACTGCATCATTTGCTTTGTTGAATCCTGCTTGAGCAAAGGTATTAACACTAGTAATATTGGTATTCTGTAGATCATTAACTGCTTGTAAGTATACAGTATTTGATCCTGCGGTGTTTGCTGCTTCAAAGGCAGCCGTTGCTAAAGTTACTCCTGCATTTGCTGAGTTATATGCTGCCTGAGTAAATGTATTGACTGAAGTAATATTGGTATTCTGTAGATCATTAACTGCTTGCAAGGCTACAGTATTACTTGATGCATTATTAGCTTGAGCATAAGCAGCGAATGCTACAGTATCACTTCCACCACCTCCAGTATTCGCCTTATCATAAGCTGCTTGAGCAAAC
>Ga0315909_10001279_pt1 | contig 33956 bp, 11 predicted proteins | sample LakEriMetagenome_11_FD_203527 | JGI IMG/M metagenome (GOLD analysis project Ga0315909, IMG submission 203527) | Freshwater fungal communities from buoy surface, Lake Erie, Ohio, United States - Buoy 2 MA125 | ecosystem: Environmental > Aquatic > Freshwater > Lake | place: USA: Lake Erie, Ohio... | reverse complement strand
ACGGCGCAGCCGCTCACGCAGCCGCTCATCCAACCACCATGGACTCCGGCTCCGCTGCCGGGCCCGGTTTTTCAACAGGCTCCTAAAACCCGACGCACCCGGCCCTGCCGGCAGACCGCGCCAACGCACAGACCGACCGGAATCCATGGACTCAAACATAGAGCCATCATCAGCGGGAAACCCGCCAACGCACCCTCGGGAATGCCCGAATCCAGCCGCCGGATGGCCTCGCGCAAGCGCCCCACGAGCCGCCTGTCGCAGAGGGCGCTGAGAGATGGAGAAGAGTGAAGGGTGAAAAGTGAAACAGGAAGTGAACTCCATGATTTCACCCTTCCGATTTCCCTTTTCACTCTTTTCCTCCCCAGTTCCCCGAACCATTCCGGTACGCCTCCTTCGACGATGGATTCGGTCGGGCTCACGTTTCCGGGAAAGTCAGTCGGTGCATCTTTCCGATTCTGTTTCGCCATTCATCCGGGACCTGCGCTGCGGCCGCAAACTCTGGCCAGCGTTTTACCGCGTCCTGCACCTCCTCAATGATCCTTCCGGCCCGGCCCCGCTTCATCAATGCCGCCTTCGCGCACGCTTCGAAATCCGCGAGCGTGAAACCGTCCCGTTTCCCATTCAGCGGCATCTGGTGTGCCGCGGTCCATGATCCGGATGGGTTGTAGCTGTAAGTCACGTCGAACGCCGGCGCGAGCGACCACTCGCCCTGCTGATTCATCAGGAAGGCGATGTTCTTCACATGGTCATCCTGATTCCGCGCCACGACGTTGAACACCATCCTGCGGAACTGCTCCTCCACCGCCGCCATCGGCAGCTTGAGCTGGCGTATTGTCAGCAGCGCCTGTTCGTAGCTGTAGGCTCCGGCCTGGTTGAAATCGAAATGCGCCAGCGCACAGAGCGACTGCATGTGCAGCTTCGCCCCGCCCGCAAGGCGATCGAAGCGGCGCGTCATGAAGTGCCGTCGCCCGTTTTCTTCCAGCAAACGGCAATCGCTCATCGTGATGCCCGCCTCCTTCGCCATCAGGTGATACGCAAACTCGATGGCCCCGTAACCTTTCGGATCCTCCAGTTCCTTGTCTTTGTTGCCCTCCACGCCATCGAATTTCAGCAGCCAGTAGTCGAAACCCTCGCCCGCCGCGATCTGCCCTGAGCGCACCTCGTCCGTTGCGCGATTCCACGCGATCACCGCCTTGGCCCGCGCACCGCCGGCGGAAGTACCCACGCTCAAAATATCCCGCAGCGCCTGCTCCTTCCCCGCTTCGTGAAAATGTCCCTGCAAATCGCCCCGATGCGTCAGCACCTCACCAGCCAGGCGCACCAGCGCGTCCACTTCCAGCTTCGACGCCTTGCGCGGCTTCGGTCCCAGCACCGGCGCAAATTCCAGCGCACCCATGCCGCGCGTGCCGGTGTAGCAAAGCCGCTCCACCGCGCTGAAACTCTCCGGCGCGCGGCCCTGCGTCGCCAGCCACGCGTCGATCAGCGCGTTGCCAAACTTGTCCGGCAGCGCATCCGCCAGCAGGCCCGGCAGACCGTGGAACGTCTTCCGCGGAAGCGCGGGAAATTCATACACCCGCTCGCTCAACGGCATCACGAGCGGCGACAGTTCGATGCCGCTGCGAGCGAAATCCGCGTCGTACTGAAACGCCGCCACCTCGCGCCCTTCGTCGAGCGACACCGCGCCGATCGTCCGGCCCCAAAGCCGCACCTCCGCGATCATCCCGGTTCACCCCACGTCCATTTCTTCGGCTGGCGCGCCGCCGTCTTTTTGCCCGTCGCCCGCTGGCGCCTGCGGCCAGCTTGTTTGAGCTGCGCCATCGGCCCAGCCACCGACTCGGGCAGCAGCAACTCAAACCGCTCCAGCAAACCCAGTGCCCGGCAGACCCGCAGAAACCCCGAGAGCTGCGTCGCCACCTCCCCCGATTCCAGCCGCTCCACCGTCCGCTTGGAAACCCCCGCTTGCTCCGCCAACGCCGCCTGCGTCACATTGTGATCAATGCGCGCCCGCGCCAGACGCCCGCCCAATTCCGCAAGAACGGCCTCGTCCGTCAGTTGCAGCGTGATCTTCATGATGCGTCACACTTGGCGAATTATGGAGCCAAGTCAACTCGATTCGCCATCACTGGCGATTTAATACTATTCGCCACTTGTGACGACAAGAAGGCTCGCAAACGCATATTTCGCCAAATGGGGCGAATTCCCGCTCAACCCCCGGCTCAACCCCCGGCTCAGCATCCTCGGCAGTCGCACGACTGCGGCACCACTCCAAATGGCGAGCGTGCGGAAACCAATCCCCGGGTTCGGCCGCAGGCCCCCCCTCCCCGCACAAGTACCCCACCAGCACCTCCTCTCCGTAGGCATGCCCCTCTCCCCGCAGGAACCACAGAACAGCGGAAGCGGGCAGGAATCGCCACCCAGCCCTCAGGTGGAATGCGTTACACGGCACTGAGTTGATCATCCGCAGCAGCCGCACACCTCTTTTTGAACCATAACTGTGCGGCGTGGACAACTATCCTGACACAGGGGGCATGCGTTCCGCTTTGAGCGGAATGCAGCTCCGCTGCCAGTTCCCACCCTGAAAGCGCCCGGAAAACCCGGCATCCCCGCTTGCCCTGCAGCACCCGGATCAGTAGAAAACACCACCTCCAAAGTGGTGCACTCTGAAGTGACTGGTGACAGACCGCGGTCCTCTACACGGTAATTGAGTAAGCCCGTCGCCGCGGAATTGATCCGCAGAAATGGCTGAGCAGAATTCTCGACGAGCTGCCGCGAATGAAGATCCTGGACGTCCCGCGGTTGCTGGCACCCGACTCCCCTTCAGGCACCCGGCGCGCCGCCTGAAAAAGCTGCGGGAACAGCATCAGAACGTGACACGTCAGGAGGCGCTCGCCGTGACGCTTACGCCTCTTCGGCAGTCCGCAGCTTTTTGATGATCTTTTCCGGGGTATGTCGATTTCCTTTCATGGGAGTCGGTGGCGCTCACGCGCCGGGACTCTCATAACTCATGGATCAGTTTTTGGGGAGCATTCCAGAATTCGGCAGCCCCCGTGCGCTGAGCCTGAGGCTCTGAATCATGGAATTGCCCGCCTCCGTCGCCGCATTGGTGATCGGATGCTCCACAAAGCTCAGGATGCCCCAAAGATGGCGCTACAGCGTTTCGGATGCTTTGATCATGTGACGAAGTCCGGCGTGTGCCGCGGTCTCGGCCGAATTGTTTGAAAACCGCAACGCTTCCGCCACATTCCGGAAGTTCAAGATCCGCCGGAAGCTCTCTGTCAGGGCTCATACTCTGGCCTTCCGCCATACCAACCGCACAGTCTGCGGTGGAGTCATTGGTGGAGCGTTTCGTGCGGGGCATGGTTTATGGCTGCGGATTTAAGGCTCTTGTAGTCAAAGAATTCGCCTGATGACAACGGATTTCGTCTAACTACGGTAAAGCGTAAGCGGTTCGAGCGTCTTGAGTTGTTTCCGGATTTGTCTAGGAATTGATTGTTCGCGCTCTATGTTGTGGGTTGTCTAGCAGTTGTGTGGTTGCTTGCTGACGTTCCACATCCCTCTTCCCCGCCTGTCGCATGGTTCTAGCGTCGGGCTATGGTGCACTTTCCTGGGGATAGAGTTTGTGATTTTCGGGTGGAAGGAAATTGCGTTTTCCGTCTTTGCGTAGTGTAATATTTTCCGGGAAATTGCGAACGCGCGTGACGGGATGGGTATCGTCTTCGCGGGCTGGAATTCGCGTTGTTTACGCGGCGAAGGGCGGGTCGTGGAGGGGTTGTGGTGCCCTCTGGTGGCGGGGTTGGGTGCTGCGTTATGGGTGCAGCTGGGCAGCGGCGTTGGCTCCGGGCCATGGTTGGCCGCGGGTACCGGGTGGGTGCGCCCGCGATTGGGTCGGTGCTGGGCGGCCCGCGATCTGGCTGATTGCCGCTGGCCGAGTCGATCGACTGTGGGGCTTGTGGAGAGCCCGAGGCGGAGCGGCGTGGTGGGAACGCTCGCTGGGCCGCTGGGCCGGGAAGGTTCTCCGGTGGTGTGGGGCCGGGTGAGTGCTCCGGCGGGCGGGGCTTGGCCGCGCGGGGCGCTGCGGAGTGCCTTGCGGGACGGCGGTGTTTTCTCCGGCAGGCGGCCGATTGGCAGGCCTGGTGCTTGCCGGGTCCTATGTTGTTACAGTTCTGGCGGGGTACGGAGGGCGTTGATGGCGGAGGCGCAGGATGGGAGGGTGATGGCGGAGGAGACGAAGGCGTGGCCTGGGGCGTTGAGGAGGATGAATTTGATGTGGCCTTGGTCGAATTTTTTGTCGCGGGCGAGTTTGGAGAGGATGGTGTCGGTGGGGATGGAGGTTGGGAGGGTGAGGGGGAGGTGGAAGCTGTGGAGGAGTTGGGTGATGCGGAGGGCGTCGTGAGGGGAGAGGGAGGCGAACTGTGTGGAGAGGGAGAGGGCGGCGCGGATGCCGAGGCTGATGGCTTCGCCGTGGAGGAATTGGCCGTAGCCGGCGCTGGCTTCGATGCCGTGGCCGATGGTGTGGCCGAAGTTGAGGAGGGCGCGGACGTCCTTGGTTTCGAATTCGTCTTCGCTGACGATGCTGGCTTTGATGGCGACGTTGCGGGCGATGAGGGCGTCGAGTTCGAGTCGGGACGGGTTTCGGGCGAGGGAAGCGAGGTCGTCGAGCATGGGGGCGTCGCGGATGGCGGCGTGTTTGATGACTTCGGCGAAGCCCTCGTGGTATTCGCGGTCTGGGAGGGAGAGGAGGGTTGCGGGGTCGATGAGGACGAGTTTTGGTTGGTGGAAAGAGCCGATGAGGTTTTTGCCTTCCGGGGTATTGATGCCTGTTTTTCCGCCGACCGAGCTATCGACGACCGAGACGATGGTGGTGGGGATTTGGAGGAAGGGGATGCCGCGGAAGAAGATGGAAGCGGCGAAGCCGGCGAGGTCGCCGATGACGCCGCCGCCGAGGGCGATGGCGAACGATTTGCGGTCGAGGCCTGCGGAGACCATGGCGCGGCAGACCGATTCGAGGCAGGAGAACGACTTTGATGGTTCGCCGGCGGGGACCGTGATGGTGGTCGGTTCGAAGTCGGCGGCGCGGAGGGAATCGGCTACGGTATCCGCGTAGAGCGGGCCGACATTGGAATCCGTGATGATGGCGCAGCGGCGCGTGAGGGGGAAGAGGGATCGGGCCTGGGAACCGGTGGAGGCGAGGAGTCCTTGGCCTGTGAGGACATTATAGGAACGGTCGCCGAGGAGGACAGGGGTGGTCAGCATGATGGGGGATCATGTGACTGTCCGGGTGGGGGCGTGCAAGCGCGGGAGGGGAATCAGGGAGGTGGGAGCTGGAGCCAGTCCGTGGTGGGGCTGCCTTGTTTCTTGCGGATGATGATGGCTTCGCCTGGGGCGAGAGTGATGGCAGAGCCCTGGGGGGCGTTATCGCCGACGCGGAGCCAGCCCGCGTCCTTGCGGTAGTAGAGGACGGTATCGGCCGGCTGATTGAAGCCTGTGGTGACCGCGCGCCAGAGGAGGACCTCATCCGAGCGGAGGATGGGGCTGAGGGACGGGCGGACCGTGGATTCTGCGAGATTTGCTTCGTCCAGCGAGATGGGTTCCGGGAGGAGGAGCGAGACCACCTGGTCATTGCCGGCAGTGCCGCCGCCTTTGATGGTGAGAGCGCGGCGCTGGCGGTAATAGACCCCGAAATTGATGAGTTCGAGGTCCGACGATCCCCGGCGGCGGACGATGAAGACCGAGCCTGGCGGGAGGATGGTGGCCGCGCTCGAATCCGACGGAGCGGCCACGCTGCGCCAGCCCTTATTCTTGAGGTAGTAGAGCGTCTGGGAAGGCGACTGATTGATGCCGTTGGTGGCGGGGTCGTAGAGGAGGACCTCGTCTGTGGGGAAGAGGGGCGAGACGCGCGGAGCAATGAGCAGGCTGTCCTCGTCCGCTCCGAAGACATCCGCGATGGTCCAGTAGGGAATGATATCGAGTCGGTTGCCGAAGGCGATGGTGCCGAGCGGGTGGGATCGGAGGTCATCGCTGCCCGTGTCGAGGACGATGGTATCCTCGTTATTGCTGATGATGGGGTAGAAGACACCTTCGAGAGGGCCGCTGCGGAAGAGAGCGTAGCAGGCGCGGCCCGAGCCATCATCGCGGCGCGTGTATTCGCCTTGCGACCATGCCTTCCCCTGGAGCGTGAGCGAAGCCGAGCCGACCCCCGCGATTTCGCCTCCTTCGAGTCGTGGGTGCTGGTAGGGCAGTGAGAGCCGGGAATCCGACTGAGCGCGGATGGTGAGGGCGAGCGAGCCACCGGTCGACTGGGCCGAGGCAGGCAGGGATGGGAAGCAGGCAAAGAGCGCCGCGAAGCAGAGAGACAGTTTCATGGGATGGCTCGGGAAGAAGTTTGCGGGGCGGGTCAGGGAGCGGAGAAGCGGGCGCGGAGTTTGAGGAAGCGGCGGGGGTGGGCACCGCCCAGCGGGATGGAATCCGTGCCCTTCCAGCGCTGCATGCCGTCCGGGACCCCGGATTGATCAGGGTCGAGCGCCTGTGGCTGGACCGACCATTCCGCGTCCGCGCGGCTCGAGTCCGCGCCGATGACCTCCATGATGAGAGTGGGGTCGTCTGTGCGGCGGAGGTAGGTCAGGGTGGTGACGAGGTCATTGTCAGCATTTGGTTCCACGCGGAGGATGATGCCGCTGTCGTCTGCGGCGGCCGGGTCGCGGTTCAGGCCGAATTCGAGGGCATTGTCGAGGTCATCGCCGTCGTCATCGGCGCGGAGGAATTCGTCCGTTGGGCGCGGATCCGGGCCGAAGCTGCGGTTTTTCCATGCGATGAGGGTAGCGTCCGTGGTGATGGTGATGACGATGGTGCGGCGGTCCGTGAGGAGGCCATCGCTGACGGTGAAGCTGACTGTGTAATCGCCTGCCTGGGCTGCGGTGGGCGACCAGCGGAGCGCGCTGACCCCTTCATTGATTTTGGTGAACGTGGCACCCTCCGGGAGAGAAGACGCCGAGATCGTGAGCGGGTCAGCGTCCGGGTCGTCGGCGAGCAGGAGCATTTCGAACGTGGCATTCGCTGGGAAGATGCGGTTACCGGGGTCGATCATGCGCGGCTTGCGGTTCGCGAGGGCCGCGGTTTCGAATTTGAGCGAGTAGCCGAGGCCGGCCTCGTTTCCTGTGTCGAAGACATTGAGGAAGTAATTGTAGCGCTGCGAGCCAGGGAGGTAGGTTTTGGAGAGCCATGCATTGCCTGGTGGGAGGCTTTTGCCATCCGCGCGGATGGCAGAGGCGAGGCGGCGGCGGCCCGCGAATGGATCCGGAGTTTTCAGGTAGACTGGGCTCGTGCCGCCCGGGCAGGAAACCGTCACGTCATCGCCCGAGACCGATGTCGAGATCCCAGATGAAAAGAGGATGACTTCCGATTCGATGCCACTGGATTCCCACACCTTGGCAGTTGTCTTTGATGAATCAGCGTAGGCGAGGAAATCGCGGGTGAGGTCGCGTCCCGGGAGGTCCACGAGGACATCCGTGATCATGATGTGGGCGCTGACTTTCTCGATGAGCGACGTGAGGCGGCCGCCGAGGTCATCCGCGTGGGAGAAGCTGGCATTGAATTCCGTGAAGCGGCCGTAGAGCGAACTCGTCATGAGCCAGCGGGCCGAGCGGGTCGTGCCGCCCGGGATCGTGCCGAAATCGGCCAGCAGCGTCGGAAGGGCCGGTCTGTCATCGACCACGCAGCCATTGATGCGGAAGGCCACGAGGAGGCCCTGTTTGTTTTCCACGATCTTCGGCTGGCTGGAATCGATCTTGAGGTTCTTGGCTGGTCCGAAGCCAGTATTGCGGAGTCGGAGGCCGAGCGAGAACGGTTCAGGTTCCTCGATGTAGGCCGTGAAGGGGTCGTCGCCGATGACTTCCGAGGGAATGAAATAATCGAGCGTGAGCCGGGGCATCGGTTTCACGTAGATTGAGTCCGGGGCCACGGTGGCCTGTTCCTGGGCACCGGCGACCTTGTAGCTGACCTGAGCGCCCACGAGGTAGAGGGTGCCGTTCGGGTTGCTGCCGCCCGCTGTGATGCTGGGGATGATGAGCCAGCGGATGGAGCCGGATGAACCGGAAGCGATGGAGGAAGGAATCGAGCTACCCGTCTGGAGTCGGATAAAGAAGAGGGCGGCGGTATTATCCGGGTCGCTGGAGGCCACGACCGGTTTCCCTTCCGAGTCGGCGAACGTGACGGAGATCGAGAGATCCGTGAGGGCGGATTCCGGGAGACCGTTATTGATGGTCATGCGGGCCTCGAAGGCCTCGCGTTCGAAGGTCAATTCCTGTTCGATCTGGATTTTGACCTTCGCGCAGATGTCCTGGGCGCGGGACGGGGGTGGCCCGAGCATGATCGCCATGAGGGCAGCGAGCAGGAAGCGGAAGCGGGGTTTCATGGGAAAGAGATGGTAAAGGTTTAGAGATCAGTAGCCCCAGCCGTCGCGGTCGCCGGACTTGAAGATCGGGGGAGTCTTGATTTCACCCTCCGCATCACCTGGCAGTTTGGTTTTGCAGCCGATGGATGGGCCGGAGAGGCTGCCCTTGGACTTATTGAAGTCGTAGCAACCCTTGAGCAGTTCCGCCTTGCAGGAATCGCCCGCCTTGCAGCCGAGAGCGACGCAGAGTTTGGGGGCGGGAGCGCCGCCGGGTCCGCCGCCATTGCGGCCATTGCAGAGATCGAGGTCCACGCTGGCCTCGCACTTGCCTAATTTGCTGCCTTTATCGCCGAGTGAGCCCCCGCATTTGACTCCGCATTCGCAGAAGTCGAGAGACGTGTAGAGCTTGCAGCCGCTGGCACCGAGCGGAATGCTTACCTTGGCGCGGAGGCCATCCGGGTCGTATTTGGTGAATGGGTCATTGAGGGCGTAGCGGAAGTGGTTGTAATCGTCGCGGGCCGGGTCGCGGGAGAGGTAGGTGCCGGTGGTGGGGTCGTAGTAGCGATGCCAATTGTAATGGAGGCCGGATTCGGCATCGAAGTACTGGCCGGGGAGGCGGAGGTTGCTGGTGACGGTGCTGACGGAGACCGTGGCGCTGCCGAAGGCGTCGTAGGAAGCGCGCCAGACCACATTGCCGGCCGAGTCTGTGAGGACGAGAGGGGTACCGAGTTTATCGAAGCCGTACCAGAAGCGGTTCGCGCCTGATTTCATCCAGAGCGGGCGCTGTCCGAATTCCGAGGAGGGATCGTATCCATAGGAAACGAGGGCATTGCCCGCTGCGTCGAATTCCGCTTCGATGCCATTTTCGCTGTAGGCGTAGTAGGTGGTGGTGCCGCCGATGGTTTTCGAGAGGCGGCGGCCGAAGGGATCGTAGCGGTAGGTGGAGGTGCCGGCTGGGCCGGTGAGGGAAGTGAGGTGTCCGGCGGCGTCCCATGTATAGGAGAAGGCAGAGCCGGCTCCTGAGCGGCCCGTGCGGTTGCCGCGGGCGTCGTGGGAGAACGAGAACGGACCAGCCGACTGGATTTCGTCGTCCTGGTTGTAGGTCCAGAGGCCCGGGATGCCGGTGAGGGACGTGCGGTTGCCGCGGTCGTCGTAGGTGAACGTGGTCGATCCGGAAGTGACGAGTCGGGCCGAGTTGTCGTAGGCGACCGCGGTGGTGGTGCCTGCGATGGTGCGGCTGGTGGGGAGGTTGGCACCGTCGAATGATTCCGCCCAGCTGTAGATTTCCGAGCCATCGGGTCGGCGGAATGACATGCCAGTGGGGCGGAGGAGGTCGTCGTGTGAGAAGTGCTGAGTGAGGCCGCCGGGGAACGTGACGAGGCCGATGCGGGTGGCGGTGCGGTCGCTGTAGGTGATTTCGCCTGTGCCCGGGAGGCTGATGCCGGCGAGGCGGCCCGCTTCATCGTAATTGTAGGTACGGGTCGAGCCGGTGGCGTCGGTGTAGGTATGGATGCGGTCGTCCGGGTGGTACGTCCACGAACGGGTGCGGGAGAACGGACCGAAGTTGACGGTTTCCGAAGTTTTGCGGCCTTTCTCGTCGTATCCGAATGACGCGCTGGAATCCGCCATGGAGTAGCCGGTCATGCGGCCATTGGCGTCGTAGGAATAGGTGACGGCCTTCTGTGGCGTGGCTGGGTTGGCAGCGGCGAACCATGCGAAGTCCGTGGCGCGTCCGTCATTATCGTAGGTGATGAGCTGGGCATCGCCGTTTGGTTCCGTGGTGCGTTTGGGTTCGCCTGATTCCGTGTAGGTGAACGAGCGGACGCGGCCTTCCGGGGAAGTTTCCGAGCTGCGGAGGCCATCCGCGCGGTAGGCGGTGGACCAGAGCTTGCCGTCTGGGGTGGTGTAGGACGTGACCTTATTGAAGCGATTGTAGGTGAAGGTCTGGACGAGACCGCCGCCTGAGGTGGCGCGGGTGAGGCGGCCGAGGCCATCGTAGGCGAACTGTTCGCGGCGGCCTTCGCTGTCCGTGATGGCGACGACATTGCCGCGGGTATCGATTTCGTGGATGGTGGTGCGGAGGACAGTGTCGCCGTTGCGGTCCGTGGTGGTGACGCGGCGGTTGCGGAAGTCGTAGGCGAGGACGCGGCGGAAGGTTGGGTAGATGATGTCCGTGGGGCGGGCACCTTCCGGGTCGCTGTCGCTGTAGAGGAATTCGGTGACATCGCCGGCTGGGTCAGTGACCTTCCAGATGCGGCCGAAGGAATCGTAGGTATTTCTGGTGATGCGTCCCGCGGCGTCGCGTTGTTCTGTGATGCGGCCTTCTGGGTTGTACTGGCGGCGGGCCGTGACGGTGCCGAAGGCGTCGGTTTCGCGGGATGGGAGGTTATCGATGTTGTAGAAGGTTTCCGAGCGCTGGCTGGAGGCGTCGATGGTGGCGGTGAGGTTATTGAAGGCATCGTATTCGAACTGCCAGCGGTGGCCGAGGGCGGAGGTACGGCTGGTGAGGCGGCCGAAGCTGTCGTGAGTTTCCGAGCGGGTGCGGCCATCGGGGTCCGTGATGGTGGTGGGGATGCCATTGGCGTCGTGGTCCGCGAAGCTGGTGACCTTGCCCATTTCGTTGGTTTCCGAAGTTTTCCGGCCCTCGGTATTATAGGCGTAGGAACGGACGGTGGCACCGAGGCCATCGTTGGCGTGGGTGGTTTCGCTCGTGAGGAGACCGGCGTCATTGTAGACGAAGACCGTGCGGCGCTGTTCCGGGAGGGCGAGGGCTTCCGTGAGTTCCGTGAGCTGACCACTGCCATTGTACTGGTAGGCCGTGATGACGCCGGCTGGGTCGATGCGGCGGCGTGGTTTGCGGGTCGCGGGATCGTACTCGAATGATTCCACGGAACCATCCTGCATGGTCGTGGTGAGGAGGTTGCCATTTTCGTCGTATTCCTGGACGACTTCCGTGCCGTCGCCGTAGCGCAGGATTTCGCGTCGGTCTTCCGCGATGACTTCGCGGGCGAGCTGGCCATTGATGTGGGCGAGGCGGACATTGCCTGCGCTGTCGAACCAGCGTTCGCGGAGGGGGCCCGAGGTGAACTTTTCGGCGAAGTAGTATTCGCGGCGGAGTTTATCGTAATCGAATCGGAAGATGCGGCCATTGCCTTCCTCGTCGAGGAGGGAGAGGGCAGCGCCATTGGCATCGTAGGCGAGCAGGTGGGTGGTGCCGGTGGCGTCGATGTAGCGGTTCATGCGGCCCGCGGCGTCGTAGAAGTACTGAGTGATCTCGCCTTCCGAGTCGGTTACCTTGCTGAGGAGGCTGCCATTGTATTCGTAGGTGACCGAGTGCCCATCGGTATCGGTGATGGAAGTGAGGCGGCCTGCGGACCAATGGAAAGTAGCGAAGACCGTTCCGGCGGGATTGGCGAGGTTCGCGAGGTTGCCATCTGCGTCGTACAGATAGGACATGAGGGTGGTATCGGCGCGGCCCGAGCGGATGAGGCGGCCGATTGGGTCGAAGTCGCGCCAGTTTCCATTGGTGACCGTGAGGCGCCATCCTTCCGAGGTCTGGCGGATGCGGTCGCGGCCGTTGGAGAATTCGAAGCGGGAGGAATCGACTGGGCGGAAGGCACTGTTGAGGTGGATCATTTCCGAGGGGCCCGAGCCATCGGTGAGGATGGTGAGGCTGGAATCCGAGTGTTCGAAGATCCAGCGGTTATCGCGGTAGAAGCGGCGGATGCGGTTCGTGACGTTGCCCGAGCCGGGGACTGGGGTTTCGAGGTCGACGGCTTCGTCTTCGAACTGGCGGGAGACATAATTGACCCAGCAGCCGATGGGGTTGCGGTTATTGCAGTCGAAGAAATCGGGGAAGCAACCATCCGAGGAAGAGGTGACCGTGCCTGACCAGCCGCCCCATGTTCCACCGCCGCTGCCGCCGATGCCGGGGCCACCGTAGCCCCAGTAGCCACCGCCGCCCGGGCCGCCGCCGGGGCCGCCGCAGGAACCATAGGCATAGGAACCGCAGACGGTGCCGGTGGACGTGACATCATCGCCCCATGGGCAGCGGTGTTTGTATTCGTACGGCATGCAAGTCGAGTAGCGGAAGCAGTCCGAGCCAGTGCCCGAGCGTGCGGTGGAGCGGCGGCCGGCGGATCCGGCGCTGTCGCTGCCGCAGGCGATGCCTGGGAAGGCCTTACGGGACGTGACGCGGTAGGGGACGACGATGGTGGTGCGGGCGTCGATGCTGGCGGGCACGGCATCGAGGAGTTCGAATTCGTTGTATTCGTCCGAAGGTGGGGCTGTGAACTTGAAGGAATCCGCGCGGATGAGGCCGTGGTTAGTGAAGGCGAATTCGCCGTAGAAGACATCGCCCGCGCACATGGCCGGGAGGTTGAGAATGGGTGGATTGACCGTGACGACGGGGGCGGGCACATTCGTTTCGAAGACAGCCTCGAGGAGGATTTCGTAGCGGTCCTCGATGGTGATGGGGACGACTTCCCATTCGATGGAGACGAAGCGGTTCGGGATGAGGACGGTTTCGCGGAGGGTGACGCCTGGGCGGATCACGAGTCGGCCCGTACGGCTGTCGTGGCCGTCGGCGGTGACGCGGTATTTGTAGCGACCAGCTGGGAGGACGCGTTCGCCTTCCTCGCGGAAGTCCGCTTCGCCGTAGGCGTCCGTGGTGACTGTGCGGACGAAGCTGGTGACGTCCTCATTCTGGAGCTGGATGGTGGCATTGCGGACGCCCTGGTAGAGAGGGTCCGGGTGGTTGGGGCTGCCAGGTGGCGAGTAGCCCGGGTCTGGAGTGAGGGTGAGGAGGTCGACCACCTTGAAGAGGACATCGCCTGTGCCGGCTGGGGTGATGACCACGCGGACAGGGATGCGGATGTCCGGGTGGTTGGAGGCGCGGAAGCGGATATCGAAGAAGTATTCGCCCTGCGCGAGGTCGGCGGGTGGCTGGACATTGAAAGCGACAGGCAATTCCTCGCCGACGGCGACTTCCGGGATGAGGCCGGGGACCGAGAGGGAGACCCATGGGGGCGGGGGCAATTCCGAGGCACCATCGATGCGGACGATGGCGAACTGCACATCCTTGAGGGGAACGAGGCCCGTGCTGCGGAGTCGGATGGTTTCCGATTCAGCGCCGCCCGGGTTGACGCCGGTGTCGAGGACATTCGGAGAAACGCTGGCGGCGGCGGTGGCGGCGGTGAGGGTGAAGCCGAGGTCGAGGGTGGCCCAGCCGCTGGGGTTTTCGTCGCTCACGAGGCGCAGCTGGAGATTGCCCGTCGAGGGAGCCGTGCTGTCAGCCGTGAAGCTGATGGGGAGGGTGGCGGATTCGCTGCCGGCGAGCGAGGCGCGGGCGTCGAGATTGAGAGTGATGCCTTGCGGGAGGAGGTCCGGGGCCACGAGACGCAGGTTCGTGGCGACCGTGCCGACGCCCGTGCGGATCTGGGGAGCGAAATCCTGGCGGTAGTTGCGTGGGACGCGGAGGCCGGCCGCCCCGGGGGTCATGGTGACTTGCGCGACCACGAAGCTCGCCTGGATGGTCTTCGTACGGATTTCCGGGTGGGTGAGCCAGACATCGAACTGACCAGCTTCCGAGGGGAGGGGTTGGAAGGAGAACGAGAAATTCCCCGAGCGATCCATGGTGATTTCCGAGACCCGTTCGAAGCCAGCGGAGGAGATTCCGAGTCGGAGCGGGACATCCGGGACTGGGGTGGTCTGGTCCGTGGCTGAGACCGCGCGGCCTGCGATGACGATTGGCTGACTGCCCAGCGAGACGGTTGGGGTGACAGAGGTGATGGCACCGAGGTAGGAAACTTCGCGGAGCGAGGCCGAGGCGCGGGCTGTGAAGCCCGGGGACGAGACCTGTTCCGGTCGGCCGTAGCGGTAGAAGGCGCGGTCTGCTTCCAGTTGAAGCGTGAGGGCATTCGCTGAGGTTTCCGGGACGGGGAGGACGAGGGTATCCGAGAGGAAGGCCGAGCCTGGGGCGAGGCGGATGAGGCTGGTGCCATCCGAGACCGTGACGATGCTGCTGCCGACATTGATGCGGACAGGGGCGACCGAGAGGAAATTGCCTGCGGGGTCGATGAGGCGGACGCGGAGGTCAGTGGAATCCGCCGAGCCACTGTTGCGGGCCGAGATGATTTCGACCGTTTCCGATGACGTATTGCGGATGCGGAACTGGAACTGGCCCGAGCCGCCGCGGGTGAAGAGTCCCGGGAGGACATCGGCGGTGAGGCCGCCGTCGGCGACGGCGACTGATCCACTGGACAGGTAGCGGAGGAGGGTGCCGTCTTCGGGTCGCGACTCCATGGTGATGGCGAGCGCGGTAGAACTTTCCGTGAGGCTCGCGTAGCCACCCACGACGACGGGGACGTCCATGGATTCGCCCGGGGCGAGGCTGAAGAGTTCCGACTGATGGTTCTGGGAGGCGAGGTTGATGCGGACGATGGCGCGGCTGAGAGTGAGCGAAGCCGAGCGGTTCGTGACGCGGACGAGGATGCGCGAGACGAGGCCGCGGCGGACCGTCTGATCCGGGAGGAGGGCGAGTTCCGTTTCCGGCATGGCGAGCGAGCGCGGTGGGCTTTCGGCATTGGCCGGGTCGACCGTGATGACCGTGTAGGTACGGTCGCCGGCAGCCGGGTTGTGGTCCGTGAACGAAGTGCCCGGGAGGAGGCCTGGGGCGAGCGGTGTGCCGTCCGTGGCTGGGCCCAGCAGGAGACGGTAGCCCTGGACATCCGGAGAAGCATTCGTCCATGAGATCAGGCGTGGTCCCGATTCCGGCCGTTCGATGGTGAGCGAATTGACCGCCCAGAGCGTGGCGTTGAGGTAGGCGCTGGTGGACGGCGGCGATTCATTGCCTGAGGCGTCCACCGCAGCGACCGCGTAGTAGCGGAGCGCGGGAGACGGATTGGGGTCGAGGTAGCGGGTCAGCGTGAGTGTATTGGTGAGGGGAGTGAGGCCTGCGGTCGATGTGATCGGGTTGCCCGCGCGGTAAACGCGGAAGCGCGTGCCGGCTTCGGCTGGGGTGCCGGCCTGCCATTGCGAGAGGATGCCATTGCTGGCGAGGACGAGCGAGAGGTCGAGCGGGCTGGGTGGGGCGATGCGGTCTGCGTTGGCCGAGGCTGGGGGTGACGACGCCATTCCAGCGGCGGTGATGCCATTGGCGGTGCGGAGGGTAGCGATGGCGTAATGGTATTCGCCGTCCGTTTCCGGGGTATCCGAGTAGGTCAGGACGGCGGGGTCGTTGATGACCGTGAGTGGCTGGAGCGAGGCTGGGCCGCCATTGGCTGTGGAGCGGTAGAGTTGGTAGCCCGACGCACCAGGCATGAGATTCCATGCGAGGGCGATGCTGCCGGCTGGGCGGGAGACTGCGAAGAATCCCTGGGGAGCGTCGAGCGTCGGGAGGTCGCCCTGATAGATTTCGAAGCGGGAGGTCACCGAGATTTCGCGGCCCTCGTTGCCGAGGTCGTCCGTGGCGACGAGCGAGAAGCGGAGTTCCTCCGGCTCCGGGGTTCCGGCATTGGCAGGCAGCGTGAGATTCCCCGTCCATGTGCGGGCATTGCCGTCCATGGTTAGAGTGACTGGGGTGGGTGTGAGGTGATCAGCGAGTCTGGTGAGCCGCCATGTGAGTTCCGGCGGGGCCGCGGCATCTTCATCGAGGTGGAGGACGACGGTGAGTTCCGCGGGATTGGCGGAGTCATTGCGGATGGGGGCGTCCAGACTGAGTTCGAGGCCATCGGCGGCGGGTCCACGGGTATCGATGCGCAGGCTGGCGTCGGCCGAGGTTCCGGCACCGCGGTTATTGTTGAGGTCGCGCATGGAGAACGACGCCTGGTATTCAGCTGCGGCGGTGTCTCTGGTGATGGTGAAGCTGCCATCGAATTCCGTGGGCGAGGCCCCTGCGCGGAGCGTGATGGGGATGGGGAAGCCGCCCGTGGTGGGAGCGATGCTGAAGAATGGGAGACCGTCGAGAGCTTCCGAGACCCGCACGGCGACATCGACCGTGCCCGTGCCGAAGCGTCCGTCGATGAACCTTGCGGGATCGCGCGGGGTGAATTCGACCGAGACGAGAGTTGGGGCCGTGCGGTCGCTGGTGGCGCTGGCTTCCGGCGAAGCCGTGCTCGTATTGCCTGCGGCGCTTGTGGCGGTGACCCGGTAGAACCATGTGCCATCGGTGGCGGGAATGTCATCGAATTGCTGAGCCGTGATGAGATTGGCCGTCAGTTTCGTGACGCCCGCAGCGGTGAGATCCGTGAATGAAGCCGCGGCGCGGTAGACGTGGTATCCGGCGATGCCTGCGCCGGTGGCTGCCGTCCAGTTCAGACGGATGCGGCCGTCCTCGCGGGAGACCGCGGTGAGCGAGCTGGGCGGGGCTGGGACTGTGAGGTCGAGGGTAGCGGTGACGGTATTCGATGGAGTGCCGAATCCGGCGGCATTGCGGGCGCGGGCGACAATCTGATTGGCTCCGTTGACGAGAACGACCGCGACCTGCCATTGGCCGTCGTCGGCCACCGTGACTGGCGCGGCGGCGTCGGCTCCATTGATGCGGACGACGAGCTGTGTGGATGGGGTGGCGGTGCCGCGGATGCTGAGTGGGGCGAGGTTGGTGGCGAATCCGTTGGTTGGCTGAGTGATGACGGGAGCTGGGGGTGGAGCGAGGGCGAGGGTGACCGATCGGCTCAGCGATCCTGCATTTCCGAAGGTATCGACGGCGCGGATGGTGAAGACGTAGGTGCCATTCGCTGCGTTCTCCGCATTCCAGAAAGCCCCGAAGCCATCGCTGGCATTGGTGTCTGTGCCGATTAGCGAATCCGTGCCGCCATCCGGTCGGACCGAGAATTCCACCCGTGAGACACCCGATGGGTCCGTGACGGCGGCGGTGAGGCGGCCCGAGCCTGTGATGGTGCTGCCATCCGCGATGGGAGCGCCATTGAACTGCGTGTTCGAGATGGCCGGGGAGGTGAAGTCCGCGTTGGCGCTCGTGAGCGGGAGCGAAGCGGCATTGTTCGTTTCCGCGTCCCCGCCGGGATTGTATTCGAAGACAGAGTTGTAGGTATCGGCTGTGACCGTGAAGGTGAAGAGACCGAGTCCCTGCGTGCCATTGGGAATGGCGATCTGGGCCGAGCGGGCGCGGCCGGCCCCGGGAGCCAGCGGACCGTCCGCTGCCGGTGCCGCATTGTAGAAAACCACCTGATCCGCCACCGTCTGGCCCGTGGCATTGCTCGTGACCGTGATGCGGTCGTGCCAGTTCCCGGAAGTGGTGACCGTGCCTTCGTTGCGGTTGATCCAGTTCACTGTGATGAGCGAGCCCGGCGACGCAGCCGAGGGCACGAGGGTGAGGCCGTTGATGCGGAGATCAGGGTAGGCCGAGACGGTGGCTGGGCGGCTGATGCGGCGTCCGTTATTCGTTTCTGCGTCCTCCGTGGGCAGGTATTCTGCGATTTGGCCGTAGACGTCCGTGACGACTTCGCATTCGATGACACCGGCACCGCGGAGACCGTCGGGAAGGCGCGTCGTGATCTGCCGGGCGCGGGAATCGCCTGGGGCGATCGGGCCATTGCCCGCAGTGGCCGGCTGGTAGGCGACGTCCTGCGTGAGGAAGGATTCGCCCGTGGTGAGATTGCGGAGCATGACCCGGTCGTGGAACGTGGAGCCGATGGCGAGGTTGCCGCCGTTGCGGACTGTCCAGCGCAGGGTCAGTTCGCTTCCGGTGACGAGCGTGCCGGCCGGGAGGATTTCGAGAGAAGCGACCGTGAGATCGCGGGTGGCGTCGACGACCACGGAGGAAACATTGTTTGCTTCGGCGGCGCTGTGGCTGGTGCCATTGTGTTCGTAGATATCGCCGGCGGAATCCGTGGTCACCGTGACGGTGAAGCGTCCGGCGGCATCGGGAACGAAGGATCGGCTGTGTGGGAGGGTATTGCCGGGGAGGAGCGGGCCAGTGACCTCCGTTTCCTCGTCCACCGATGGGGTGGGCGATCCGGCGCGGCGGGCCGAGAACCGTTGTTTCCATGCGGCGGCGGAACGATTGCCGAGGTTGGCTGACTGCCATGCGACGCTGAAGGCACCTGCGGCATCCGGGCCGGTGGCCGAGAGGGCTTCCGCGACGAGATCCGGGTAGGGAGCGAGGGCGACGCTGAACGTGCCGTCCGAGACCCTGACATTATCCGCTTCGAGGAGGAATTCGTTGACTGCATTCCCTGAGTCCGTCTCGACGATGACATAGTAATTGCCGGTCACGCCATCCGGCAGGGCGACCGGGCGTTCCACGCGGTAGGAAGCACCTGGGTCGAGCGCACCAGAGCGTGGCAGCAGGCCGCCCGGGATGTCATCGGCGTCGCCGAGCACATTGTTGCGGGAGAGGACGAGTCGGTCGACCCATGAGGCCGCCGCGGTGGCTACGGTGCCGCCGTTTGTGACGGTGAAGGCGACCGTGACATTCTGACCGCTCTGGATGCCCGTGCCGCTGGGCAATTCGATATTCGAGACGAGGAGATTGGGGAAGTCGAGGGCACCGGTGGGGAGGATCTGAACATCGAGGAGGTACTGGTCGAGCGGGCCCGTGACGACATTGGTGTTCCGGACAGCGACGTGATAGACGCCGGTGGTGGTGATGCGGACTTCCGCGACGCCATCGAATGGTTTGCCGCCGCCTGCTTCCAGCATGTAGGAATTGGAAGCCGAATAGACACTGACCGAGGGATTGGCGGGGCTGCCGGCTGGGCGGCGGGTGGTCACATAGATTGTCTGTCCGGCAGTGACCGTACCGAGGCTGAAGTAATCGACATCTGCGGACGAGGGCAGCGCGCCGGCGATGGAGCCGAACTGGCTGGCACCGCTGGGACTGAGAGTGAGCGGATCCGAGCTGGCAATGCCGCCATTGTCCTCGCTTTCCATCTGGAGGGGTGGGTTGGCCGTGACCACATTGAAGCGGTATTCGCCTTCATTTCCGTACCAGATCGAGACGCGGAGCGAGTAGAGACCGGTGGCCGGCAGCGTGAGCGGAGCGATCTGGGCGAGGCCATTTTCCGTGGTGTAGAAGCCACTGAGGAGAGAACCATCCGGGCGGTAGAGATCGAAGCGGCGGCCCGAGCCGCCGGGATTGCCGAGGTTGGCCGCCGTGATGGTGAGCAGTTGTCCCGCGGTGGCCTCAAAGGTCCAGAAATCGACATCCCATCCAATGTTCGGGAGATTCGGGAGGAAGCCGCGGCCGCCAGCCATGGAGAGGCCTGATGCCGCTTCTGTGAGGGTGATGCGCGTGCCGTTGGCGGCCGAATCATTGCTGCGGTTTTCGATGAGGAAGCCTGGAACGGCCGCGATCGTGAAGCGGCGCACGAAGGGAGCGCTCATGGGATTTCCGGCGCGGTCGCGCAGGGCGGGAGCCACCGTGAGGCGCGTGGGACCGTGCTGCAGCGGGCCATTGGTGATGCGGAACGACGCGCTCAGGCCACCGCTGTAGGTATCCGGAGCGAGGGTATAGGTGAGGTCGTCCGGGCTATCGAAGACGCCGTCGGGACCCGCCTGCCGGAGATCGTAATTGGCGGCGGTGTTGACCGGACCGGTTTCCAGTTCCTCCGAGAACGTGAGGGAGAATCGGTCGATGAGGGCCGGGGATTCCGCGGCCTCTGCAGGCAGAGAGGTGGCCGTGATGGCTGGTGGAATGGAATCGCTGGCTTCGCAATTGAGGAGGTAGACCGAGCGCAGGCCGCGGCTGGCTGCCGTGGACGTGACGCGGGCGAAGTACTGACCGGCGGTGCCCGGTGTGATTTCGTGGGTCGCCGAGGTAGCACCGGAAGCGACCACTGTACCGGTGGCATTGAGGATGGCGACGGTGGCATCCAGCGGGCTGCTGTCGGGCTTGGTGAGGGCGAGAGTGATGACCGTGCCCTCGCCCTGGGTGCCGAGACGGAAGAAGTCGCCATTGCCATCGTAGCTGGCGGCGTAGCCCCCGACGGTGGCGACCTGGCGTCCCGGGCCACCGCTGCGGATCGCGAGGGTGTTGGCGTTGCCGGTGCTGTCATTGCTTTCGGTTTCCCATTGTCCCGGCGGGCTGAGCAGACTGACGCGGAAGCGGTATTCACCTTCGTAATCGTAGTACTGGATGACCTGCACGACATAGCGCCCGCTGACCGGGAGGGTGACAGGCGTCAATTCTCCGCGGCCGTTGCCGTCGCCGTAGAACCGGGCCACGAACGTCCCGTCCGGGCGGAGGAGATCGTAGCGGAGCCCGCTTCCCGAGACATTACCGGGAGTTTCGGCCGCGATGCTGACGATGTCGCCGGCTTTGCCTGAGAAGCTCCAGAAATCGTGATCCCATCCGGTGGCTGGCAGATTCGAGAGCTGACCGCGGGCGAAGCCCTGGGAAAGGCCGCTGCCGGCTGGACTCACGGTGAGCTGTTGCGGTGCGTTTCCGGTGAGGATGGTGACGGTGGAATTGTTGTAATTGACCGTGGCGAGGTCGGTGCGGCCATCGAGATTGAAGTCGCTGGCGGCCACGGCAATGGGATTGCCATTGATGGAATAGGCGAGTGGTTCGCGGAACGTACCGTCGCCACGGCCCGCCATGACGAGGAGTCGGGAGCTATTGTAGCTGGCGATGGCGAGGTCCGTGAGGGTATCGCCGTCGAAGTCGCCAGCGATGACATGGTAGTGACCCGAGTGGATGGTTCCGATGGCGACGGGTGGGGCGAAGTTGCCCGTGCCACTTCCGGCGAAGTAGCGGACGTCTGCCGTATTGATGCTGGCGGTGACTGCGTCGAGGTCGCCATCACGGTCGAAGTCGGCGAGGGCCACCTCGTAAGGACCGCTGGAGCCACCGGTGGGGAAGCTGACATGGGCCGCGAATCCGCCCGTGCCATTTCCGGCGAGCAAGCCGAGCGAGTGGCTGTTGCGGTTGGTGATGGCGAGGTCCGGGGTGCCATCGCCATTGAGGTCGCCCACGGCGATGCCCGCCGGGGCACTGCCCACTGGGAACGTCGTCTGAGTGGCGAAAGTGCCATCGCCATTGCCGAGGAAGACACTGACATTGTTGCTGGATTCGTTGGTGACGGCAGCGTCGCGTCTGCCATCGCCATTGAGGTCGGCCAGCACGAGGCGGCGCGGGGCCGAGCCTGTGGCGTAGCTGACTGGTGCGGCGAAGGTACCGTCGCCATTTCCAAGGAGGATGCGCAGGGAATTCGATCCGCTGACCGTGACGGCGAGGTCGGCGAACGTATCCGCATTGAGGTCAGCGATGGCGACTGCGAAGGGGTTCGGTCCGACTGCGATCAGCTGCGGCTCGCTGAACTGGCCCGATCCATTTCCGGGGAAGACACTGACATTGCCGCCGTTCCAGTTGGCTGTGACAATGTCCGGGAAGGCGTCCGCATTGAGGAGGGCGGTGGCGAGATTGTAGGGATTCGCTCCAGCGGTGGGAGCCGTGGTGATGAGTGAGAAACTGCCGTCTGTTCCCGGACCGGAAGTCGATGCCGTGAGCGGGGTGGCGTCTGCCTGACTGCTGTTCGAGCGGCTTTCGAGGATGAAGTCCGGATCGCCGGCGATGGTGAACTCGTGAACGAAAGGAGCAGCGAGGGCCTTACCGGCGCGGTCCTTGAGTCCGGTGCCGATGCGGAACTGGTGCGGGCCCGGCTGGAGTGGTCCATCAAGGATGCGGAAGCCCGTCGACAGGCCGGAGGAATAGCCGAGATTGAAAAGCGTGTAGGCCTGATCGTCCGGGGAATCGAAGACACCGTCCGGGCCGGCAGAACGCAGCGCGTAATTAGCGAGGTTGGTGACTCCGGCGGGCTGGAGGTCCTCGCTGAAGGAGACCGTGAAGCGATTGAAGAGAGCCGTGGATTCGCCTGTGGGCAGTGTGGTGCCGGTGATGGTGGGCGGCAGTGAATCCGTGGCCTCGATGCTGAGGAGGTAGAGCGACTGCAAGCCGAGCGTCGCTGGAGTCGTGCGGATGCGGACGACATACCTTCCTGCGGCTCCATCCGGAATGGTATGGCTGAGCGAGGTGGTGCCCGTGGCAACGACCGCCGACGAGGCATTGAGCAATTCGAGCGTGGGAACGATCGGGCTGGCGGCCGGACGGTTCAGGCTGACGGCGATGGCCGTGCCAACGCCCTGAGTGCCGAGCAGGAAGTGGTCGCCGCTGCCATCGTAGCCCGCGAGGTAGCCCGCGACCTGAGCGACCTGCCGACCGCCGCTGGCTTCGCTGAGAGCGAGGGAATTGGCGGAGCCAGCGGAATCATTGCCTTCCGTTTCCCATTGCCATGGCGGCTTGGCAGTGGAGACGCGGAAGCGGTATTCGCCTTCGTAGCCATAGTTCGGGAAGACGCGGACGCTGTAGGCACCGGTCTGGTTGAGGCGGACTGGATCGAGTTGTCCGCGGCCATTTCCGTCGCTGTAGAATCGTCCGATGAACTGTCCATCCGGGCGGTGGATATCGTAGCGGAGGCCGCTGCCGCCCGCATTGTTGAGGGATTCCGATGCGACGCTGAGGAGGTCGCCTGCTTCCGCATGGAACGTCCAGAAGTCGGTTTCCCATGATCCGCGCAGGGTGAGATTCCCGCGGCCCGAGGCGGAAGCGAGGCCTGATCCCGCGGGGTCCTGAGCGAGGAGGCGGCGTGGTCGGCTGCGGAAAACGGTGACCGTGCTGTTGCCATGGTTGGCCGTGGCGATGTCGTCGAGTCCGTCCTGATTGAAGTCCGCGGAAACGGCCGCGATGGGATTGCCATCGATCTGGTAGTCGAGTGGTGCGGAGAACGATCCGTCGCCGCGGCCATGGACGATCAGGAGACGGGAATTTCCGTAGTTGGAAACCGCGAGGTCGCGCTGACCATCGGCGTTCCAGTCGCCGGAGATCACGTGGTAATTGTTCGGGTAGCCGGTGGGGATGACGGTGGCGGTGGCGAAGGTGCCGTCTGCCTTTCCGGCGAAGTAGCGGACATCGCCGAGGCGGATGGAAGAAGTGACGAGGTCGGCGAAGCCATCGCCATTGAAGTCGTCGGCGACGAGGGCGTAGGGATCGCAGTTATCGCCGCAGGGGTAGGTCTGCTGAGGAGCGAATGTGCCCGGGCCGGTAGCGAGGAAAACGCTGATGGTATCCGCGTAATAGTTGGCGGCTGCGATATCCGGTTGGCCATCGCGGTTGATGTCCGTGATGGCCACGGCGGCGGTACCGTCACCGGCGGCAAGATTGACAGCGGGGGCGAACGATCCATTGCCGAGGCCGCGGAGGAAGCTGACCGAATCACCATTGAAGTTGGCGACCACGGCATCCGGAATGGAGTCCCCATTGAGGTCTCCTGTGGTGAGCCGGTAGGGCGTGGTGCCCGTGGGGAAGTTCAGTGGGTCATCGAAGGTACCGTCGCCGCGGCCGAGCCGGACACCGAGGGTGGAGGCACCGCTGTTCGTGACAAGGACGTCCGTGCGGCCGTCGCCATTGAGGTCGCGCAGAGCGACACCGAAGGGATTGGGACCGGTGGGGTAGGAAACGGCTGGGAGGAATCCGCCCGCGCCATTGCCGAGGATCACACCGATGGTGGCATTGTTGTAGTTGGTGACGACCACGTCGGGGAAAGCATCGCCATTGAGGAGACCAGCGGCAATTTCATAGGGATTGGATCCTCCGCTCGGGACACTGAAGGCAGGCACAGGGGAACCGTCCGGTCCGGTCGGTGGCTGCGTCGAAAGCTGCGTGGCCGTGGCCGAACTGTCATTGCCGCGTGATTCGATGACGTAGCCGGTGATTCCTGCGATGGTGAAGGCACGGGAGAAAGGGATGAGGCCATTGCCCGCGCGGTCGCGCAGGGCCGCAGTGACCGCGAAGGTGTAGCTGCCCGGCTGGAGGGGGCCGTCGAGGATGCGGAGGGTGGCTGTGAGGCCGCCGGCATAGCCCTCGCAGAGAACGTTGTACGATTGGTCATCGGCATTTCCCGGAATGCCATCGGTTCCCGCATTCGTCAGCGAGTATGGGGACGATCCATTGACGCTGGGTGGCTGGAGGTCTTCCGAGAACGTGACGGTGAAGCGGTCCCAGATGGCATCGCTGGTCGTGCCTGCGGCCGGCAGCGAACTGGCGGTGATTTCCGGTGGCACGAGGTCAGCGGCATTCACTTCCATGAGGTAGACCGACTGGAGGCCGATGGTTGCCGGCGACCCCCGGAGGCGGACATGGTAGAGACCGCCGCCCCCGGCTCCGATGTTGTGAGTGAGGCTGGCCGAGCCGCTCGCGGCGACCGCGCCGGCGGGATTGATCAGTTCGAGGGTAGGAACGAGTGGGCTGGTGGCTGGCTGGACGAGATTGACCGAAATGGTCGTGCCTTCGCCCTGCGTGCCGAGCCGGAAGTGATCGCCACTGGCATCGTAGCCTGCGAGGTAGCCGCCGACCTGAGCGGTCTGCCGGCCGCCGGGAGCCTCGCGCATGTTGAGGACGGTGGCATTGCCGGTGGCGTCGTTTGATTCCGTTTCCCACTGCCATGGAGGCGGCAGCATGCTCACGCGGAAGCGGTATTCGCCTTCATAGGAATAGTTCCGGATGACGACGACGGTGTAGCGACCGCTGGAGGGAAGCGTGAGGGGATCCGACTGACCTCGGCCGACCCCGTCGCTGTAGAATCGGGTGAAGAGGGACCAGTCGGGCGCGTAGACATCGTAGCGGAGGCCGCTGCCGGAGGCATTGCCGGCCGATTCCGATGCGATGCTGAGGACATGGCCGGCGGCACCGTCGAAAGACCAGACGTCTTCGTCCCATGCGCCCGAGGGATCGAGGGTGAGGTTACCGCGGCCCGCGGCGCTGCGCAGACCCGATCCTGCTGGATTTTCCGCGAGGATTTCCTGACCGAGGCCCTTGAGGAAGGTGATGGTCGAGTTGCCGTGATTGGCCGTGACCACATCGGGACGGCCATCGCCCGTGAGGTCGGCGAGGGCGACGGCGATGGGGTTGCCGGAGACGCTGTAGACGGTGGGGCCATTGAACGTGCCGTCGCCTTTTCCGGTGAAGACGAGGACGCGGCTGTTGCCGTAGCAGGCGACCACGAGGTCGCGGAAGGTATCGCCATTGAGGTCGGCCGAGCGGACGTGGTAATTGCTGCTCATGCCTGCGGGGATGGCTGTGGCAGTTCCGAACGTGCCATCGCCGCCACCGCGCAGGAACATGAGGTCGTTCGAGCCGAGGGGCGAGGTTACGAGGTCGGGTTTGCCGTCGCCCGTGAAATCTTCGAGGACGATGGCGTAGGGATTGCGCTGCGATCCGAGGCTGAAGAACGTGGGAGCTGCCATGCTGCCGCCTCCCGTTCCCAGGAGGACGGCGACATTATTGCTGCCGTAATTGGCCGAAACGAGGTCCGTGATGCCATCGCCATTGAGGTCGCTGGCTTCGACGGCGAGCGGGCCGCCGGAAATCGCATGGGCGACCTGCGGGGCGAAGGTGCCATCGCCGAGGCCCCGGAGGACACCGATGGAATTGCTGCCGTAGTTGCCGACCACGAGATCCATGACGCCATCACCCGTGACTTCGCGGGCGACGATGCGGTGCGGATTGCTGCCGACCGCGTAGGAGGCGGGGTCGCCGAGCGTGCCGCTGGCCGAGCCGAGTCGGATCTGGACAGATCCGCTGCCGTAGGCGGTCAGAGCCACGTCCGTGAAGCCGTCTCCGTTGTAGTCGGCGAGCGCGATGCCGAATGGATTGGCGGCGGTGGGGTATGCCTGTGGATCTGCAAAGGTGCCGTCGCCGCGGCCCATGAGGACACTGAGCGTATTGTTATTGAATCCGGTGACGACCGCGTCATCGAAGGCATCGCCATCGATCCGGCCGAGGGCGAGTTCGTAGGGATTGCTGGCTCCCATGGAACGCGATGGGCCTGGGGCGAAGCCGCCCGTGCCGGGTCCGGTGGCGGCTCCAGCCAGCGAAGTGGCATCGGCGAGCGAGCCATTGCTGCGGCTTTCGAGGACGTAGCCCGCGATGCCATCGACCGTGAAATTCCGGACGAAACTGGCGGCCATGCTATTGCCGGCGCGGTCGCGCAGTCCGGTGGTGACGGTGAGCCGGTAGGCACCTTGCTGGAGTGGGCCGTTGCGGATGCGGACAGTGGCATCGAGCCCCGCGGCATAGGAATCCGGAGCGAGGAGGTAGCCGATGTCATCGGCGGTGCCAACCGTGCCATCGGGTCCGGCTTCGACGAGAGAATAATGGGCGGCATTCTGGACACTGGCGGGCTGCATGTCCTCCGAGAAGGTCAGGCGGAAACGGTCGATGATGCTGCTGGTGCCTGAACCTTCGTCCGGGAGAGTGGTGGCCGTGATGCGGGGCGGCACGCCATCGACGACATTGACGGTGAGTACGTACTGGGCGCGGAGGTCGCGGTTGGTGGCGCTCTGCATCCGCACGTGGACTGGCCCGTCGGCAGCCAGCGTGTGACTGAGGGTTCCGCCGGTGGCAGTGGCGACTGGCGTGGCACCGGCACCCGAGAAAACCGAAAGTGTGAGTCCCGCTGCGGTGAGCGTACTGCCCGTGGGGAGCGACGCATTGAGGTCAATGGCATTGCCCGCATTGAGGTTTCCGGCAAAGAAGAAATCGCCTTCCGAGTCTGCGCTGGTGAGGGAGCCCGCGATGCGGTGATTCAGGATGCCGCGGAGGACGGTGGCAGCCGGGCGGGAGTCATTGCCTTCCACTTCGAGCTGGCAATTGCGGGCGAGGTCGACGCGGAGGCGGTAGCGGGCGGCGGCGTTGTTCGAGAAGACGCGCAGCATGAGACTGCCGGGGGCGGTGACTGCATAATCCTGGATCTGGACGAGGCCGTAGTAATCGCCGCCCACGGTCAGGAGATTCTGTCCGGCACCGTTCTGCAGGTAGATTTGGGGGTAGGTACTGATGGCATCGGCCTCGAGCCTGACCGTGAGGCGGTCGCCGGCTTCTGCTTCGATGCGCCAGTAATCGAAGTCGCTGGTGCTGCTGAAGGTGCCGAGGCCGACGCTGGTGAAGAAGCCTGCGCCCGGGGGGGATTCCGGCATGGGAAGTACCGTGGCTGTTTCCGGGGCATTGCTGCCGGGCACTTCGATCTTCCCGGCCACGGGGTCGGCGATCGTGAACTGTCGTTCGAAGGTGGCCACGGCCGCGCCATTGAGATCGAGCAGGCCGAGGGTGCGGAAGCGGTAGAGTCCAACCGGCAACGGTTCTTCCGGAAGGGTGAAGCGGACGGTTTTCCCGGACGTGTAGGCAGGAACGAGCGTAACCGGCGCATCGTTGGCATTTCCGAAGATGGCGTCCGATCCCGCCGACAGGAGTTCGTAGTTCGCTGGGTTGTTGGCGGAGGCAGCGGTCAGGGTGCGGCTTGCGACGATTTCGAATCGATTGAGGGCGATGCTGGCTGACGATCCCTGGGCCGGAAGATCAGTCTGGGCGATGTTGGTCTGCGCGAGGTCGGCGGTGGCGCGGACACTGACATTGTCGAAGCCCCATGATTCGTCGCTGATGTCCTGAAGGCTGCCGCCCTGAAAGCCGATCTGGGCGGTGGCGGCGGTGGCGGTGAAGCCGACTTCGATGCGGCGGTAGATGGCATCGACGAAGGATGGACTGAATCCGAGGTGGACGCGGCCGCTGTCGGGATTCTCCGGGTACGATTGCGTCTGACTGGGAGGGTCACCGTTATAGTTGCTGAAGGTGGCACGGAAGCGCTCGGCTCCGTCCACGGCCACGCGGAAGAAATCGCCACCGCCATTGCCGTCCCATGAATCGATCACGTAGAGGTCGAAGGTGACCGTATAGTCGGTCCCCGGGGTGAGTCCGGCGAGGCTGAGGGTCTGGGTGGCATTGGTGAAGCGGCCACTGAAGCGGCTGAAGGAGGCGGGATGGGAATTGTCGGCGGTGGTGAGCGACCATTCGCTGCCGATGGTGCCTTCGAAGTCCTCGCTGTAGGGAACCGTGGCGGCCAGACTCGGTCCGGCGGCCAGCAGGGCGAGCCGGAGAAATTTCATGACGGAAGCTTTCATGGGAAGAGGAGGCGGATGGACCATCATTTCGGGCAGGAACCGCAGCCCGGAGCGGAGGGAAGATTGGTGCGCCGCAGGCCATCACGGCGGGCGTAGCCATTGACCGAGGAACGGCTTTCGCCGGGGACGGCCGCAGCGAGCGTGGCGAGCCGGGCAGCCGCTTCCTTGTAATCGGGGAAGCTGGTGCGCAGGTAGTGGACTCTTCCACGCCAGTGCGAGGGGGCCTGCTCATTGAAGAGCGCAAAACGGTCGCCGGCTCCGTCGACGATCACAATGGTGGCCGACGCTGCGGCAAGGCGTGCCTCGATCCACTGGCGCACCGCAGTTGCATCGTCCGGAGGCGCGCCGGCCCCCGTGGGCAGCGGAATGCGTTCTCCATCCGGGAAGAGGTAGCGGAAGGCAAAGTCGTCGACCCGGATGCCTGCGTGAACGACTGGCTGACCATGGACGCGTTCGGCAATTTCCGGCAGCGCGACGCGTCCGATGGCCGGAGCGGGGTCGATGAGATGGAAGACATCGGCTCCAGCGAGTTGCCATGCGGGCACGCCGCCGGGGACGACCATGACACGGGCCTTTGTCTGCATGCGGAGCCGCAGGCAGGCCTGCTGGAGCGGTCCGGTCACGAGCACAGGACCAGTCAGCATGAGGTCGCGTCCGCGGAAGGCCGGACTCGCCGTGAGCTGGGCCACGGGGATATTGAGGCTGCCATTGACGTGGGATTCGGCGAAATCCTCGGCTGAGCGGATGTCGATGACGATCGCCCGCCCGCTGCGGACGGATTCCATGGCATCGATGGCCGTGGTGGCGATGCCCTGTTCGAGGGAACCGAAGTCAAAGCGCGGCAGGCGCACAAGTTCGCTGAGATTTGCGGCCATGGCGGGGTCGCCGGCCATCACTTCGCCGGTCACGCGCACCGTGGCAGGCGGACCATTGCCTTCCGGGGCATTCACGGCGAGTTGGACATCGATGGGACCGGGACGGACAGCGAAGTAGCGGGCGCGGATCGCGGGAATGCCAGGTGACGATCCATCTTCCCAGCCCAGCGGCTGCAGGCAACTGCAGGAACTTTCGACCGCGCCCGGACGCCCCGGCTTCATCTGTTCCACCGTGAAGGTGAGTTCCGTGATCGATCCGAGGGGCAGGCGGCCGAGGTCGAACCGGGTGCCGTCAGCCAGTGAGAAATCAATGCGGCCTGAGGAATCCGTCGTCACCGTGGATTCCGGGCGCGTTTCCCGGCTATGCCACCAGAGCGATCCCCCGAGTCCACCGCTGAGGAGGACGAGTGCCGTCAGTGATTCGCGCAGTCGGGGAGTCATGGTGTCGTTGGTTGCTGGAAATGGGTGACGGGCGGTTCCATTGATTTTGCGAGGATGGCATAGGCAGCCGCGGCGGCAGCAGTGAGAAGGGTGGCACGGGCGATCGCGAGGGGCAGCGTCAGCGGCGTGACCTCCCCTGCCCCAAAGCAACCGCAGTCGGCGGTCAGACCCCGCAGCTGGGCCGAGAGCAGGACCCCGCAGAAGAGCAGGCCCATGGCCGCGCAGAGAAGCAGAGCGGCACGGCGCCATGGACCGATCCAGAGGAGGATGGCCAGCATGATTTCGAGAACCGGCAGCGTCACCGCCACCATGGTGACCAACCATGGCCATGGAAGCAGTTGGAATCCCTCGAGGCGGTCCGCGAATGCGCCAGGATGCACCAGTTTGGCAGAGCCCGACCACAGGAAGACAGCGGCAATGGCTATGCGCACGATCGTTTCGAAAAGCGGCAGGCCGTGCGCTTTCATGATCCCCTTGCCTCCGGTTTTCCGTTCGCCTGCCATTCCCGCCAGCCGCCGGGAAACACCCGGACGCTGCGCAGTCCGGCCTGCTGGAGGGCCGTGGCGACCAGTGCGGCATCATCGCAGGAAGCCGTCTGACAATAGACGACCACTGGACGCGACGGCCCGCGCAGCTGGGATTCCATGCCGCGGAAATCCGCCGCAAAGCGTTCGCGCGGGAGGTTGAGCGCTCCGGGAATGTGACCGTTCCGGTAAAAGGATGCCGGCCGCGCGTCCACGAGCGTGACGGCTCCGCTGCGCCATGCCGATTCCAATTCCGCGAGCGACATACCGCCGGGGGCAGCCATCGGCGATCCGCTGGCCGCGGGCACACCTGCCTCGGCGAGAAACCGGCTGGCGCGGTCGGGCCGGTTCCACGCAAGGGAATCCGCGCGCCATGCGTTGAGGGCAACTCCCGTTCCTACCGCTGCCACGATCATGACGGCGGCCCGGCGGGCATCGCCCCGCAGAAAAGCATGGTGAGCAGAGGACATGGCAGCGCCCTCAGGATTCCGGAAGTGGACCGACGACGCGGTAGAAGGCGCGCGAGCCACTGACCGGTTCCGGGTCCTGCCAAGGGATGGGCGCATCGGATGCCGCCGTGATGGTTTCCTGGACTGTCCATGTGGCCAGATCCGTGGACCTCTGCATCGCATAGCGCCGGCCCTGGGATCCGCGGAATGAATACGTCCGGGCCGCCGCCGTGCCGGAAACCACAAACTCCCGCGGGAAAACACCCGTGGTAATCAGCCAGCGCGCCGTGCCTGCCGCAGCGGCGTCAGTGCCTCCGAATTCCGCCGTCGCAAAGGGATCGAGCGACACATTGGCACCCGCCTGCAGCGGCAGGAGCCAACTCACCGTGCCCGCCTCGGGATAAAGTGGAACAGCGCGCCGGAATTCGCCAAAGGGCGTGCCCTCGGCAGGGGTCGTGGTCGACACATTGACATCGGCGGCCCGGTAGCGGGGGAACCATCGCAGCGTGAGCGGCACCGGTGCTGTCCGCCCGCCGAACTGGGCGAAATCAATCCGCAGCGAGCGCGAGAACAGGCCGGGCTCCGTGGATCCCGAGGCGAGGTCGAAGCCCTGCGTTCCTCCGGCGGCCAGCGGGTATTCTCCGTCGGAAACACGCACGAGTACATCGTCACCGCTCACCCAGCCCGACGACGGGGGATCGAAACCATCACCGTCAAGATCGGCGACCAGCACACAGAGCGTTCCCGGGTGGAGCCGATCCGATGTTCCCGTCCCTCCCTCACCGTAGAGATAGCCGCAGGAAAGATTCACCACCATGCTCGACGCTGCCGCGGGCGATGCCGACGACACCATCAGGAGAGTGAAGAACTCCATTACCCATTGTTTCAGCCTCGACCGTTTTACTTTCATGATAGTTCAGGTCAGGATTTTGATAGAATTTCCACGAATCATCCGCCTCCCCGGCGGCTGACGAGGCAATCCTACGGAAACGTCGGCATTGCCGTCAAGCTTTCCTTTTCTGAGAAATCTCCTGCTTAGGAGCCTGTTGAAGAACCGGGCCCGGCAGCGGATCCGGAATCCACGGTGGTTGGATGAGAGGCTGCGCCGTGGAATGGCGGGATCCCCAGCGGGAGGCGGGCCTTCTTCCAGAAGGCTTCGTTGCGCCGCAGTCGAAGGTCTCGACCTTCTCCTTTGTTGCGCCTTGCCTTGTGGAAGCATTCCTCGCCGCGCTACCAGTCCGGGTTTTTGAACAGACTCTTAGAGGGATCCGAGGAAAACCACTAATTGATTCCGACTAGTGGCTGGGAGGGCCATCCAGCGGTCGCGGGACGGCTGAGATTCTCCGCCATGCCAGAGGATGGCTTCCCCGATGCCGCGGGCCCGCCCGTCGTGGAGCAGGAAGTCGTGCCCATTGACAGTCCGGAGGAGGCCGAGGCCCCACAATGGAGCGGTCCGCCATTCCCGTTCCAGGGCTTCGCCATCCGGCCGTCCATCGGCAAGGCCCTCGCCCATGTCATGCAGGAGAAGGTCGGTGTAGGGATGGAAGCGCTGACCGGCGATCTCCGGAAGAGTATCCGGGCGGATTCCGGCCGTGAGGGTCTGGCGATGGCAGGCGGCGCATCCGATTGAATGAAAAAGTTTCTGACCTTCCCTGACATCATGATCATAGGAATTGCGGCGCGCCGGGGGTGCGAGGGTGCGCACGTAATGTGTTAGTTGCGAAAGCATCGATTCGCTGAGTTCCGGACGGCCGTCTGAGGGGAAGCGTGCCACGGACTGCTGCATGGTAGTATGATTCTCTTCCGGGACCACGGGGCTGGTGAGTCCCATGTCGTTGAGGAGGGCATCGGCCGTCTGGCTGCGGAGGGTGGGGGCATTGGCCTTCCAGCCGAATCTCCCGATGAGACGCTGTCCCGATTCCGGATCACGGAGGTAGTTGGGGCGGCCCGAGATGCCATCACCGTCGCGGTCGTCGGGGTCGGCCATGGCGGCGATTGATTCCGCGGGCACGGCTTCGAGGAGGCCGAGGCCGAAGACCGGCGGGGCAACGCGCGCTCCGATCTGGAGATCGGGACCGGGGTCGCCATAGTGCCATGCCTTGACCTGCCAGCGGGGTTTGCGCAGAGTTGTCTGCGTACCGTCCGGGAAGCTTATGGGAACATCCTCCCATGCAAGATCTACGCTGGCTTCCGGCGGGAGGCCGGGCAGGGCACGGGGAGCGAGCTGCGATCCGTAGACTGGATGTGGCTGTGGACCGCCTTCGCTGGGCACGCTGATGCGGAGGAGAAGCGACGTCATGGTTTCGCCCGGCCCGGGCGGACGCCCGCGTCCATCGAGTTCGTGGCAGGCCGAGCAGGAACGGGCATGAAAGAGCGGGCCGAGGCCATCGCGGCCTTCTGCAGAGGCTGGGGCGGCGACCCAGTTCTCATTGAACAGGGAGTTCCCGACGGTGAAGGCCGGGCGGTGTTCGTCGCGGAGGTTTGCCAGTGGCATGGCGTAGGCCCTGCGGCCGCGGCCGGCCGAAGTGGTCTGACCACCGCTCTCCGCGCCGGTGAAGATGGCTTCGGGACGGCGCGCGGGCGGCGCAGCCGTCACTGTCTCCCCTGCCGCGAGCACCAGAATGGCGAGCAATCCTTTCATCCTTCCAGTTCCGCGGCGGTGAAGGGACGACCCATGCGCGCGGCGAATCCGCGGAGATCGACGGCAAGGGCAGTGAGCTTTGCCGCAAGGTCACGGAGGGCCATTTGGCCGGGCGCATCGGGTGCGCTGACGACCGCATTGTCGAAGCGGTCCGGAATTCGGGATGCGGCTTCTTCAACATCGGCGATGCGGGCATCGAGTTCGCGCGCGAGGGCGGAGTCGCGTACGCGGGTGAGGTACTGCAGAGAGATTCCTGCAACCTTCTGACCGCTGACGGTCGCGTAGCTGCCCTTCCAGAGATTGACGAGGCCCGCGATGTTGCCGCGGATGTCATCGCTGGTGGTGTCGGAGAAGCACGATTGTTCTTCCTCCTGGAGACGGGTTTCGCAGGGGACGCCGATCCGCTCGCTGGCCAGTTCGAAGCCAGCCAGCATGATCATGCCTTTGACGACGGAGCGCAGTGATTCGTCGGCGGGTCTTGCCTCCGCGGTGCCGCGGTAATTGGTGGAATCGCCCGTGCGCCATGCCTCTGCTACTGTTGCCAGGTTGGCGACCACGCCTGTGGCCGCGGCCTCGAGGAAGCGGCAGCGCCGGGCGGCATGAGGAGCCGTTGTGAAATCGGTGCACGGGCGTTTCCCCGGACCATCCGTGCTGGTGTCCTGACCCCAG
>Ga0315909_10001278_pt1 | contig 33972 bp, 56 predicted proteins | sample LakEriMetagenome_11_FD_203527 | JGI IMG/M metagenome (GOLD analysis project Ga0315909, IMG submission 203527) | Freshwater fungal communities from buoy surface, Lake Erie, Ohio, United States - Buoy 2 MA125 | ecosystem: Environmental > Aquatic > Freshwater > Lake | place: USA: Lake Erie, Ohio... | reverse complement strand
GTATCAAGCACGATAATATTGTACCCAGTGTATGGCCTGAGTCTGACGATACTACAGGATTTCCTGTGGCTAGAATTGGCGCACAAGTTGGTGACATAACGTCAGGCGTTGGCGGGGCCAGGGTTCTGGGTGCAATATCCACTGCTTTAACAGCCGTAACTGGTACTAATCTTGCGGCCCGACCATTTGAAGTCTCAAGACTCTTGGTCAATCAACAATACCCCAAAATTACATTGCCACCACCACCAGCACTACAAGCACCAGGCAATGCAAATTCCACTGACTATTCCTGTGGAATCGAAGGCACAGCAAGAGCAAAAGCTCAAGACCCGTATGTTGAACTAACTGTAGAACCTCCTGCAGTCAAGGTTGCGGTGTTAAATCTATATGCATCAAACAGCGCACTACCATTGGGATATGACCCACAAGCGCCGGTTACTGAGTTGTTGGTGAATACTGATTTTTATGTGAATTTAAGAATAAGACCCAGTGTGGGTCTGGCAGGATATGATCCAACAGTGTTTGGATTAATCAGCACCATTGGCGGAACGGTGTATGGCGGAACCAGTGGCGAGTGGGCCGCTGGAGATGGTGCATCAAACTGGCTTGGCGGTGTGTATCGTATTCCAGGTTCATACTTGGGTGCCACAGGCACAGCTACATTGACCTTTAGTGCAGGACAAACAACAGTAAATCCTGTGTTTACATCAGCTTCAACCACAGTGAATGTAATACCAGCAGTGGTCGCAGTCACAGCCGCAGTGGAACAAACAGGTTGGTACTCGGGTATTGTTACAGGCAACATTGATATTGTGTATCAAGGCCAGACTTTACAACTGGTAGTCAACGGCCCTCCGTCTACTGCGTACACCTACACATTACCCTGGGCCTCGGGGTCAAGCACTACAGATGCCAATGGTCAAGACACCGTGGCTGGAACAGCTCTTCAAGCTGGTATTTTTGAATTTACTGTTACCTTTGCTAGTATCACACCATTTACAAAAGCATTCCAAGTACTCAATGGAGCCACAGACTTTGGCGGTGATGCTGGAGGCTTTTCGGCAGATGCTGACGCTTCTAATGATGCTTCTAATTCTTCCGATGATGGGGCCGCTGAAGGTGGCAATGCGGCAGGTGATGCAGCCGCGGCTGCAGCCTCAGCTGATGGCCCAGGCAGTGGTGCAGATGGGGGTGGCGGAGATGGTGGCGGTGGAGCAGGTGGCGGCGATGGTAGCGGCTGGTAAGTAGGGAATAACTCTAAATGTACTCAAAAATGTGGCTTTTTTGCCACATTTTTTTGGTTGACCAATAAATCCCATTTTGCTATAATACTTGTATAGTAATTAAAAAGGAGTTAGCGATGCGAGCACTTACCACATTTATTGACAACAAAAACCGTTATGCCGCCCTGTTCCGAGGTCAGCGTACAGAACCCGTGTATGAAATTCAAACTGCCGCAGGCCGCAAGCGTGTGGCTGAGATGATTGATTCGGATCTGAGCCCAGAGAATCTTTCTTGCGATGGCGAATTGCCCCGTGCAGAAGTTAACAGACGCTATCGTGAACTCACAGCGGCCGCAAAAGACCTTGTGAAACTGGATCCTACAGTGGCTCAATACATGTACGAATTCGGTTGACCAATAAATCCCATTCTGCTATAATACTTGTATAGTAACTAAAAGGAGCCAACAATGCGTACATACACTAAACAGACCGAGTTGAACTGGATCGACAGCAACGACATCGGTGAGCACATTGAGGACTTTGATGACCCTGAGCTCAACAAGGCTTTTGGCAAGTTCTGTATCATGGACGACCAACGTGCCTACAATACCTTGCTAGAAGACATGGGCTACTGCGATGACGAGATTGACAACGAGAATTGCACTATCGTTCATGACACAGTGGTCGAAACTCTCAAACAAGTAAACCTGGTGTTCAAGAACTTGGGTATTGACCTGGAGTTCAAACAAGCTGACATGGTAGAGCATGTGGCTTTCATGCTCACAGGCAAAGGTGACACTCCCGAAGACATGGGTGTTCGTATCCGTCGACTTGTAGCAAACCAAACTGTATAAGTTTGATTGACCAATAAATCCCATTTTGCTATAATACTTGTATAGTAACTAAAAGGAGCCTGAAATGAATGTCAAAGAAATTAACTCTGCTATCATGTTTGGTAATCTCACCAATGACGAACTGTCTACGGTGATTGATGCTGTGAAGTTTGCTCGTGCGCAACTCACCCAACAAAAGAAACGTAGTTTTTCAATTGGTGACTCTGTAAAGTTTACCAGTAATCGCAACGGCCTAACATACGTTGGTACCGTGCGCAAAGTCAAAATTAAATTTGTGCTAGTTAACACACCTGGCGGCTTGTTCAATGTACCGGCCAACATGCTGGAGGCAGCATGACTATCAAGACATTTCGTACCTGGCTTGCTGATGTATGGCGAGACAATTGTGAAGAGAACGACGGCTGGGGTCAGCCTAGAATGACCATGCCAGAATATTTTGCAAAATACAAATGGTGGCTCAAGCGCGAGTACCAGTATCAAAAAGGAGTTAGACGTGGGTCTTGATATGTATGCATACGTGGCCGCTCGTGCAGGCCAACAAAAAGAGTATTACGATGCCGCTGGCTGGGATAATGAAACAAAAGAATTTACCTCGCCTGTAACCAAGCCACGTGAGATTGCTTACTGGCGCAAGCATCCTAACCTTCATGGTTGGATGCAACAGTTGTGGGAAGCAAAAGGCAACTCAGGTGATTTCAATGGTGACGAACTTGAGCTAACATACGAGGACTTGGAAATTCTAGAGCTCGATGTTATTGCTGGCACACTACCCGGCACCTCGGGATTCTTTTTTGGCAACGATGCAGACGACCACTACCGTAAAGACGATCTTGAGTTTATCAAGAATGCCCGAGCCGAGTTGTTTATGGGCTTAAAAGTGTTTTATAATAGTTCATGGTAACAAAGTAAATATATGAATGAAACAAACTTCTCAGACCCAAGGTTCTCGGGTGTAATGGCAGCAGGTTGGATCCGCGATCTAGAAAGCTCGGACAGCCGCATACACAAAGAAAAAACAATTGAAAAGGCTTTGATGGCATCCAAACTAGGCAGTGCTGACGCACAGGCTTTCTTGTTCAACTGCTATCAAGCCTACAATCCTTTCTATGTGTTTGGCATCCGGCAAGTGCCTGAGACTGAGGGTTTGACTGGCCAACCAAATCATTGGCCAGGATTTTGGGCCTTGTTAGAAAGTCTACGTACTCGTAGCATCACTGGCAATCGTGCAAGAGAGGCAATCGAAACTTGCAGTCAAATGTTTGACTCAGAAGAGTGGAATGGCCTAGCCCGTCGTGTGTTGATCAAGGACTTGAGATGTGGCATCTCTGAAAAGACCATTAACAAAGTAGTGGGCAAAACTGAATGGAAGATTCCAGTGTTCAGTTGCCAACTGGCACAAGACTCTACAGATCAACCCAAGAAGCTCCGAGGCATCAAACGTCTAGAAGTCAAACTGGATGGTGTGCGTGTGTTGGCAGTTGTGAATGGATCTGCTTGTACATTGTACAGCCGTAATGGTAAAGAGTTTGAGAACTTCCCACAGATTGCAGACTTTGTTGAAGAACATCGCAAAGCATTCCAGCGTGATTCTGCCTTTGGCGGACAGTTTGTGTTGGATGGCGAAATTGTGGGCAAGAACTTTCAGGACTTGATGAAGCAAACACAACGCAAACGAGATGCCAAAACTACAGACATGGTATATCATGTGTTTGACATTTTACCATTGAGCGAGTTCCGAGAAGGCTTCTGTAACCTACAGCAACACAAACGCATTGACCTCTTGAAACGTGCCCAAGCATTTTTACCAGAAAACGGTTGTGTGCGTGTGATGCCTGGTATGGATGTGGACTTGGACACAGCAGAAGGTCATGATGTCATGCGCCGATTTGCTGAAGCTAGTGTAGAAGAAGGCTACGAAGGCATCATGATCAAGAGCATGGATGCACCTTATGAGTGCAAACGTTCAGACTTTTGGATGAAATGGAAACCCACAATCACAGTGGATTTGAACATTGTGGGATTTGAAGAAGGTACTGGTCGCAATCTAGGCCGCCTAGGTGCTATAATTTGTGAAGGAGTTGACAATGACAGAACTATTCGTGTTAATGTTGGTAGCGGTTTGTCTGATAGCAATCGCGATGAGTATTGGGCCGCTCGCAATGAGCTTCTTGATCGGGTGGTTGAGGTTGAAGCGGACGCAGTTACACAAAATCAAGACGGATCATACAGTTTGAGATTTCCTCGCTTTGTACGATTCCGCGGATTTGAGCCAGGAGAGAAACTTTGAAAACAAAATCAGCCAACGGCGTTACTGGACACTTGATACAGATATTTACAGGACAAACTGTATTCCGTGTGTACGATGACAATCATAATTTTGTGGATTATGATTTACGACATAGTGACTTGACGGTTACTATTAACGATGAAGATGCATATTTTTATCGTGATGAATACAACGATGCGTTAGACCACGCACCAGAAACATTAGGAAAACAAAATGGCAAAGACTAAAGCAGTAAACAAAATCAGTGACAAGTTGGCCAAGGTCAATGAGTCATTTCAAGTGTACATGTATGACAATGCATACATGATTGAAGTAAGTGGCCGCGACAGTGAGGGCGATTACAAGACAGTCAAACTCATGGTTCCTGCCTTGGATCAATTGCAGTCCTTGATCAAAGAAGTTACTGAAATGGATCGGGATGACTAATCATGGCAACTTGGACACTCAAAACTCTACACAAAAAGTCTGCTGTTGAAAAGCAGTTCTGGTACAAAGACGGCAAAGTAATCATTCGTGAAGAAGGTTATCGCTGGGGCGAGTTCTATTGTGAAAGCGATGAACAACCTGTTATTGAGCCAGAAAATGGAGAATACAATCTAAGCGAAAGTGATTATGATTGGGAACTATCAAGTCTTGACGATGGATGCTGGGCTGATTGGACATTTCCAGAGGACATGACGGAAGAAGAACAAGCAGAGATTGAAACAGCCTGGGACGAAGATTACTTTGATGGCATGGAAGAACTAGGCTGGTCAAACAGTGACACAGATTACATTTTACAAGGTCCATTGGAGTTGACCGACGAAGAAGGCAATGTTGTATATGAGGGCAAAGATGAGTAAAGTATATCTAATCAAACCACTAGAAAAGAAAAGCATTGTCTATCATGTAGAAATGTATCGTAAGAACCCGGATGATAGCGTCAGTTGGTTCAACATTGACGAAACATATCGTTGGGGACAAGGTTTTATTGAAGAAGACTTGGATTGTAATCTTCCTTGGGAGGGTGACAAAGTTGCTTACGCTCGAACAGACGCAGGTTGGGGCTGTGAGTTTGATGACAGCGTCAGCATTGAGTGGGAATTCAGCGATGACATCACAGAACTTGAACAGCAAGAGTTAAAAGAAGCCTACTACGAAGGTGGTGCTGGTTGGTTGTATGATGGTGAACATGATTGGTCGGAAGAAGATGCCGCAGTACACATCATTGCACCATACCAAGTTGATCTGTGCGAAGATGATGGCACTGTGATCGAAGAAAATATCAAATTAAAGACTCGCCCCGCTGCCGGCAACAACTGGCCATTTCCAACGTAATTAGCCAGACTTGTTGACAGTACTGGATCATGTTGTTATAATTATAGAGCATGATCAGGGAGATGGTGCTGTTCAATGGTGTGGTGGGGTTCCTAGGCCTGCTACTACCGTGGCATGTGAACATAAGTCACATAGGTTGCGACACTGTCCCTGGATTCGTCCAAACCCCGGCTGATACCCGGGAGTATGCTCATTAGGGATTAACACAGTGAAAGGATATTTTTAATGTCTGTTGAAACAGAGACCTCTGCGTCGAGTATGTCTGCGTCAATCAGCTCGCTTGAATCAACGCCCTTGGTCATGCACCGTATTTGGTTTGATTTGCGTGATACCGAAACTTGGTACGCAATCATGAAAGAGGCCACAACACTATATGGCCGTGATGGATGGCGTGGCCAGCCCAGAGTCAAACGCAAACTAGAAAAGTTTGCATGGGAAAGAAATAGACCTGAAAATCACGTTTGGTTTGAAGTGCCAGATCCGTCGTTTGCCACCTGGTGCGCAGTTAAACACGCTGTGATAGTGATAAAAAATCCCGGTAAATAAACACTATGATATTTGGTTTTGGCATATTGGCCACCGCTCTGCTACTGAGCATTGTGGCTGCCTATTATTCGGTAGCAGGTCTCACAGCCATCTTCTCGGCAGCAACCATCCCTGTGATCATCATGGGTGGCAGTCTAGAACTTGGCAAGATTGTGGCCACTGTGTGGTTGCACAACAACTGGAAACGAGCCGGCTGGGCATTCAAAGCATACTTGATACCGGCTGTGGCATTTCTCATGCTGTTGACATCAATGGGTATCTTTGGATACTTGTCAAAGGCACACAGTGATCAAAGCCTAGTGTCCGGCGATTCAATGAGCAAGGTTGCTATATATGATGAAAAAATTAAAACTGCTCGGGAGAACATAGATGTCAATCGCAAGGCGCTTAAACAAATGGACGAGGCAGTTGACCAAGTCATGGGCCGAAGTACATCAGAAACGGGGGCAGATAAGTCCGTGGCTCTCCGTAGGGCTCAGCAAAAGGAACGTGGGCGTCTCCTTGCTGAAATCCAAGCCGACCAGAAAACAATTATTACGCTTAATGAAGAACGAGCGCCGTTGGCAGCAGAGTTCCGCAAGATTGAAGCCGAGGTTGGCCCTATAAAATACATTGCCGCATTGGTGTACGGAGATAATCCTGATGCCAATGTTTTGGAAAAAGCAGTACGTCTTGTTATTATTATGATTGTGCTGGTGTTTGATCCGCTGGCGCTCACACTGATTCTAGCCGCTAACAAACAGTTTGAATGGGCACGTCAAGGTCGAGGTGGATTTGTACATGACGAACCTGCATATCCCCCAGACGATGGTCCACTAACTGATGAACAAATTGCACAGATAAAAGAAACAGCAGACAAACCGAGTTGGATGATACGTACAGATCCATCATCCCCAGGTTGGATGTACAACACTACCACAACAACATATCCTTCAACCGACGAAGAAGTTGAAGAAGTAATACAAGAGTTTGATCGAACCAAACATGCTTACTTAGACAAGCCGTTTGTGCATTTTGAAAATCTTAAACCTATGGTTGCCAAGACCGAGCCCATTAGTGAACCGGTGTACGTTGACATGCCTAGCTTTGAGTCAGAAGTTGAGGATTATGGTACACCAGAAGAAAAAGCAGCCATGCAACACTGGAAAGAACTCAATCCAGGTGAAACACTAAAGGGTCAACGCAACATGTTAGAGCGTGGCGAGATAACAGAACTACCTTGGATGCAGTATCTCAAGCCTACTCCTAACTCCAGCTTTGGTAACACATTCCCTACTGCTCCTGCACGTGGCGACAGTTTTGTGCGCACCGATGTTGCACCAAATCAGTTGTTCAAATTCAATGGAGACCGTTGGATTTTAGTTGACAAAGCCGCCGCAGATAACTATACTTACGATACAGCATACATTGATCATCTCATTGACAAAATCAATAGCGGATCATATGATGTAGATTTACTCAGCGCCAGCGAACAAGAACAAGTGGCACAACGTTTACAAACCAAAACAAATAATACATGAAAACAACTGATAATCTCGACACCTGTAGTTTTTGTAACAAACACAAAGACACAGTGACTAAACTCATTGTAGGTGAAGGTGTTGCAATCTGCAACGAGTGCGTGGACTTGTGCCAAACACTGCTGGTAGATAAACCTGAAATATCTGATGCTTCTCCCAATCTGGATCCTAGAGAGATTCGAAAACATTTGGATCAATATGTGATTGGGCAAGACGATGCCAAGATGTTGTTGAGTGTGGCCATTGCCAATCACTACAAACGCATTCGTAACAAAGATCCCAACACTGAAATTGAAAAAGCCAACATTCTCATGCTTGGCCCAACTGGATCTGGTAAAACATTGCTGGCCAAAACTGTAGCACGTTATTTAGATGTGCCGTTTGTGATTGCAGATGCTACCAGCCTAACAGAAGCAGGCTATGTAGGCGACGATGTTGAAAGTTTGATCAGTCGATTGTATGCTGCCGCAGGCGGTGATGTTGACAAAACACAACGCGGTATTGTGTTTGTGGACGAGATTGACAAGATCTCTCGCAAGAGCGAAGGCACCAGTATCACAAGAGATGTGTCAGGCGAGGGCGTACAACAAGCCTTGCTCAAACTGGTAGAAGGTACCAAGTGCAGAGTCATGCCCACAGGCGGTCGCAAACACCCGTCGGGCGACACTATTGAAATTGACACAACAAATATCTTGTTCATTGCCGGTGGCGCATTTGTTGGACTAGACAACATTGTTAAAAGTCGTGTGCAAGGTACCAACATTGGATTTGGAGCAGAAGTTTCCAGCAAAACAGACGGGCAGTTACACTTGTCACAAACCACTCCGGATGATCTAGTGCGCTTTGGATTGATTCCTGAATTTGTAGGACGCTTCCCTGCATGGGTTGCACTCAAAGAACTAGATAAAACAGCTCTAGTGCGCATACTCAATGAAGTCAAGCACAACTACATAAGTCAATACCAGTGGTTGTTCAAGCAGGATGAAGTGGATCTTGAGTTTACTGCAGACAGCTTGGATCTTATTGCAGAACGCACAATCAAAAACAAAACGGGTGCTCGTGGTCTGCATTCAGAACTAGAACGTGTGTTGTTGCCACACATGTACAATCTAGCACGTTATCGCACAGACGGAATTAAGCACGTAGATATTGATCAAGCCCTGGTAAATAGTCCTAAGGAGCTCTAATGCATTTATGGAAAAATTACACGGAAGATCGGTACTAGTCACAGATGGCAATGTAGAAAAGGCATTGCGCAAATTCAAAAAGAAAATACAAGCTGACGGATTGTTAAACGATCTGAGAGAGCGTGAATTTTATATCAAACCCACAACTCAGCGCAAGCTCAAGGCATCAGCAGCCAAACAACGCTGGCGTAAGAAACTGCGAGAACAAGAGTTGCCTAAAAAACAGTTCTAATGTACATTGAGTTTGATATTATCACAAGCATGGACAGTTTCGATAGTCTCAAAGATACAGTTAGTGCCTGGGCTAATCGCCACAAGGTACCTTACACAACCAAAGTTGCCAAAGGTTTAAAATATCGACTTGGCCTAAACCACCCGGAACATTTTACTCTTTTTACCATGACCTGGACGGCATGTGATTACACAATAAAAAATATCGAAAAGTCTTGACAGCAGTTGAGATTTCCTGTATAAATATGTTTGTAGTGCCCATAGTGGGGCTACATTACAAGTCATCTTGCTTAATAAAGGAGAAAACAAATGACAAAAACTCTCACCCTTCGCTCTTTCGACATTCCCTCACTCACTAAATTTGGTATCGGTTTTGATAACATGTTTGATGATCTCATGCGTGTGAGTGCTCAACAAAGCTCAACAAACTATCCACCTTATGATATTGTACAAGTCAATGATGACGAGTACATGATCAGCGTGGCTGTGGCTGGATTTGGGTACGATGACCTTGCAGTAACCAAGGACAAAAAAATCTTGGTAATTGAAGGCAAGCACAGTCGTGAAACTGTGGAGAATGAAGATTCGACTGCAAAATACCTGCACAAAGGAATCAGTGAGCGTAGTTTCCGTAGAGAATTCCAACTAGCGGATCACGTGGAAATTACCGGAGCACATCTTGAACTTGGTATTCTAAGTATTCATCTAAAGCGTGAAATACCCGAGGAAGCCAAGCCAAAGACTATTGCTATCACGTACACTTCCTAATATAATAGTGTAAATACAGTGGCAGCAGGATTGCTGCCACTTTAGGACAAACATGTTTCGAGCACAAATAGTAGACAATATCATATCAGCAGAAGAAATTGCTGCCTTTAAACAGTTTCGCAATGAACATCAGAGCGAAGCCTGGATCGACGGCTATGTTCCTGATCATCCAGAATTTGAACCTGGACAAGTGGTTGATCATCGAATTCTAATCAAGCCAGAATATGAAGTACACAAAATCATTGATCGTGTGACTAGACAATTCTTACCCAATGTGCGACACATCTGGGCCAACTATCAACGCCAGACCAACCCGCACAGTTTACACGTTGACGACTACTGCAAAGATTACGCAGAATTTCCCACTTACACAATTATCATGGCACTGGATGACATTCCAGAACACAGTGCGGTGTTATATCAAGAAGAGGCTCGTAGCTGTGAACACATGCACGAAATGTTTATGGCCTGGGCCAATGGCGGTCGTGACTCTAATCCTCGTAAAAACACCTGGAGTGAAACTGAAGATATTGAACACACAATGGAAACATTTACCAAGACTTATTTTGGTGACTGGCTCACGCCGGATGCTGTGTTTAGATATCAAGCTGGGCGTGGAATATTCTTCAAAGCATCACAAATCCATTGCTCGGGCAATTGGAAAAAATACAAAAAGTTCAACAACAAAGACCTCGTGCAAATTCACGCACACTAACCCAAGGAAATATAATGGCTGAAACCCGCTCACGCATCAAACCATCTGAAAAGATCAAAGAGCCGCCAATGTACAAGGTAATATACCTTAACGACAATCAAACCACAATGGAGTTTGTGATTGAATCTCTAGTGGAATTTTTTGACTACACTGAAAATACTGCCATGACCATCACAGAAGACATCCACGAAGCTGGATCAGCTGTGGTTGCTGTGTTGCCTTATGAGATTGCCGAACAAAAAGGCATCGAAGTCACAATGTTTGCACGTAGCCAAAGCTATCCGTTGCAAATCAAACTAGAACCCGACACCCTTCAATAATCAATTGTGATCCGCAAGGGGTAGTATACATGCTTACCATATGGCGTATCTCCCCGGCCGCGACAGTTGTTCACGTATCTAACACCGTTGCGTGTTTGATCAATTGACCCGTGATAATGACCAAAACACCAGGTATGCAGTTTCTTTTCAGTGTCAACTTCAATTGCCTGCTTCATGTATCTGTTGCCCATGGTGTTGAACTTTAGTTTGCCTTCGAGATCAATGTCATGAGAGATTAGTGCAGGATCAGGCACAGTATGTGTAATCATTACAATCTTCTTGACATCTTGATGCGTTTGCATTCGTTTGACTGAGTTGATCATGTACATGGCATCATTGTTGGCCATACGTGATATTGCATGAGTTGCGTCGGCGGCTAACCCAAACTTTTCTCGATACCATTCTTGACTGCTGACGTAGTCAATTCCAAGATCAAAATCAAACCCCCACCATCCATTGGTACCTAAAATAGCCACGCCATCAATTACTACCACATTGTCTTGTAGATAAACTACATTAGGTATGTTGTTTACCCGACTCACTAGATCAGCGTAACTATACCCAAGTGTGTGCAAGTAATCATGATGCTCGTCGTTACCATCTATGTAAAACACAGCTTGATAGCATTGACCAAGTTTGGTCAACACCTTGACCACAATGTTTCTGTCCTTGGATATATCTCCAACAACTACGCATACAGGACTGGTAGCAATGCCCGTCCAGTCTATTTCTTCAGACCAGGTCTCAACATGCAAATCAGAAATTAAGTCAAAATTAAAATTCATCATACATATTTAAAAGGAAAACACATGAACATTATTTTTGGAGACTCTGTTAAATTGATACCTGATGGGCATACTATACTAGAATTAGATACTATTTGTGCCGCACCCGGGGCGGAGCCATTTACTGCGTATTGTGTAGTGGAAAAAATTCCCTTGAATGAATTCCCTCTGGTAGAATCGCACAAGAAACTGCATGCAGATGTGATCAAATATTATCGTGAACAACACTGGGATTTTTGTGAGCAAGCCCTGGAAGAACTCAAAGGCAAGTGGGGTGGCACTGTGGATACTTTCTATGAAGAAATACAAAATCGTATACGAGAGTTCAGAAATAATCCTCCAGGATCTGACTGGACTGGAGTATACATAAAATCAATTTAACAGTTGTTCAACTTCTTCTTGATGTAACATACTTTCTAACATTACTGAGTCAGCAAGTTTGAATTGATCAGGGCATGCGGCCCACGCATCTCGAAATTTCAACCAATGCTGTCCTGTTTTTTGCTGTTCCATGGTAGAAATACTTTGATTAAAGTTGCTAACGAACTCATCAAAAATTTGTTGTTGCCATGCATTACTAAAAAATAACTGTTTGTTACGGTCTGCAATTTCATATAAGGATTGCCATAGTTGAAGTTTTTGTTTTTGTGGCAACTTACTAATACGCAACATTTCCGCAGTGATGCATTGCAGTCTCTCAACTGGGTTTGCAATTTGATCGTAAGTCTCGTCAATTAAATTACCAAAAGTTTCAAATCCATAACTTCTAAGATACTCTAAACTTCTTGGAGTGGCTGCCAGTATAAATGGTCTGCCACAGGCAATTGGTCTAAGTGATTTTTCAGTCAGGTGCCATCGCTGATCGTCAAACAATGTTTCCAGCACTACTTCTATTGCAGTGTGTGCGTAATCTGATGTGTGATAGTCTGCACTAGCAGTGGCATCTATTGTGCATGGATCAAAATGTGTTTCTAAATCCCAGCGTGATATTGCTAGTTTAGGGTTTTTAAAATCAAACTTAGAATACTGTTGATCGTCACATTGCGAAGTAAATTTCATACAGCACTTAGAATGCAAGTCTGCATTGACCACCAGCTCGGTAAACTTTAATCTATATTCACGTGTGCCGGACCAAGCGCGATTGTATACCAAAAAGTCCTGACGTATATTGTCAAAGTCAACAGCAAGCCCTAGATCATGCTGGGCATATCGATACCAGTCAATTGCAATGGCAGCGTGTGCCCACCAGTACACTCCTACAAATCCTGCCTGTTCATATTTTGCAAGATTTTCACTGTTTTTTTCACTGTGCAACAACATTGTGGTATCGTATATGCCATGCCTGGCACTGATTACTGATCGTAAATGTTGTGCATTAATCAAGGTTTTTATTCGGTTAACAGCTTTGGTATCATCAAGTATTGCTGGGTGGTGATTTACAAAATAATTCAACATGTCATGCTCAGAGTACTGATCAAACATTAGTGGTTCTTGATCATGACACAACATGCCAGGAGTTTTGATTTGGTACTGCCATCCACGTTGGCTAAAATCATACAAGGGCTGTAAGTGTTCAAGTTTTTTTGAGCCATGCGGAAAGAAGCGATAAATTAAAGCATCATGGTTGCACAAACCGTCTAAGTGATTGTATAATCTATCTAAAGGAACGCTCATATATGAAAAAAATTGGATTTATTGGTATTGGTAAACTTGGCCTTGACTGCGCTGAAGTTATGGCAGAGAAACACGAAGTTCGGGGTTATGATATTTACCCACGCTCTAGCGACACTGTAAAAGTTTGCGACATTGACGAACTTGTGAATGAAAGCGAATGGATTTTTATTGCTGTGCCAACACCACATGCAGAAGGTTATGATGGATCAGTTCCGTCAAGTCATATGACTCCTAAAGATTTTGGACACGATGCTGTGATTGATGCCATTAACAAGGTTAACCAGCATGCTAAGACCAGCAAGAAGGTTGTGTTGATCTCTACAGTGTTACCTGGCACCACACGTGCCAAGTTTGTGCCATTGCTGGACAGCAAGCATCAGTTCTTGTACAATCCTTACTTGATTGCCATGGGAAGTGTGAAGTGGGACATGGCCAATCCTGAAATGGTTATTATTGGTACAGAAGATGGCGAGCTCACAGGCATTGCGGGCGAGTTGATTGCATTATACAAAACTATCATGAACAACGATCCACGTTACGAAATTGGCACATGGGACGAGTGTGAAGCTATCAAGATCTTCTACAACACCTATATTTCAGCCAAGGTTGGTATTGTTAACATGATTCAAGACTTTGCAATGAAGATTGGTAATATCAACGTTGACGTTGTTACAAACGCACTGGCACGAAGCACCATGCGACTTCAAGGTCCCAAGTATATGACAGCAGGCATGGGCGATGCAGGTGCATGTCACCCACGTGACAACATTGCCCTGCGTTGGTTGGCCGAACACTATGAAGTGGGCTATGACTTGTTTGACACAATTATGCATGCTCGTGAGATCCAGGCCAAAAACTTGGGTCTGTTCCTGGTTGAAGAATCTAAGAAAACAGGTTTGCCTATTGTGATCCACGGCAAAGCCTATAAACCTGACGTTGAATACTGCATTGGCAGCTACTCAACCTTGGTTGGGCATTATGTTAAAGAAGCAGGCATGCCAGTTGTGTATGTTGATCCACTTGCAGATAACCAGGACGAAGTTGTTGCGGAAGTTGCTGGACCTGCTGTGTTCCTTTGGGCACATAACAGAAAAATCACTTACGAGTACACAGGCGAACAACAAGACACCCAGGCCTACTGTGATATCAAGCCAGGATCGATCATTGTTGATCCATGGCGCAAATTAGCATCTACCTCTGAGTATCGAGTTGTTCATTATGGCAACACACGTGGCCAATAAGTACAACCTTCCAGTATTTTGGGACGACGAGTTCAAAACTCTTGATTACATTCAAGAGCCCTTTAACGATCCTGCCAGCGTGGCTCTATGGTTGTCACAAGGTTATCACACTAAAATATGTGGTGACCTGTGCGACATGCGTCATCGCTTGCCGCGTTGGGCTGATAGGTTTATCAGCATTTACACCGAATTAGGCTGGAAAGATATTGGCCTGGCGTTTTATCGCATGCCCACAGGCACAGTGATGCCGGTACATCAAGATCTCTACAAACGTTACATTGAACTGTTCAACCTGCAAGGTCAAGAGACCAGTATTCGTCGTGCTTTGGTATTGCTGGAAGATTGGAAATCTGGACATTATCTTGAAGTAGCAGGTGAACCCTATGTGAAATGGCAAGCAGGTACCACGGTGGACTGGATATATGATACTCCGCACATGGCCGCCAACGTTGGGCTAGAAGATCGTTATACACTACAAATCACAGGACATTTATGATCAGCACATTTAACGAGTGGGACCCATTGAAAAAGATTGTTGTTGGCCGTGCAGATCATGCCAACTGGCCCATACACGATCCTGTGTTTAGCTTAGAGAGCCAAAAGACCACCTGGACTGACACACCTGTGCCGTCAGGGCCTGTGCCAGACTGGATCATAGACGAAGCCAATGAAGATCTTGACATCTTGGCCAACACACTGGGCAACTTGGGTGTGGAAGTACTACGCCCAGAAAACATGAACTTTCAGGCCCACGATGGCTTGTACAACTATTGCCCACGTGATCGTTTTATTATACATGGCGATGTTGTGATTGATCCTGCTATGATGTATCCTTGCCGAGACATGGAATATCAGTGCTATCACGACATATTAACCTATGCTGGAGAAATCCGACATATGCCACGTGGCGGTGACATGGTATTAGATGCTGCCAACGTGTTGCGTCTAGGCCCAAACAAGATGTTGTTCTTGGAAAGTGCATCAGGCAGCAAGTCAGCATACAATTGGTTATGCGATCAATTTCCCAATGTCACAATAGAGATGTGCAATTTCTATGCCGGAGTTCACATTGATTCAACCATTGTGGCCCTGCGCGAAGGCTTGGTCATGCTCAACGCCAGCCGTGTGAACTTTGATAATGTACCCCGGGTGTTTGAAGGTTGGCAAAAGATTTGGATTAACAATGTAGTACCGCAAGGTTTTTACGGTTATCCTTATGCTTCAAAATGGATAGCAATGAACATGCTTACAGTGGATCCCGAAACTGTGATTGTGGATCGGCACCAAACCGAATTGATCAAAACTTTGGAAAGTTACCGATTTACAGTGATTCCGTTGGAACTACGCCACAGCCGAACATTGGGCGGTGGATTCCATTGCGTCACACTAGATCTAGTTCGGCAAGCAAGAAGTTGACTTTTTGTACAATTGAGTATATAATACTCATATGAACACACGAATTGGCTTTTGTTGCAAGTGGCTTAATGACCCCTCTGAATGTGGTGGCATGAAAGTCAACGCAGTGGACCGTGACCTAAACGGCAGATCAACTACCATGAGGTGGCTTCGCGAACATGCGTCCGAAGCAGACCAGCGTCAATGGGACATCATGAATCACAATGCGTCAGCGGCTGTGCGGATGATTGAACGTGTGGCCACCTTGCCCGTTGAACGTAGAATGGTACGTCTTGGTAGCGAAATGCTACAGGGCTACACTGAGCCCAACTGGATTGCGTGGTGGCAACGACAAGAAATTCAGGATCATTGTGCCAAGATCTTTGCCCCAATTGGCGAAGCCGCACGTAAATACGGTGTGCGTTTGAGCTTTCATCCTGGCCAATTTTGTGTACTAGCAAGTGAAGCAGATGAAATTGTAGAACGTTCAATATTGGAATTTGAATACCACGCTGATATGGCACGTTGGATGGGTTATGGTAATACCTGGCACGACAACGGCTTTAAGATCAACGTACACTTGAGCGGTAAAGGTGGGCCCGCTAAATTCTTGCGTACACTGGGTAGACTCAGCCCCGAAGCAAGAAACTTAATTACCATCGAGAATGATGAGATGACAAATGGACTTGACACTACTTTGGCTGTGGCTCAGCATGTGGCTCTTGTATTGGATCTACACCACCACTGGATTAACTCAGGGGAATACATCACCGCGCAGGACGATCGTGTCAAGCGGGTTATTGACTCTTGGCGCGGCACTCGTCCTGCACTTCATTATAGTGTTAGTCGCGAGGACGTTTTGGTTGACCATGACCGAGGAACTAGACCCGATCTTGCTGAACTTCTTGCTAGAGGTTATAAGAAACAGAAACTACGAGCCCACAGCGACTTCTATTGGAATGACGCTGTGACAGACTGGGCCTTGACCTTTGCTGACAACTTTGATATTCAATGCGAAGCCAAAGGCAAGAATCTAGCCAGTGAACAAGTTTATGAACGATATATTGCTTAACACATTTGATTGGATAAGAGATGATTTTAAGTCCAACCGAATTCGTTTTGTTGTTGAGCTTCTTGCTTGGGCTATCAGCATTGGTTGCAGTATTACTATGGCACTCACAGTCCCCACGCCTCCGCTTCTTACTCTTTATCCTATTTGGATTACTGGCTGTGCCATGTATGCTTGGGCTAGTTGGACTAGGAAATCTTTTGGCATGTTGGCTAACTACATCTTGCTAACAACCATTGATAGTGTGGGTCTGATTCGTATGTTGATGTAAATATGCACATGAACTTTGACTCAAAAATTATTGACAACTTTTTGTCTGATGCTGAAATAGACACCATTGAATCCATGGTCATGGCAGTGAAGCCGCATGAAAACTTCAATCCCACTCCGTCTGGGGAGATTGTCAAGTCTGGTGACTACTATGTGTTTGATTACTATGACTCGCACTTTGCTACGGTAGTTGATATACTGGCACCCAAGTTTCAAGAGGCATTTGGCCAGGACTTGTTTTTTGAACAAATACACATTTTTGACTGCGTTGATCCTTACAGAGTACACAGTGATGTGGCCAGTGGTTGGAAAAAAAGTCCTGAACCCACAGTACCTGCATGGACCTTGATCATTCCCTTGGACACTTATGACAGCCATACCATAGTGTTCAAGGAAGGCAGTATTGTCAAAGAACCACATGAGTACACAAAAGATGTTCCTCCCTATGCAAATCCCACAATAGATGCAGCCACAAGAGAACAGTACTTCAGTCATATTCCCAGCAATTTGTTTGACTGGTTCACTATAGAAGACATCTTCAAGTGGAAAAAAGGCAGTATGTTTGCTGCCGCAAGATTTAAGTTTCACACCAGTGACAACTTTCTAGCAAATGGTATCCCGGGCAAACGAGCACTGATAGCCTGGACCAGAGTCCCTGAATAACCAGATTTCTGTAACAAAATTGTAATATTATTCTCCTTAAATAATCTTGTCACAACAAGGAGAACTCAGTGAACAAACTACTAGCAATCTTATTAACCGCAGTTGCTTTATCAGCACACGCAGACATCACAGGCGCTGGTGCAACTTTTCCAATGCCTATCTATTCTAAATGGGCCGAAGGATACAAGAAAGCAACCGGCAACAGTTTGAACTATCAAAGCATTGGTAGTTCAGGTGGCATTAGACAAATCAACGCAAAGACGGTAGACTTTGGTGCAACAGATGCGCCAGTTAAAGGCGAAGATCTAGACAAAATGGGACAAGTGCAGTTTCCTGCTATCATTGGCGGCACTGTTCCTGTAGTTAACCTAGATGGTATCAAGCCAGGCGAACTAAAGATTACTGGACCTGTAATGGCTGAAGTATTCATGGGTACTATTGCTAAATGGAATGATCCTAAACTTACAGCATTGAATCCAGGTAAAAAACTACCCGACACAGAAATTACCATTGTTCACCGTGCTGATGGTAGTGGCACAACATTTAACTGGACAGATTATCTTGCCACTGTTAGTCCAGAGTGGCTACAGCGTGTAGGTCGTGGTGCCGCAGTCAAGTGGCCTGCCGCAAATAGTGTAGGCGGCAAGGGCAACGAAGGTGTTGCTGCCAACGTTAACAGAATCAAAGGTTCAATTGGTTATGTAGAGTATGCTTATGTTAAAAAGAACAACATGACATTCCTACAACTACAAAACAAGAGTGGCAAGTACGTTAGTCCGGATGATTTAACCTTTGCCGCAGCCGCAGATGGTGCCGATTGGTTTAGTGTTCCTGGTATGGGACTCAGCATCGTAGATCAAAAGAATCCCAATGCTTGGCCCGTGAGCTCAGCCAGTTTCATCATCATGTACAAAGAACCAAAGAGCAAAGCCACCAGCGACGAAGTGCTAAAGTTCTTTGATTGGGCATTTAAGAATGGCAAGAAAGATGCCGCAGACTTAGACTATGTAGCATTGCCAGACAGTTTGACTAAACAGATTCGTGAACGAGTTTGGACACAGATCAAATAAATTGCACACAAAATAGAGTGTGGCTGGAGTCTCGTAACCAGCACTAGCCCCGAAAGGGGCTTTTTTATACTTACTGAATATTTGCTCTAACAGCAATAAATATTAACATAATAAGAATTATAAAGTGAGCAATAATGATAAAAAAAATCGCTCTAGGACTGGCTAGTCTTGTAAGTCTAGCGATTCCATCTGCACAAACTACCAATGCCAGAAACTCTGACAATACAACCACCAACGAGTGTGTGCGATGGACCTGGAGTGGGGATGTGTATGGTAGAAAAGTAACATGTCTGGAATGGCGTAAAAAAGATTGCTCTCATAGATTACACAAAGAAATTTGTAAAGGGGAGTAAAAAATTGATAGACCCAATTACAGCATTAGCAGGTATACAGTCTGCCATCAGTCTTGTCAAGAAGGCCAGTCAGGTTGCCAATGACCTAGGCTCTCTTGCGCCCATGATTGGCAAGATGTTTGATGCCAAGAGTACAGCAACCAAAGCATTGATAGAGGCTAAAAAGTCCAAGAAGGGTTCCAATATGGGAACTGCACTTCAAATAGAGATGGCACTGGAACAGGCCAGGGCCTTTGAAGAAGAACTCAAGATGTTGTTCATGCAGACAGGCAAGATTGACGTGTGGAACAAGATCAAAGCACGTGAAGCACAAATGAATGCAGATGATGCACAAGAAATAAGGCTTTATAATGCTCAAGAACGAGCACGTAAGCAAAAAGAACAAGAGTTAAACGAATGGGCTATGATACTAGGCGGATCTGCTTTTGTGTTGTTTTTATTGTTTATTGGAGGTTATGAACTAGTGCAGTTTTGTCAAACAGGCAACAGGTGTGGAAGATGAACGAATACCAAAAAACATTTGATATGTGCCTAAAGATATTTGTTTACGGCTGTGTAGCTTTATACTTCCTAGGTTTTTTAAAATTCTTGCCAGACGATTTGTCAAACAAGATTGTTAATTTGTTATTAGGCAAAGTAGGACTATAACTATTCCGGATAAATACCCAAAGGGAGAAAATTATGTTAGATATTTTACTTTGGCTAGCAATAGGTGCGTTTGTAGGCTGGAATTTTCCACAACCTGAGTTTGCAAAAACAATGCAAGAAAAATTCCAAGCAATGTTTACAAAAAAATAAAGTAAACACTATGGAACTATCTCTAGAAACAATCACTAAAGGTATAGGGGCTATCACAGCTAGTTTAGCATTAGCGGGCGGCAGTTATACACTCTGGGATAAATTAAAACCCACACAGCCTATATTGACCTGGCACGGAGAGTATTTTAAAATTGAGTCAGGACCGGCAAATGGTGAATTTGCGGTGGTGGTAGCTAGAGAAAAACACCGAGATGACTGTGAAGTAAAAGAATTCAAACTGGAAGTAAAAGATTCAGAGTTTCAGGTACATGATGCCAAGAGTTCTATTAGTGTGTTTTCCGGTCCTGCTTCTCAAAAAATTGATAAGTTTGGGTATCGCATCACACTTGCTGATCCTGCCAAAGTTGCACCAGGGCCAGCAACTTTACTGGCTCATATCAAATACAAATGTCCTGAGGGCGAAGTAATTGTGAATTACCCTGATCATCCCAACTTAAAATTTGATATAACAAGGGTATAAAATATTAGAACGCCAACTTTTTACTTGGCCGCAGGCTTTCGCGGAGCTCGTGGTTTTGGTGGTGATTTGGGCTTAGGCTCAGCTTTTGGTGCTGGTGCTTTCTTGGCAGGTGCCTTGGCAGCCGTTTTGGCAGCCGCAACTGGTGCAGGTGCTTCAACTCGATCGTCAGCTGGCTTGCCAACTTCTGCCGGTGCATCAACCTTGTAAGGCGCCGCCACAGGTGATTGTACCGGGTCTTTGCCAAACAAGAATTCTTTGATTTTTGTAAACATAATGTTCTCCTATACATTTATTTATTAGTGACCGTTCACTAGAAAAAATATCGTTTTACCTTGCACTGCAACATAAATAATGTTACAATAGAACATAGGGTGCTGAATAGGTCGGGCCTTATAGTAAACTCGCTTAATAGGAGAAAATTATGTTTACATTAGACGCAACAATCGACGCCGTACAAACCGGTAAAAAACAATTTGTCAAGACATTTGTCCAAAACGAAAAAATCGCAGACGCAATGAACACGTTCATTGATGAGCAAGCCTCTTACACAAAGAAAGCTGCCAAAGTTGGTACAGATACATTTGCTACACTAACCAGCGAAATGGTCAAAGCCTCACAAGAAGCCATGAAGTTTGACTACACCAAGTTTGGTGAAGGTATCATGAAGGCTTACCAATCTACTACTTCTAAGAAGTAATTGCCCTGTACTCTGTAAGGGTACTTGACACATAATCCGGTTCGTGCTATAATAACGCATGGATCGGATTTTTTTATGGAATAAACATGAAACCTATAACTTTAGTATTACAAATACCTAGACTGCGCAGACGTGCTGTAGAGTTGTACGCCCGCGACACTCCGTTCAAATCACGTGCGGAAAAATCCAAGATTGTGTATAATCGCAAGGTCAAACATCGCAACCAGGACACAGCATGAGTTACATTGTGGGATCATTACCGCCCATCAAGTGTTGGGTAAAACGAGAATTTCTCTATAACTTTGAACAAGGACATGGAGAACTTGAACCTGCCATCTGGGTCAGTCTCAAGGCTCTACGTGGGCAAGTGTTTCGTATTGAGAGCTTGTTGCCCAACTACGGAGCACTCTACGACAAATTGCCAATTCATGCCTATGTATGGCAACAAGACCACACCGGCAATCTACCTATAGATATACTTCAGCTTTGGGACTGCATGGGATATCGTTTCACTATCATTGAAAAAATAGGTCTGCGTAATCTAGGGGTTAAGTTCCTGGGCAAAGACAAAGAATGGCATCACGGAACCTATTTGTTCACTGTGGACTTTTGTGCCGACGGTATGGATGTGGACACCGGTTTTACCGAAGTTGCCGAAGAACACAAGAGCTTTAACTTTATTCGATTAGAAAACGGGCAGTTTGCCTGCCAGCCCAACAATCGATGCTTGTGGTACGATCAAAGTTTGATTTCGGGCACAGTGAAATTTCCAGACTTCAAAGCCGCACAGACCATATTCACAGTGGATGGCACACGCAAGTGGTCAGCCGGGGATGATTGGTTTTACTCCATTGAGGAAAGAACATGAACAAACGAATTCAAGAACTTGCTCAAGAGGCAGGAATGTATGTGGACGTCAAAGGCGAACCGTGGCCCAAATGGTTGGGTGCTGAAGAATGTGAACTAGCATACCAAAAGTTTGCCGAGTTGATTGTGGAAGAATGCACCACAGTGATTGACCGAAACTTGTTCCAAAACATTGGATGGAACACCAGCCGGGCAGTCAGACGCCATTTTGGTATTGATCAAGTTGACGAATAAATCTTTTTGCGTTACAATACACTATCTTAAACTTTTTGGAGATTGAAATGAATTTTAAATTACTGACCCTAGTAGCCGCTTTGGCCATAACCGGTTGTTCAACCACAGCAGTTACCAACAGTGATGAACAAGTTCGCAATCAGAAACTGGCCACAAGTTTTGTAAGTGAGCGTGTGAAGATTGAGACCAACTGCCGCTGGTACAAACCGTTCAAAGACGACTGTGAAATTGTAAGTATCGAAGCTGTGGGCACAGCACCATCCAATGGCAACACTGTGATGAATCGTAAAACAGCCCTGATCCACGCCGGCAACAATGCTCGAGCCAATGTTGCTCACTTTATTCGTGAAGAGATCAACAGCTCACGAGTGACCAGTACCATTGCCAAGAACGTGGAAAAAGCCAAAGACAAACTCAATACCAATCATGGTGGTCATGATCCTGTAGAGATGACCGACAAAGAAGCCAATCAGACCAATGTGAGTGTGCGTGAAAACAGCAACGACACTGCCATGAGACTGACATCCAGTGTACGAGCCAACAGTTCAGCAATCCTTAGAGGGTTCTACACAGTCAAAGAAGAAGTTGTTGGCGGCCAAGAAGTAGCAGTGACCATTCGTTGGGACAAGACCAGTGAGCGCACTGCCAATATGTTGCAAAATAAATTTGGTAACACTCGTTGATCTGCCATGAAAAAACTAATTGCAGTAATGCTATTCCTAGCATTAGGTGTGGCGCATGCTAATTCAAACCTCAGTATTGCAATCACTGTTGGACAGTGGTTACTGAAGAATCAGACCCGATCGTTCTACATTCAAGTTGAGGCACAAGGTGTCAACGACAACGAAGCCAGGCATAATGGGTTTGTACTGGCAGTAGATCAAGCTGTGGGCACGTTGATTCTCAGCGAACGAGAGTCGGACAAAAAACAACTGATCAAGAATGATGTGTACAACTACAGCAGTGGCTACGTCACAGACTACAAAATATTGAGCAAGAGCACACGTGGCAATAACTCGGTGCTGGTCATGGATGTATGGGTCAGTCACAGCGCCATTGCCAACAGGATCTTGGGAAGATCTTCTGTAGCAGGACAACTAAACGGTCCGGTGGCTAGTGCCAGAGTAGAGACTTTGCTGACTGAACGAGCCAGTGGTGATCAAGTTGTGTCCCGGGTTCTAGCGGATTTTCCCCGACGTGCGTTTGACATCACCTTGGGTGCTACTGTGTTAAGAATGGACGAGTATCGTCAAGCGTTGATTGAAATTCCGTTTTCATTGAAGTGGAACTATAGTTACATAACCAGCCTGCACGAAGTGCTACAGGCTGCCTCACAGAATCCTCAAGCAAGAAACTGTTGGAATCACAATCAGGACTGTGCCAATCAAACCTATATCAGAGTGATTGCTCAGGATCCCAATCGCTGGGCCAAATGGCAGAATACCTTGGGATTTAACGACTACCAAAAGTTACACCTTGTTAATGATGCATTTATTGGTTCTACCCCTGTGATGCAGTTGATCATGAGAGATTCTGAACGACGTGTGATCAAACGTGATTGTTACAGATGGCAAGATCTAAATTGGAGCAATTCACATCCTTATGCACCAGGTATTTCGTTTGCAGAATGGCGCAACAATCAAACCAGTATCAACGGCGATCTGGTGCGAGACAGCAGGATTGTGGTAAGTTTAGGGCAGAATACCCAGGCCCTAGCGGCAGTACAGCACATTGAGTTATCTGTTATTAAAAGCTCTCAATGCACGGCATAAGTAATTAACTAAGCACATAATCCTGCTTAGTTAATCATTTATCAATTATGGCTACAGAAACCAACACAAGCGAAAGCTCTCACAGTCAAGATCTAGCCGACAACGGCATGTATGTTTTTATGGGTGAAGTAGACCATGAAAGTATCAAACCCATTATTGAATGGATCTTGCATGAAAACTTTGTGTCTAAGAAAAAACGCAAAGAACTTCTGCTGATGATCTGCAGTGAAGGTGGAGACATGAGTGCCGCGTTTGCCTTGATTGATGTGATGAAGAGTTCCAACATATTCATTAAAACTGTGGGTCTGGGCCAAATTGCTAGTGCAGGCTTGTTGATATTCCTAGCAGGGTCTCCGGGACGTAGAACACTCACACCTAACACTTCGATCATGAGTCATCAGTATGCCTGGGGCAGTGATGGCAAACATCACGAGCTGTTGGCCACAATGAAAGAGTTCGGACTCACACAAACACGCATGGTCAATCACTATATGACTTGTACAGGATTAAGTGAAGAAGAGATCAAGAAAACTTTGTTGCCACCACATGATGTTTACTTGAGTGCCGAAGAAGCACTGAAACTAGGCATCTGCGATCACATCAGCCAGCTGGCAAGATGATTATTGATGTTGAATCTCTAAGTAGTAAAATCGGTAACTTGGATTGGCATCTTGCCAGTCGTTGCTTTTCCACCATCCAGTAATTTTGAGTCCAGCTTCGGCGATCCAAGGCTCAAATGTTTCTGGAGTAGACCCAGCCATGTTCTCTAATAACAAGATAATACCGCCTGGTCGAAGTCTTGTTTTCATGTTGGCAAAAAAGTTTTTGTGAGCACGCCACTGAAAATCAGTTGATATTCGATTTTCTTGAAACTCAGTTTCGTTTTGATAATGAACATGATACGGAAAGTGCGGCGGGTTACTTACGATCAAATCCCAGGTTTCACTTACTGGCAACAAGTCAAGATCTTTAACAAGATATATGGACAGTATGTTTTTGTCTCGACACCAGTTGAGTTCAAAGTCTCTAGTTTCTTCAGCGGCAATGATTGAAGGATCATAAACATCAGTGAGTGTTAGCTCGTTGCAAATACCAGTGGCTAGCAAGCTGTAACCAATGAATCCAGGACCTGAACACCACTCAAACGCTCGTTCAAACACACGATCGCCGTAGCGATCTTTAATCACTTGAACGTATTCGGGGCCAAAACTAAGACCTCCACCTTGCATTACATCTGTGTAAAAGACAGTTAATGGTGTTTTGCCCGGGGTAATAAATTTTTTGTATGTGTCAAAATCAAGCATACATTAATTTATGATATAGACACCTTGATGTTATTTTAACGTCGTCTACGACCGGTAGTTTTTTCGTCAAAGTCAGGTTCTTTACCACGTGCTGTTCTTGCACCCGGTCCACTGAGTCTTGGTGCTTTGCCAACTTGATCTAGTTTTTCAGTGTCACTGTCTGGACCCATGTAGTCAACCAATTCTCCAGCTTCACTATCACCAGGAGCATCTGTGGTAGAGTCTTGCTCCGCGTTGGGCACCACACGAGGTTCTTTGTTGATGTTAAACACCAGTTTACCACTTGAACTAGCAGTTGAACTGTAGCTCTTTTGTGCTTCCAATGTTACTTGAGTAAACAACTTGCTGGGCCACACAGTAGTAAATCCTTGAACAATAAATTGCCCATCTTTGGATTTGGATGCATCTGTGTACATTTGCACAAACGCTGAGTTATTGAGAATATCTGCAGCCGCTTCAGAAAAATTAGTTTTCAAATTAATTTCGTTGACCACTTTGTATGCAATAGAACTCACCAGGTGATTTAACGGAACTACTTTGCTGATATCATCTGCTGTGCGGTCTTTGTACAGTTGTTTGAGATTTTTTGATAATTTGGTTTTGCCAATATCAAAATTCTTGTCTCCAGCATACTGTTTGAGACTCATCACTTGCGGTATTTCGTCAGGAGTGATAATGCCAAACTGCACAGCCAAATTCAACGGACCCGAGTTATGATCGCCATTGTGAATGGTTTTAAGAATATCAATCACTTCTGGATAGTTCTGTGCAAACTCAGTCATGCCGGCTGTTTCAAGTTCTCGCACCGCAGTTAACAAATTAACCGAACTGGCCATGGCACCTTTGGCGCCTTTACTGGATAGCTTGATCTGCTTGCCTTCGGGACTGATCAACAATGAGTCGTACAGTTCGCCGCCAACATCTTTGTTAAAGCTGACCACACAATCAGAAAACCCGTTGGTTCCCATGAACAATTCAGCTGCCTTGGCAGCATTGCCCTTGACCTGCCCACCGTTGATCAACACAGCAGGTTGTAACATTTCGCAAAAATAATCTCTAAAGCCCTTGAAGTCCATGCTTTCGCCATCTACTGCCACAGGAAATCTTGGAGAATTCATCACGGTGTCTGCCGCACGGTATTCAGCACTTTGGTTCCCAAACTTGGCACCAATCTGTGCTAGGATACTGTCAGGAGTTTGACTCTTGAACTCAGTTAGCACATCGCTGGGTTTGTAGCCGGCTTTTTCCTTTGACCCTCGAGCATCAGTTTGACCAAAGCCGCCAGGAATGTCTTTGGTTTGGAAAAAAGTATTCTGTGCCCTAACTGGTTTGATCTCTTTGGTAAATTTTGCTAGATAGCGTGTGCCTACTGCGGTATCAAACGCCGCAATAGCAAATGCTCGCATGCCTGCATTGGGTTGATTGACTTTTTCAATTGGGTGTCCGGCAGCTTGTTCTACTGACGTCCACGCATCCATGAACTCATCGGGTGTGGCATAGCTGCCAACATCGGGATAAAATGTCAAAGATTTAAATACAATCTGATCATCAGCCGTGGGGCCTCTAGAGTAGGTTTCACCAGGCACACGGCCACTAAGCCCACGGGCTTCAGTTAATGAATCGAGTAAATCAAGAAGGTCTCTCATTGTGTTTCCGTAAGAATTATGTTATACTTATCACAGAGCATTACATAACACAGGAGAATTTATGCCCAGTTTGATCCCAATGGTTGTTGAACAAACCTCAAAAGGTGAGCGCAGTTATGACATTTACAGCCGCCTATTAAAAGACCGTATTATCATGTTGGACACTGACGTTAGTGAGCACACAGCCAGCTTGATTGTGAGCCAGATGTTGTACCTCGAAAGCGAAGACCCTGACAAGGATATTTCGCTATATATAAACAGTCCAGGCGGACTTGTTACTGCTGGACTTGCAATCTACGACACCATGCAGTTTATCAAACCCGACGTTCATACCATTGTTATTGGCCAAGCAGCCAGCATGGGATCATTCTTGGCACAAGCAGGCGCACCAGGCAAGCGTTTTGTATTGCCAGAAAGCCGTACAATGATTCATCGTGTGAGCTCAGGTACTCCCAGCACACGTGGCTCAATCCATGTGCAAGAACTTGAGTTTGAAGATGCTCGTAGAACCTTTGAAGAGAGCAAGCGTATCAATCAGCGTCTTACTGAGCTATATGTCAAACACAACACCGCAGGCAAAACTTACGATGAACTGTATGAAGCCATGAAGTTTGACACATTCCTCAGTGCTGAACAAGCAGTAGACTTTGGGCTTGCTGACAAAATTGTAGCAAAGCGAGTGTAATGTTTTTTTCAATCTCCCACAGTGATAATCTAGATTTTTCGCACCAGTGGCAGTGTCATGGTGTAACCATCAATACCGACGCTGGATGGCAGCAAGCCACTGTGGGAGAGCACTTTGTAGTGTACAAAGGTTATGCTGAATCAGGCACAATGCTGGAGATGCTGCCTGCTATATTACAACAACGTCCAGAGCTGTTGGGCAACTTTTGTGTGATTGCTGTTGGTCCTGATCAGATACAAATTAAAACAGACCGTTATCGCAGTTTTCCTATCTGGTTTGAACAACAAAAAGAAATTACTAATCTTGTGCCATTGAGCAACACCGCCTGGACCAATAACGTGGTTTCGTCTACCTTGGATCTTGCAGTTACCTTGCACAATTTCAATGTGATTGGCACACTTGATCTTGCTCCGTTGACTGAATCTCAAGTGGTGGATCAAGTTGATGAGATACTACTAGCCAGGACCCAGAACTTTGTTAAACACAATACCTTGCCCATACGATCGTTTTTGACAGGCGGAGTTGATTCGTTGCTGGTATACAGTTATCTCAAACGTGCAGGTGCTGATGTTGAAGTAGTTGATTATCTACACATAGAGTATGACCATTTTTGGAAATGCAATTCGCATCACTTGAAAAAGTTTTGGGCCTACAACCAGATACATCACTGGCTAGAACCCACAATATTAGCAAGTGGTGCACCTGGAGATGAATTTATGTTGCGCAGTCCTGTGACCGCCAACATGTACCTATCAAGTCACGGAACTAGCATTCCAGAACTTTTAAAAACTCATCCTGATTGTTTGCACTATGAATATTTTATGTTACCCAAACACCAAAAAATATTTGAATCAACCCCAACTACCACAAACACTCGTTGGTTAGCTTACGAGATATGCAATGTGTTAGCAAACGACTGGCAGCATTGGCACATAGGCAACACATTAACCTGGACATTGTTGCGTGATTTAGATGTATTAAAGTTAATGTTGAGAATGCCTGTTGAGTCGGCTGTGGCACAGATATTAAACAGTGATATATCAAAAAAGCTAATAGAAAAAAATCTTCCGGGTGCTACAGCCTGGATCAGTGATCAAAAGAATACTGGTGCTATTCGGAAAAATCTAACACGTGAGCTAAAAATTCACAGTGGTCTCTCACAGTCACATGCTTGACCTGATCCATCTTTTGTACATAAGTTTTTAGTACAGTATGTTGCTCCTGCGACCAGGCACTGACTTTTAAGTTTGTAATAATAGATTTCAATGCATGGATCGCATTGGTTCGCTGATCTGTGGGGATTGCGCTTTTCATGATGCGCACACACGCAGATTGCAGTCGAGTTATTATGTCCTGTCGATACTGTAGTGGTATACAGGATTCTAAAAAATGTTCAGATCGTGGACTACCAAACATCACAACTGACGGCCATTGAGGCAATAACAAATCAATCACCTGGTCCAGATAGTAATAGTTATACACAGATGTAGTGATGTTTACACGCAAGTCAATTTTGGCATGTGCTTGAGCCTGTTGAAAATTGTTCAACACTTGTGACCAGTCTGTGCCAAATCTAACGTACTCAGCGGCATTGCCCACGGCATCTATGCTAAACACCATGGTTATGCGTCCAGGATACTGATTCACCCAGTTCCAGTCTACAGCACTGCCATTGGTAAACATTGTGATGTGACTGTGAAGATTTTGTTGTGCCCATGATAGAAACCGTTTGCAGTTGGGATCATAAAATGGTTCTCCGCCCAACAATACCACATCTTTGATTCTTGGCGCAATAGGCAGCAAAAAATCAAAATTATCTATTTGTTTGCTGTTAACAGATTTGATTTCAATCAACCCGGCTTGTGCATGATGTTGGCTCACACGACTGCTAGCCTCAGGCCAACAAGTTTGGCAGCTAAAGTTACACACATTGCCAGGACGAATCTCTAAAGTTATGTCGTTGTGGTTGTAGTGAGCATAGGCCTGTTCACCGTTTAATCTTATGCTGTCTTGACGATTTTGTTGTTCTCTATGCTGACATTGACCACAGGCCACAGGCCATTCATTGCTGGCCAATTGTTGCTCAAAAACTTTGTTTTTTTGATGCCAAGTTGTTAGGTCAACTTGACTGATGTGATTCTGAATTGGGTAATTGGAATCCTGCTGCCATTCGCAGCAGGGCTTGACCACATGGTCGTAACTGATAGCCAGGCCATGCTTTAGAAATTTACATTGCATGGTCTATTTAATGTTAGACCCTGCAACAACTATTTAAATCCAGCCAGTGAATTCGTCAATGATTATGGGGTGGACTTCCCATCCTTGTTGTTTCCAGCGAAACAACATCACAAGAGTTTCTACAAAAGTCATTTATTAAACTCCTCGGCCATGTATACAAGAATTATCACCCCAAATACGATAATTTGAATTGCCGCTAATTCCATGATCATTTCCAGTAGTTGTATTTGCTAGCAGGGCTTTGACGATATTCGTGGATCATTTCAGCCCAAGAAATCAAGCCGTCGTACAGTGTGTTGATAAAGTTTTTCATAGATAAGTTTCCTTTTGAGAATTGAATTGTCGGATATAGGTTTCCAACTGTGCAGTATCGGTAATGCCTTTGGTGCTTAGATATGCATCCAAGCGGCTTTGGTAATCGGATCCTGGGAACATTTCGGATAGACGTTCCAGTAGTCGTGTCATGGTTTGTGTCATGTTTACTTTCCTTTTAAGTATTTACCACTAATGGTTTCTACTAATATATTCCTATATCTCCAGGTTGACTATTAAATTATCATTTGCTATAATACTTGTATGCTATATTTTTCTTATGGAATGAACACAAATCAAGCCGAAATGGCTTTTCGTTGCCCTGGTGCAACAAGTCTTGGGCATGCCCGACTGATTGATCATGTGTTTCGATTTGCTACCCATGCTGATGTTGTAAAATGTCGCGGGTCTTTTGTGGACGGAGTACTGTGGGAAATCAATACCCGGCATTTAAAGGCACTTGATGCCTTGGAAGGCTTCCCTTGCTACTACAATCGTCGCGCCCTAAGAGTGGCGTTTGAGGGCAGGACAGTGTTGGCCGAAACTTACTACATGCAACCTGGCCACTTGGATGAGCCCCCAAGTCGTGGTTATTTTGCAACAGTACTAGAGGGCTATCGTCAACATAATGTACCCCAGGATCAACTGTACAACACCATGGAAATCTTTGGTTGACCAATAAATCCCCATTTGCTATAATACTTGTATAGTAATTAAAAAGGAGTGATACATGGAATTTCATGTTGACGGCCGCGGCCAAACCAAACGTTTTGTTGAGAGCTTGCTTCCTTCCATGCTAGAGCAACTCAAATTGACCAAGAGCAAGAAGTTTTTGCATGTGATCATTGATCCTGACCTTGATGACCTAGGCACCACTGTGCCACTTAATGGCTTAGACACCTATCTTGTCGCAATCAAGCCAGTCAAAGACAAGTCCGCCCTGGGCGCCACTCTGGCACACGAGCTCACCCATGTAGCACAGTTTGCCAAGGGCACCCTGCAGTTGACACCACGTGGCAAGCTGTGGAAAGGCAAATACTACGGACGCAAGGTACCGTATCTGGACCAACCCTGGGAGATCCAGGCGTTCGCCAAGCAAGAAATCATCATGCGCAGGGCTATTGAGCTGTGATTGTTGCAAAAAAACAACACTTGATCTGCTTAAAAAACAGGCAAAAAAGTGTTGTTTTTTCACTACAACAAAACGGTTGACCAAAATATCCCAATTTGCTATAATACTTGTATAGTAATTAAAAAGGAGTTCAAGATGTCATATGTAATCGTAGCTAAAGGTACCGGTCTTATTGTTACAGACGGTCCCAACAAAACCCGTGCATACAAAACTTTTGGTGCCGCCAAAGCAACTCGTACACGTCTTTGCAACAAAGCAGGTTGGACGGAAGATCAATTGAACATTGTGGCCCGTGACACTTACACGGCACCCAAGATCACTGTTCGTAATTTGATGACAGGCAAAGATGTAACCATTGACGCTGACACACCTTGGGCTTGCCGAGTTGACAGCGAAGCCTACTGGAGCATGTGATGACAGGCTTAGAAATTATTGTAACAACAGCAGTGGTCATTGTGATCTTTGCTATCAAGGTTTGGATTCTCACAAAGATTTAAGGCAACAAAATGATTCATCAGAACGTACAAAAACTCATTAACGATTATCAGGCAATTCTGGACCGAGATCCCTTGGATCAGATGGAAGACACTCAAAGCATTCTCACTCGTTTTGCCCAGTTAGTGGCCGCAGAGATAGGTGAGATTGTGGTAGCAAGTCCTTACATGGAAGGTACTCGTATGTACTTTGACGAGAAGATTGCTCGCTATGAGATCAAGAAAAGTGTAGGCCTAGTAGAATGAAGTGGTACTCAGAGACAACCGCATACACAGATGACTTGGCCAATGGCACCTACTTGTTGTCTGATTGCAAGACCAAACTATATGCCTATGTCAGTCCCGGAAGCGGCACCCCCAAGCAGTTCAAAAACCCAATCAAAATTGACACTCGTGGCCGCAAGTTTGTGGAGAGCTCTACACAGTACAAAATTGTCACCCGAGAAGAACCTGAAGGCCGTACATGGACGGTAAAAGGTAGCAAGGGCGATGAGTACAAGATCACAGAACTTGACGGTCATCTAAATTGCACTTGCTCAGGATTTAGATTCCGAGGTGACTGCAAGCACGTTAAAAACATACAACCATAAGAAAGCCCCTTGCGGGGCTTTCATTTTTTACGCCTGGTCTACAAACTTCTTGAGTTCTTCTGCCTTGCTCACAATATCTGTGCTAGACGGAAAATCTGGTAAAGTTGGAAACGGATGCGTTCCTCGATTGGCGTCAGTTAACTTAGAGTGATACTCATCAGTCAATGCTTGACGTTGTTGGAAGATTGGCGTCACGAGGATTTCGTTAGCCATTTTGAGAAGTTCGAGACGGATCTCGTAAGGTGTTTTGCTCATGTTTTTCTCCTGTGTATGTGTGTGTCGTTCAAGTCCCGCCCCTTGCAGGACAAGATTGCTACACGAGCATGTTTACTTATAGATGTAGTTGATGGTGGTAGAATTTTCGCGGTAGATACCAGCACCATTCTTCAAATGGAAACGTCGAGCCATTTCAGTCTTGGGACTCAAGGTCACATAGGTATCAATGCCCGGAAACTCTGCTTCAATTGACTTCTGGGCTTCTTGGATCAAGGTACGGCCAGCGCCTGCGGCGTAACTCCAAATTGTGTAAAAAACAGCAGTTGTGGCACTCTCCACAATTCCAGCCATGTCCTCCACAGCCTCAGGAATTGAGTTCAGAAACTTCACACAGGTCACAGCTTCGGTCTTGTCACCATCCTTGAGCACATACATTCGACTGTTAATATTGACACGATCGGTCAATGGTATCTCTGGACGAACAGGGTCGTCTTTGATCAGAGTTTCTAGGTCTTCTGTGATGCATGTGATTGTGTGTAACATAATATACGCCGTTTCTTTATGTACAGCTATTTATCATCGTAATATTACAAAACCATTAAAAAACCTGCCTTGCGACAGGTTTTTTTACCTTTTAGGTCCAAACTTCTTGATGTTTTTTCAAGGCCAACATCCTGGCCAAGTACAATCTATCTAGCACATAATCAGAAAGATCTTCATCGTGGACTAGTTTTCCAAACTCCAAACTCCTCCGATTACGTCCAAAAGTGACTTCGTCATCAATTTCAAAATCACCGTCGTCTAGACCCTTGGGATTACTTCTTAGAAGCGTCTTTCTTGTCGTCTTTCTTAGCAGGCTCGCTTTTGGCAGGCGTTGCTGGCGCAGTTGTTGCGGCAGGCTTGGCATCAGCTTTCTTTTCTTCTTTCTTGGCAGCAGGTGCTTGGGCAAAAACGGAAACTGCAAATACAGTGGTGGCAATAAGAGCGATAAGTTGTTTCATGGTAATCTCCTTGATTA
>Ga0315909_10001277_pt1 | contig 33981 bp, 24 predicted proteins | sample LakEriMetagenome_11_FD_203527 | JGI IMG/M metagenome (GOLD analysis project Ga0315909, IMG submission 203527) | Freshwater fungal communities from buoy surface, Lake Erie, Ohio, United States - Buoy 2 MA125 | ecosystem: Environmental > Aquatic > Freshwater > Lake | place: USA: Lake Erie, Ohio... | reverse complement strand
ACTTCGGGCGCAGAAATGCCCCGCTCAGCTTGCTCACCAGCGTGAGTTCCTCACCGAGGATCATTGCGCGGTAGCGTGGGTTCATGTGCTCTCCCCAGCTCGCACGCTGCTGCCGCTCCTCGAAGACGCTGATGCCCTCACTGAGCCAGCGCGGCATCTTGTTCTTCGTGAGCGTGAGCGTGATGACGTGCGTGAACTCGTGCCACAGCACCGCCTGCCAGTTCTGCGGATTACCGGGCCGCGACGCCGGGCTGTTCGCCGTGATCACGCGGCCAAAGCACACGCCGAGATACCCCGCGCCGCCGGGCAGGCCGAATGTGCGGATCGCGAAATCCTTCTGATCAGGAAATATCTCCACGACCGTTTTTTCGCTCGGCGGCATCCCGTATTTCTTCGTCAGCGTCGCGTGTGCGCGTTCCAGCAGCGCGAGCGCATCCGCACCGTAAACCTCCGCTTCACGCGGATCCATCCGCACTTGGAAATGTTCGCTCTTCAGCACGGTGAAATGCGCGATGGTGTCGCGCAGCGTCGTGAGATTGAACGCCACCACGTCGTAGGGATCCGCCTTCTGCACCTCCTCGGCGAGCTGCCAGCCCTCGTCATCCTTCCCGAGCCGCAGGAGATCCTGCGCGAGCTGAATCTTCGCGGGGGCAAATGCCGCGTCCCATTTCAGCGCCTCGCGCTGAAGCGCCGCACCCTCGGCGAAACGATACTTCTGCGAAAGCTTGCGCCCGATGAGATGCGGCACCGCGGGATTCGTCGGCCACAGCTTCAGTGCCTCGCCGCGCGCGGAATCCGCGCCCTTCGTGTCCGCGCGGAGATTCGCGAGCACGGAGCGCAGCGCGTGCGCCCCGGCATGGCGCGGATTGACCTTCAGCACCTCGGCGAGCTGCTTGCCGGCCTCGGCGTAATTTTCCGAATCAATAGCGTGATCCGCGATGAGCATGCGCGCACCGGCGTGACTTGGATTCAGCTCCAGCACCTTTTCGATCTGCCCCTCCGCCGCCTCGTCGTCGCTCGGCGCGAATGCCCTCGCAAGGCCGAAGTGCGCCTCTGCGTTTCCGGGAAATTTCTTCACCGCCGCCGCGAAGCTCTTCGATGCGAGCGCGAAGTCGTGCTTCGCCAGCGCGAGTTCGCCGTTCGCGAGATACGTGCCGGGAAAATCCGGGCTCAGTTTTTTCAACGGATCGAAAAACAGCTCCGTCACGCGCTTCGGATCCGCACCGAGCAGGATCGCCGCCTTGCCCAGCGCCACGCGATCCGCCGGCTCGCGGTAGGCCCACTCGCGCTGACCGCCGAAGCGGTCCATCTCCTCCTTCACCTTCTGCGCGCTCCGTGTCGCCGTTTGCGCGGAACACTTCGTGGCCCGCGAGCCGCAGCCGCATCGAATACGGAAAACGCTCGAGCGCCTTGCTGATCGCCTCCTGCGCCTCGGGATATTTCCCCGTCGCCATGAGCGCCTCCGCGCGCAGCAGCGGCCAGTCCTCGACATCCTCCTGCGTCTTCTCCGCCGCACGCGCGACATCCGCAGCATCGGCATATTTCCCCGCGAGCAGTTGCTTCCTCACATCGTCCGTTTCCGCAGCGTGGGAAAGCGGAACATTCAGCGCAAAAAGAATCGCCGCCGCGACTGCCGACAATCCACCGCACACACGGGATCCGGGGAAAGTCTGGGGCGACATCGCCGGGGGACTATGCGCGGACAGGCCGGAGACTCAAGGAATCAGAACGCACGCGTGCGCTCCAATTTCGTCCCGCCGACCTTCGTCCACGGCGTGAAGGCTCCCATCGCATGCTGCTGCACTTTCCGCTTCCAGATTTTGTTCCCGCAGAATGCAAGCAGCGTGTCCTTGTCCTTGCCGCCGAGCGCGACGCCCGTCACACGGCTGCGATCCGGCACCGGCAGGAACGTACCAGTCGCCCGCACAGTTCTCCGTGTCGCGCGTCGCCGTCGTGAGAAATGAGCGGATCGGCTTCGCTGAACCACGACATCATCAGCGCTGCACCACACCGCATTGCGTTCAATTCCGACGCAGAAAATCCGCAACTCGCAAAAGTTGCGAAAGCCGCGGGCATCGCGGTCGTCCACGGCTGCACGCCCGTGATGCTGCAAGCCCGGACGTTTTGACAATGTCCGCGAGCGGACCTAAGCATCCGCACGCGCAGCCGATTCCTAATTCTCCGCATTCTTCCATGCCACGCACCCTCACCGCATTCACCGTCCTGCTTCTTGCTTCGCTGTCCGCACTGCGCGCGGCGGATCGCGTGCAGTTCAACCGCGACATCCGCCCCATCCTCTCGGACACATGTTTCAATTGCCATGGCCACGATGAAAAGCAGCGCAAGGCCGGGCTGCGGCTCGATCTGCGCGAGGAGGCGCTGAAACCCGCGAAGTCCGGCGAGGTGGCGATTGTTCCGGGGAAGCCCGGGAGCAGCGCGCTGATCGCCCGCGTGCTGACTGACGATGAGGATGACATCATGCCGCCCGCGAAGCTGCACAAGCCGCTGTCGAAATTTCAAAAGGACACGCTGCGCCGCTGGATCGCGGAGGGTGCGGAATATCAGGGCCACTGGGCATTCGAGACGCCGACTCTTCCGACGCCGCCGGCGAATACCGATGCGAAGAATGGTGCGATTGATGCGTTCGTCGGTGCGCGATTGAAGACTGAGAAACTCGGCTTTTCCCCCGAGGCATCGCGCGAAGTGCTGCTGCGTCGCGCGACGCTCGCGCTCACAGGACTGCCGCCAACGCCGGACGAGGCGGAGGCGTTTCTGCAATCCGCGATCCGCGATCCGCAGTCCGCAATCGAATCGCTCGTGGATCGCCTGCTCGCGTCGCCGCACTTCGGGGAGCGGATGGCGACGCCGTGGCTCGACCTCGCGCGGCACTCGGACACGGCGGGCTATCACAATGATTCGCTGCGGCAGACGTGGCTGTGGCGCGACTGGGTCGTGAAGTCGTTCAATGACAACAAGCCGTTCGATCGCTTCACCATCGAGCAGCTCGCGGGCGATCTGCTGCCGGGCGCGACAGTGGATCAGAAAATCGCGAGCGGCTTCATGCGCAACGTGATGACGTCGGACGAGGAGGGGATCATTGAAGCCGAGTATCTCAACATCTACCTCGTGGATCGCGTGAGCACGCTCGGCACGACGTGGCTCGGCATGTCCGTCGGCTGCGCGCAGTGCCACGACCACAAGTATGACCCGGTGACCATGAGGGACTTCTACGGGCTCTACGCGTTTTTCAACGCAGTGCCCGAGCGCGGCAAGGACGGCACGCGCACGCTGAATCCCGAGCCGCGAATGTCCGTGCCATCGCCCGGACAGACTGCGGAAATAGGGAAACTCGACGCAAAGATCGCTGCTGCCGACAGGCTCGTGAAGGAACACGAGGCAAAGCTCGACGCGGAACAGATCGAATGGGAAGCGAAGCAGTCCGGTGAGTCACAGGCCGCCGGGATCGCAGCGCCGTTCGATCATTTTCCGCTGAACGCAGACGGCAGCGGTCGCACGCACGACGGACAGGCGATCGAAGGTGCGCTGAGTGGCAGGACAGACTTTGTGGACGGCGCGAATGGCAAGGCGCTCGAATTGAAAGGCGCTGGCCACATCGATCTCGGAGCACGCTACGATTTTGAAATGAGCGACAAGTTCAGCGTCGCTGCATGGCTCCGATTGCCGAAGGGCGGCAAGGGCGGCGCGCCGATTGGCAAAATGGAGAACGGCCCGAATTTCCGTGGATGGGACATCGAATTTCACGGCGCGAAGGCGAATGTGCATCTCATCCACAAGTGGCCCGAGGAAACCATCCACGTGCAGGCGCAGCCGGATCTGCCGGCGGACAGCTTCCAGCATTTCGCATTCACGTACGACGGCTCGGGCAAGGCCGCGGGCGTGAAGTTTTTTGTGAATGGAAAATCCGTCCCGACGACGACCGTGAAGGACAATCTCACCGGCACGATCAAGACCTCCGCGCCGTGCGCGATCGGGCGGCGCGGCGGCGGCGAATCGCCATTCACGGGCGCGCTGAACAATCTCCACGTGACCCAGCGCGTGCTCGGGGCTGGCGAGATCGCATCGCTCGCAAGCAGCAAGACCCTCGAAATCCTCGCGATCGAGAAAGGCAAACGCACGAAGGCCCAGCAGGATGAACTGCGGAAGTTTTTCCGCGAGGCACGGGCGACCGATTACATCCCGGCGAAGCAGGCCGCGGAGGAGGCCCGCAAGGCGCGGGCGGCGATTGATGCGCAGATTCCAAACGTCATGGTGATGTCCGAAATGGACAAGCCGCGCGACACATTCATGAAGGTGCGCGGTGCGTACGACAAAAATGGCGACAAGGTCGTCGCGGCGTTCCCGGCATTCCTGAATAGCTCGGTGAAATACGAACTGCCGGAGACGAAGCCGCGCCTCACGCGCCTCGATCTCGCGCAGTGGATCACATCGCCGCAGCATCCGCTCACGGCGCGCGTCGCGGTGAACCGTTTCTGGGCGATGCTGTTCGGCACCGGGCTTGTGCGGACGGTGAACGACTTCGGATCGCAGGGTGAATTTCCGAGCCATCCCGAGCTGCTCGACTGGCTGGCCGCGGACTTCGCGCGCGACTGGGATGTGAAGCGCGCACTGAAGCAGATCGTCATGAGCCGCACGTTCCGCCAGAGCGCAGCGGCATCGGCGGAACTGCTCGCGCGCGACACGGAAAACCGCCTGCTCGCACGCGGGCCGCGCACGCGGCTCGACGCCGAATTTGTCCGCGACAACGCGCTCGCGATCTCAGGCCTGCTGAATCCCGCGATCGGTGGCAAGCCCGTGCGTCCGTATCAGCCGCCAGGCATCTGGTCGATCAACGAGGTGGGCGGCGGCTGGAATCAGCAGCACGACGACGGCCAGTACCGCCGCGCGCTCTACATCTACCACCGCCGCAGCACGCCGTATCCAAGCCTGCTCACATTCGACGCACCGAGCCGAGAGGTCTGCACCGCGGGCCGCCCGCGCACGAGCACGCCGCTCCAGTCGCTCGTGCTGATGAATGACCCGGTCTATGTCGAGGCCGCGCGAGCGTTCGCCGCGCGTGCGATCAAGGACGGCGGCAGCGACGATGCCTCGCGCCTGAACCACGCATGGCGGCTCGCCCTCGCGCGCACGCCGAGCCCGGCCGAACGCGGCGTGCTGGAGCGTGCGCTCTCGGCGCAGCGCGCACACTTTGCCGCCGACAAGGCCGCAGCCGATGCGCTGCTGAAGGTCGGCGATTTCAAGAATCCCAACGGCATCGAGCGAAACGAACTCGCGGCATGGACCGCCGTCGCGAACATCATCCTCAACTTGAACGAAACCATCAGCCGCTGATCTCCCGCCATGCACACACCTGATCCCAAGCTCATCACCCGCCGCGCATTTTTGCAGCGGAACTCCACCGGCCTCGGCGCGCTCGCGCTCGCATCGCTGCTGAAGACAGACGCATTTTCCGCGGACGTCGCACGCAGCGCAAACGTGCCCGGCGTGCTCAGGCGGCTGCACCACGCCCCGCGCGCGAAACGCGTGATCTACCTCTTCATGTCGGGCGCGCCGTCACATCTCGACCTCTTCGACCCGAAGCCGAAGCTCGTCGAGATGACCGGCAAGGATCTGCCCGACTCCGTGCGGCAAGGCCAGCGCATCACGGGCATGACGAGCGGACAGAAAAATTTATTCTGCGTCGGCTCGCCGTACAAATTTGCGAAGCATGGCCGCAGCGGAATGGACGTGAGCGAACTCATGCCGAATATCGCGGGCATCGCCGACGACGCGACATTCATCCGCTCGATGTTCACCGAGGCGATCAACCACGATCCTGCCGTCACATTTTTCGGCACCGGCCACCAGCAGCCCGGCAGGCCCACGATGGGCGCGTGGGCCAGCTACGGACTCGGCAGCGAAAATGCGGACCTGCCCGCGTATATCTGCATGCAGAGCGGCCGAGGCGGGCAGCCGCTGCAATCGCGATACTGGGGCAGCGGCTTCCTGCCCGCCCAGCACGGTGCGGTCACCTTCCGTGGTGCCGGCGACGCCGTGCTCTACCTCTCGAATCCGCCGGGCCTCAGCACCGGTGCGCGACGCGACACGATTGATGCAATGAACGAACTCAACCGCGTGCAACTCGGCGCGCTCGGCGATCCCGCCATCGCCGCGCAGATCGAAAACTACGAGCTGGCGTTCCGCATGCAGGCGAGCGTGCCGGAACTCATGGACCTGTCGAAAGAACCGGATTCCACGTTTGATCTTTACGGCGCGAAAAGGGGCACGCCGAACTTCGCGGCAAACTGCATCGTCGCGCGCAGGCTCGCCGAGCGCGGCGCGCGTTTCATCCAGCTCAATCACCGCGACTGGGATCACCACAACGGCCTGCCCGGAGCATTGCCGGGGAGGGCAAAGGAAGTGGACCAGAGCGCGGCGGCGCTCGTGCAGGATCTCAAGCAGCGTGGGCTGCTCGATGACACGATCGTGATCTGGGGCGGTGAATTCGGACGCACGAGCTACAGCCAGGGCGAGATCAAGGCCGCGAGCTTCGGCCGCGATCATCACCCGCGGTGCTTCACGATCTGGGCCGCGGGCGGTGGCTTCAAGGCCGGGCACATCCACGGCGAGACCGACGACTTCGGCTACAACATCGCGCGCGATCCGGTGAGCGTTCACGATTTCCACGCGACCCTGCTGCACCTGCTCGGAGTGGATCACACGAAGCTCATCCACCGCCACGAAGGCCGCGACTACCGGCTCACGGATGTCTTCGGAAAAGTCGTGGGCGACATCATCGGGTGAGTCCGGGACGATGCGGGCGAGGTCGGCGAGGTCTCGCAATCTCGCACGGCCAGGGCCGTTGTTCGGCACCTGGTGTTTTTCAAACCCTCCATGCCCACATCTCCGATTGTCGGCCTGTTCCTCGGAGACGGGCTCACACGAGCGACGGCACTGCCTCGCACTTCTCCCGCCAGCCGGGAAAATTCCACGAGTTCGGAAACGCGCGGCACTGCGCAGGCTTGACCGACTGCAGCCGGCAGTCGCGGCCATCCAGCCACTCGCACGAGCCGTCCGCCATTTCCAAAAGCGAAAGCCCCCGCCGGTCCGGCCGCAGCCGCGTGTGCAGCGCGATGAATTCCTCCTCGCCCATCCCCACATGCGCCGCGATCGCCGCGACCTCCTCCGTCCCCACGCGCACGACTCCGGGCCAGCGGCAGCAGTTCGTGCAGCGCTGGCAGGTGTAGTGAATCTCGCGATCTTCCGGCACGGTGCGGCGTGTGCGGCACCGCGCCAATGGTGTCGAGCAGATTACAGCAAATTCAGTGGTGCGGACGCCGCCAAAAATTGTCACGTTGCCCAGCATGCCTTCCGCCACTTCATCGCACGCACAAGAAAATCTCCGCAAAGGTTTCATCCAGTGCGGACAATGCACGGAGGAGTTTGCGAGGAGCACGCTCATCTGTCGGCGCTGCAACCGCGTGAACAGCCGCAGCCCCCTCGTCATCGGACTGAAGTTTCTCGCGCTCGTGGCATTCGTCTTCACGGTCAGCGTGCTGGTGCGCTTCATCGCCGGCTCCGGACGCCTCCCCACGGTGGACGAGATCTCGCGCGCTGCCGACCGTTCGCCTGCCGCCCCGGCTCAGGCCGACGTGCGATTCTAGCGCTGTTCAAAAGGAACGCCCACCCAGCTCTGTGCGACGGAGTTCCCTTTGCACACCCGCAGCCAGCGTGTAGAGCGCGCCCGTGCCGAAAGCCGACCTGCCAATCTACGAACTCGAATCCGCCGTCGTTGACACGCTCAACGCCGGCAACCGGCTGATCCTCCAGGCACCGACCGGCTCGGGAAAGTCCACGCAGATCCCGCAGATTCTGTTCGACCGCGGACTTGCCGGGAACGGCCAGATCATCGTCCTCCAGCCGCGTCGTCTCGCGACCCGGCTGCTTGCAGCGCGCGTCGCCAGCGAGCGCGGCCAGCGGCTCGGCGATGAAGTGGGCTACCAGATCCGCCTCAATCGCGTCGCATCGGATCGCACACGGATTTTGTTCGTCACCGAGGGCGTGCTGCTGCGGCGGATGCTGAACGACCCAACGCTGCGAGGCGTGTCGGCGATCCTCTTCGACGAATTCCACGAGCGGCATCTCTACGGCGACATCACGCTCGCCGGCGCGCTGACCTTGCAGGAGAAGCAGCGGCCCGACCTGAATCTCGTCGTGATGTCCGCGACGCTGGAGACCGGCGTGCTGGAAAAATATCTCGCGCCCTGCCGCACGCTCACGAGCGCGGGGCGCACGTTTCCGGTCGAGACGGAATATCTGGATCGCTCGATCCGTGCCAATGATTTCCCGATCTGGGACGCCGCCGCAAACGAACTCGAAAATCTCGCGCCGCGCACGAGCGGCGACGTGCTCATCTTCATGCCCGGCGCGTATGAAATTTCGCGTACGATTTCCGCAGTACGTGCGTCGGCGGTGGGGAAAAATTTCATCGTCCTGCCGCTGCACGGCGAACTCCCCGCGAACGAGCAGGACGCCGCCGTCGCGCGCTACGATCAGCGCAAGGTGATCGTGAGCACCAATGTCGCGGAGACTTCGCTGACGATTGACGGCGTGCGTGTCGTCATTGACAGCGGCCTCGCACGCATCGCGCGGTTCGATCCGCACCGCGGCATCAACACGTTGCTCGTCGAGCGCATCAGCCGCGCAAGCGCCGAGCAGCGCGCAGGCCGCGCGGGCCGCACTGCACCGGGCGTGTGCCTGCGGCTGTGGACCGATCGCGAGCACGCAGACCGTCCCTCGCAGGAACTGCCCGAGGTGAAGCGGCTCGATCTCGCCGAAGTCGTGCTCACACTAAAGGCAGGCGGCGTGAACGACGTTGCAAATTTCCGCTGGCTCGAAGCGCCCGAGGCGAAGTCGCTCGAACGCGCGGAGACACTGCTGCTCGATCTCGGCGCGACCGATTCCTCCGGCCAGATCACCGGGCTTGGCCGGCGGATGCTCGCATTCCCCGCGCACCCGCGGTACGCGCGGATGCTGCTCGCCGCACACGAGCGCGGATGCGTGCCCGCGATCTGCCAGGTCGCCGCCCTCACTCAGGGGAAGCCGATCCTCCACCGCAGCCAGGGCAAGCAACAGCAGGACGACCGCGAAGACTTGCTTGGCGGCGACGGGAGCAGCGACTTCTTCGTGACGCTGCGCGCGCTGCGCTTCGCGGAGAATGCAAACTTCAATCCGCAGAAGCTGCGTCCGCTCGGAATCAACGGCATCGCCGCACGCGAGGCGCTCGCACTGTCGCAGCAGTTCCTCGGCATCGCGCGCGACGAAGGCCTCTCCACCGAACCGCGCGACCCGAGCCCCGAGAACACCGCGCGCTGCATCCTCGCAGGCTTCCCCGATCTCGTCGGCATCCGGCTCGATCGCGGGACACTGCGCGTGCAGCTCGTCCACGGACGCCGCGGCGTACTCGCCCGCGAGAGCGTCGTGCAGGATGCCCCGCTGCTCGTCGTGAGCGAGGTGCGCGAAGTGGACAGCCGCGACGACGTGCAGACGCTGCTCACCCTCGCGACCGCCGTGAAGGAGGAATGGCTGAAGGAAATTTTTCCCGCGGCATTCAGCCAGCAGACCGAGTGTTTTTACGACACCACACAGCGACGCGTGATGTCGCGCAAGGTCACGCGTTTTCGCGATCTCGAAATCCGCGCCGAGCGCAGCGACGACGTGCCGCGCGAGCAGGCCGCCGCACTTCTCGCCGCCGAGGTCGTCGCGGGACGCTGCCCGCTCGACAAATGGAACTTCGACATCGAGCAATGGATCGTCCGGCTAAAGTGCCTCGCCGAATGGTGCCCGGAGTACGAGCTGCCGCCGCTCACGCAGGCCGACCGCCGCACGCTCATCGAACAGCTCTGCCTCGGCGCGATGAGCTACCGCGAGATCAAGGATCGCGACGTGTGGCCCGTCGTGAAGTCGTGGCTCTCATCCGCACAGCTCGATCTGCTCGACCGCATGGCCCCCGAGCGTTTCGAGCTGCCCGGCGGACGCCGCGCAAAAATAACCTATGCCGACAACGCACCGCCGACGCTCGCAGCGCGCATCCAGGATCTCTACGGCGTGGACGGCGACATCCGCATCGCGGGCGGAAAAATCTCGCTCGTGATCCAGATCCTCGCGCCGAACCAGCGCCCGGTGCAGATCACCACGAGCCTCTCGAACTTCTGGAAGGAGAGCTACCCGAAGCTGAAGCAGGAACTCTCGCGCAAATATCCCAAGCATGAGTGGCGGTGAAGCCGTAACCGCGCTTGTGAAAGCGCGGGCACGAATTGCTTTCACCGGGGAAGATCAGCCCGCGCTTTTACAAGCGCGGCTACCGAAAAATTTACCGCGTGATTTTTCGCAGCGCCTTCTCAGAGCGCAGGTAGATCGTCCCATCGGCCACGGCGATCGAGGCGAGCGTCGCGTCGCCGATGTCGTTTTTCGCGATCTGCTCGAAGGTCTTCCCGGCCTTCAGCACAAATGTCGAGCCGGTCTCATTTTGAAAATACACGCGCCCTTCGGCTGCGACCGGCGAGGCGGAGAAGCCGCCGCCGAGCCGTTCGCTCCAGTGGACTTCGCCCGTCTTCGCATCAGCGCACGTCGCGATGCCGGCGTCGGAGACGAAGTAGAGTTCATCGCCGAGCACGAGCATCGAGGCGCTGTGAGGCACGGCCTTGCTGCTTGTCCACGCGACATTCGTCCCGGTCACGTCGCCCTTCGCGCCATCGGGCTTCACGGCGTAGAGCACGGGTTTGTTGAAGCTGGAACTGACGTAGAGCAGGCCATGCGCGAATACCGGCCGCGGCACGACCGAGTAGCCGTCGCCGTAAGTCGAGCGCCAGATTTCATGACCGTCCTTCGGATCATAGCCTCCGACGAGTCCGCTGCCGGGGAGGATGATCTGCGTCGCACCGCCGACGGTGATCGGCAGCGGCGTGGAAAAGGAGAACTGGTTTTTTGCCGGCGAATTGCGCGGCGTCTTCCAGCGCAGCTTTCCGGTCGCGGCGTCGAGCGCGGCGACGAATGGATCACTGACGCCGTCGCAACTGAACACGAGCGCATCGCCGATGAGCGCGGGCGAGGCGCCGGCACCGTGCTGAGGCGTGTAAGCTGCCTCGGTATCCTGCTTCCACACGATCTTCCCGGCGAGGTCGAGCGCCGCCGTGCCCATGTGGCCGAAGTGGACGTAGAGCCGGTCCGCAGTGACGATCGGCGACGGGCTCGCGAGCGAATTCTTCTTGTGCATCACGGATGACAAGGTGGCCTCCGGCTTGAAAATCTCGGTGTCCCAGAGAATGCGCCCATCCTTCGCGTCGAGGCACAGCGCGCGGAGTGACACCTCACTGCCTTTCTCACCGATGGCAGTGGTGAGGTAGAGCCTGCCCTTCGAGAGCACGGGTGAGGACCAGCCCTTGCCGGGAATCTCCGTCGTCCAAGCGACATGCTCCGTGCCGCTCCACTCGGTCGGCACATTTTTCGCATCCGAGATCCCCTGCCCCGTCGGCCCGCGGAACTGCGTCCATTCGTCGGCGGCACGCGCGGTGAAGGTGATTGCGAGAAGTGCGAGGATCGGGGCGGTGTGTTTCACGGGCGCGGATGCGTAGGGGTTCGCGTTTGAGTTGCCAAGCCGCGGTTGCGCGGTGCTGGCTCCTTCTTAACCTAAAAACGGCGATGAGATTTACCACGGATTACACAGATGCCACGGATGAAGAAGATTAGGCCGGTGGATGGGCGAAAACCCGTTCACCCACGGGGTGAGTACCCCATCGGCGGCAAGCCCCTTCCTATCCGTGCCATCCGTGTCATCCGTGGTTTCCATTCCTGCTTTTAGGCTTAAATCATCGCCGAGCGCGTCGGCGCGCACGTTTGTCTCAGAGAGTGTACCGAAGGCCGGATTTTGACGCAGAGGCGCAGAGGGAAACGGTGAGTTTCGCAGAGGGATGTTTTCAAATCTTCCTCTGCGCAACGCTCCAATCAACTCTGCGTCTCTGCGTTAAAACCCCCGCTTTTCGCACCGTCAAAATCCACCGCGCGGATTGCACGCCGCGCGATGTGATGTATGTTTTGCAAAACGATGGACGAGCAACTTTCTCCGACGCACGAAGACGGGGAATCGTCGCCTCGTGAGCCGCGCGGGCTGGTGGAACGGATTGAGCATCTGATCGCGCAGCTTTCGCCGGGTGACGCAATGCGCACGCGGCTGCTGGAGATCCGCTCCGAGGTCGCGGAGCGCGAGGAGATCATGTTCGAGGCGCAGGACACGATCGAGAAGCTGGAGGCGGCTCTCGGCAAGGTGACGCAGCCGGCAAACCGTATTGGCACTTTCGTCACGGCGTATCCGAAATTCGACGAAGGCCGGCCCTCGATGCTCGCGCAGATCGTCGTCGGCGGGTCCGAATTTTACTGCAACGTGGACCCTCGGCTGGACCTGCGCGGATTCCGACGCGGCACGCGCGTTCTGGTGAACGAAGCCTACGTGGTCGTCGGCGATCTCGGCTACGACCGTGCGGGGCCGGTGGTGAAGATTGCGGAACTGCTCGGCAACGATCGCATCCGCGTCGGCGGCGAGGCGGGCCAGCAGGGCACCATCCTTTACCGCAGCGAACTGCTCGCGAAGGAAAAGCTGAAGCCGGGAGACGATGTGCGCGCGGACGCAAACTTCCGCGTCGCGCTCGAAGTCCTCGCACGCACGAAGAGCAACGAATACTACCTCGACACCGTCCCCGAACTTCCGTGGGACAAAGTGGGCGGACAGCAGGAGGCCATCACCGCGATCCGCGAGGCCATCGAAGGGCCGCTGCTGCACCCGGAGCTTTACGCGAAATTCCACCACGCGACGCCGAAAGGCTTCCTGCTCTACGGCCCGCCGGGATGCGGCAAGACACTCATCGGCAAGGCGACCGCGTGGAATCTCACGCAGCAGCTCCGCGCACAGACCGGGCAGGAAATGAAGGAGTTTTTCATGCACATCAAGGGGCCGGAAATCCTCAACATGTGGGTCGGCGAAAGCGAACGCATCGTGCGCGAAATCTTCGCCACCGCGCGCGAAAAGCGCCGCGAGGGCTACCTGCCGTTTGTGTTCATTGACGAGGCGGAGAGCATCCTCGGCACGCGCCGCGCAGGACGATTCAACAGCATCCTCAGCACGCTGGTGCCGATGTTTTGCACGGAGATGGACGGCCTCGAAAGCCTGCACGACGCCGTCATCATCATCGCGAGCAACCGCGCGGACCTGATCGATCCCGCCATTCTCCGTCCGGGCCGCATTGACCGGAAAATCAAAGTCAATCGCCCGACCCGCGAGGGCGCCGAGGAGATTTACCGCATCTACCTCACGCCGGACCTGCCCTACGACCCCGCGTTGCTCGCGGAGAAAGGCGGCGTCGAGCCCGTCATCCGCCACCTCGCGGGGCGCGTGATCGAGGCGCAATTCGCGCACCGCGAGGAAAACCGCTTCCTCAGCATCACGCTCCGCAGCGGGCGCAGGGAAATCGTTTACCGCGGCGACCTCGTCAGCGGCGCGATCATCGCGAGCATCGTCGAACGCGCCAAGGCGCTCGCCATCAAGCGCGCGCTCGCGACCGGCAAGGACGAGGGCATCAGCGAGAGCGACCTGCTCATCTCGCTCGAAGCGGAATACGGCGAGAACGACATCTTCCCGCCCACGGACATCACCGAAGACTGGCTGCACCTGATCGATCACGACGCGGAGAATGTGGTGAAAGTTTCGCCCTTCCGCCCCGGAGGCGATGCCGGAGGCAGGACGCCGTCGCCGATCGTCTAGCGCGGATTCCGGTCGGCAGCGACACCACTTCGCCGGCTGCTTGGCGCTTTCAGGATGCTGAACTATCAAAACTCCGCCTGTTCCCGGCTCGCCTACGTCTTAGCTTCTTTGAAATTCAGGTCCGAATGTCTGTCCTCGTTCCTATAATCAGTCCCTCATTCCCAACCGAAGCCGACGCTTCTTCTTGCTGAGAGGCGCAGATCACAATGCTTTCCACAGGGTGATGAGCCTGCTACGTACCTCGGTGTGCCCGTCCCAGAATTCAACGAAATCAAAGCACCTGCCCTCCAGTTCTTCACGGACGGCAAGCAGCACAAGATTTCTGAGATTTATTCGGTTCTCGCCAAGCATTTCAACCTGACCGAAGAGGAGCAGAACGAAATTCTACCAAGTGGAACTCAGCGCCGGTGGCACAATCGGGCCAACTGGGCTTGTTACGATCTCTTTCGCGCCGGGTTGCTTGATCGCCCAAAGAGAGGGCTCTACTTCATCACAGAAGGGGGCAAGAAAGTCGCTGCCCAGAAGCCGAAGCTAATCGACCGCGATTTTCTGATGCAGTTTCCGCAGTTTGTCCAATTTACCCAAGCGACAGGGACCAAGAAGAGCGCAAAGACGGATGGGGAAACAACGCATGAGGAGCCGGATGCCGCGACAAAGAGCAAGACTCCTGAAGAATTGATCGCCTCTGCATATCAGATGCTCCACACAGCCCTCAAAAAAGAGCTTCTGGAGCTCGTGGCAAAAATGGACCCGTATGAATTCGAGCACCTTGTCATCGATCTGATGGTGGCAATGGGTTACGGCGGCTCACGCGAAGAAGCGGCTCAAGTGACCAAAGCTTCTGGAGATGAAGGCATCGACGGTGTGATCAACGAGGACCGCCTTGGGTTGGATGTGATTTACCTTCAAGCGAAACGCTGGCAGCAGACCGTTGGGAGAAAGGAAATCCAGAGCTTCGTTGGCGCGCTGGCAGGACAGCAGGCGCACAAAGGAGTCTTCATCACCACCAGCGACTTCGCCGACACTGCTGTTGCCTACGCCAAGAAAGTTCCGCAAAAGGTCATTTTGATCGACGGAGACAGGCTTGCTGACCTCATGATCCAGCACAATATCGGCGTTTCTAAGTCTCACGCATACGAAGTGAAACACGTAGACGGAGATTATTTTGACCCGGAATGAGACAAGCATGGCATTTTGAACCCTTGGGCACCTGCCGGAAAATGGCTGCCTGAGTGGGAAATAGGGGAAGTAGGGACGGACAAATAGTTGTGTCTGGACTAGCGCTTTTCACGGGTGGTGTTGCAATGGCGGAGCGCTCGCGAAGCGCGGGAGTTCCGGCATCTTCGCGGGCATGAGCTTCACCGCCATCGTCGAGAATGACACCATCAAGCTGCCGCCGGGCCTACATTTGCCGGACGGGACGGAGGTCTGCATCGAGACCAAGCCCCTGCGGGCCGGAGTGTGGCGGAGAGTTATGTGACGCTGGCCGGAGCCGCGGAGGACATGCCCGCTGACGCCCATCCGCGACGGCATCAAGGCCGTGGTGGAGCGTGCGCGGGCGCGCAAATGCGGGAAGCGGGCGTAGGCGGGCGGTGCTGTGCCACATCATGCCGTCAGCAGCTACGCGCGCTCGGAGATTGCATTCGGCGCGCGCAGCCGATTCCCTGCGCGCCTCCCATGCAATCCCCCTTCCAAACAGACGAGAAGACGCTCGCGCGGCGCGAGCTTCAAATTGAGCGCAAGCAACTGAGCATTGAGATGCGGGAGAATTTCCGCGGACGCTTCCTGCGCATCGTCGAGAAGTGCGGCGGCAAGACAAACGTCGTGATCATCCCGGACACGGGCATCAATGATTTCTTCGCCGCGTTCGACGAGGTAATCGCGGAGACGAACACGCACGCTCACAGCACCGGCGAGAGCTGAAAACTCCTAACATCCGCGACGCGCACGAATCGCCCGCAAGGCATCCCAATTTCCGAATACTACTCCATGAAAAGAGCAACCCTCCCACTCCTCCTCGCAGCGCTGTCCGGCATCGCCTTCGGCGCGGATAATGAACCGCCTTCGGGCTTCACCGCGCTCTTCGATGGCAAGCAAATCTCCGGCTGGTTCGGCTGGAGCACGCGCGATCCGCGCGACCTGCTCGCACTGCCGCCCGATGCGCAGGCCGAATACAAGAAGCAGTCTGTGGAAGGCGGTGCGATCATCAACAAACCGAATGCAAAGACCGGCGTGGCTCCGATGGAGCACATCAACGCGCACTGGAAAGTGGAGAACGGCGAACTCGTGAACGACGGCAAGGGCCTCTACCTCACGACCGGCAAGGATTACGGCGACATAGAACTGCTCGTGGATTACAAGATGCTGCCGAAGGGCGACAGCGGCATCTACCTGCGCGGCGTGCCGCAGGTGCAAATATGGGACTTCACCGAGACGGACGCGAAGGCCGCGGATCTCGGCAAGCCGAAGGGCTCGGGCGGACTCTGGAACAATGAGAAAGGATCGCCGGGAAAAGATCCGCTCGTGCTCGCGGACAAGCCGCTCGGCGAATGGAACCACTTCCGCATCCTCATGGTCGGCTCGCGGATGAGCGTCTGGCTAAATGAGAAGCTCGTCGTGGATCACGCGATCCTTGAGAACTACTTCGACAAGAAGACGCACATGCCGATTTTACCGAAGGGCTTCATCCAGCTCCAGACGCACGGCAGCGAAATCCGGTGGAAGAATATCTTTGTCCGTGAAATCGGCAGCGACGAGGCGTGCAAGATTCTCGCGAGCCACGGGCAGGAAGGCTACCAGTCCATCTTCAATGGCAAGGATCTCGAAGGCTGGGCGATGAATGACGGCAAGACGCCCGCGACCGAAGTGGTGAAGGCCGAAGACGGCGTGATCAAGTGGCTCGATAAAAAGGACGGCACGCCGTATTGGAACACCGAACTCACCGACTTCCAGGCGCGCGTGGAATTCAAGCTCCCTCCCGGCGGAAATAACGGCCTCGCCATCCGCTATCCCGGCCACGGCAATCCGGCCTACGAAGGGATGACGGAACTCCAGATTCTCGACGACAACTACGAAAAGGTGCGCGGCAAGATCGATCCGCGCCAGGCGCACGGCAGCGCCTACGGCATGGTCGCCGCCGCGCGCGGATACCAGCATCCGATCGGTGAGTGGAACTTCGAGGAAGTCACGGTGAAGGGCTCGAAGCTGAAGGTGGAACTCAACGGCAGCGTGATCCTCGATTGCGACCTCAGCAAAGTGGACATGGAGACCGTGATGACCGTGATGGCGAAGAGCAAACACCCCGGCGCGACGCGCACGAGCGGCTTCTTCGGCCTCGCGGGACACAGCGACCCGGTGGAGTTCCGGAACATCTTCATCAAGAAACTCTAGCCGCCTCGAATACTTCACGCGAAGAGCGCGGGCCGACAGCCCGCGCTCTATTCGTTTCACGATGAATCCGCTCCGCGAACACTGGCTGCTCGAAGACGGCCTCGCATTTCTCAATCACGGCTCGTTCGGTGCATGTCCCCGCGTGGTGATGGACGAGCAGTCGCGCCTGCGCGCTGAGATGGAGCGGAATCCCGTGCGCTTCCTCTGGCGCGAGATCGGGGATCGCCTCGACGCCGCGCGTGCGGAACTCGCACGATTCATCGGCGCGGACGCGGAGGAGCTTGCGTTCGTCGCGAATGCCACGACCGCGGTGAACTCAGTGCTGCGTTCGTTCGAACTCCAGCCCGGCGACGAAATCCTCGTGACCGACCACGGCTACAACGCATGCAACAACGTGGCCGCCGAATGCGCGCGGCGCAGCGGTGCAAAGGTGATCACCGCGCGCATCCCACTCCCCATCGCCGGGCCAGAGCAGGCCGTCACCGCGATCGTCGCCGCAGTCACGCCGCGCACGCGCCTCGTGCTCGTGGATCATGTCACCAGCCCGACGGCACTCGTACTGCCCGTCGCGGAGATCGTCCGCGAACTCGAACCCCGCGGCATCGCCGTCTTCGTGGACGGCGCGCACGCACCCGGAATGCTCCCGCTCGATCTGCGCACACTGCGTCCGTCATTTTACACGGGCAACCTGCACAAGTGGGTATGTGCGCCACGCGGTGCGGGCTTCATCTTTGTCCGGCGCGACCGGCAGGCGGGCGTGCATCCCGCAGTGATCAGCCACGGCTACAACACGCCACGCGAGGGCCGCTCGCTGTTTCACGATGAGTTCGACTGGCAGGGCACGCTCGATGTCACCGCCTGGCTCACGGTGCCCGCTGCAATCCGATTTTGCGAAGGCCTCCTCCCCGGCGGTTGGCCTGCGCTGATGAAGCACAACCACGACCTCGCAGTCGCCGCTCGCCGGCTGCTGTGCGAACGCATCGGAGTCGAGCCGCCGTGCCCGGAGACGATGCTCGGCTCGATGGCCACACTTCCGCTGCCGGCTGCGTTGCAGGAAAAAAACTCCGTCGAGTCCCGCGCAGTCATCGCGCGCTTGGACCCGCTGCAATCCGCGCTGCTGGAGCAACACCGCATCGAAATCCCGGTCGTCCGCTGGGGCACTCCGCAGCGGCGATGGTTCCGCATTTCCGCGCATGCCTACAATTCGCCCGACGAATACGAGCGCCTCGCCGATGTCCTCGCCGCCGCAGCAAAATCCGCGCGGTGTTGACCAAGATCAATGTAACGCCGGGGCGCGCACGGTTGTTTACTTCTTCACAGCCATGAAACGCGCACTCGTCCTTCTTCTCCCACTCCTGCTCGCCGCCGCCCGCGCCGAAGATTTCCAAGGTGCGGATCACCCGCTCGAATACGATCACGAGCCGATCAGCTACTCCGCAAGCCAGCCGCACGATCCCGTCTCAGTCGTCCAGCAGAGGATCATGAGCGGCGAACTGAAGCTGAAATGGGACGAGAAATTCGGCTACCTGCCCGCGCTGCTCGATGCGTTCGGCGCGAAGAAATCCTCGCAGGTGCTCGTGATGTCGAAGACCTCGCTCCAGCGCCGCAACATCTCGCCGGACAATCCGCGCTCCGTATTTTTCAGCGACGAAGTGTACCTCGGTTACATCCCCGGCGCGCCCGTCATCGAAATCTCATCCGTGGATCCGCAGCTCGGCGGCACGTTTTACTTCATCGAACAGGAACAGGTGCGGAAGCCGAAGTTCACGCGCAGCAACGACTGCCTCTCATGCCACGGCGGGCAGCGCACGCTCGGTGTGCCCGGCCATTTCGTGCGCAGCGTCGTGACCGATGCGAGCGGCGAAATGATCTCGCTCGAAGAGGTGCGCGACATCACGCAATGCACACCGCTGAAGGATCGCTGGGGCGGCTACTACGTGACGGGAAAGAGCGGCTCGCAATTCCACCGCGGCAATCTCATCGGCGAAAAGGATCTCATGCAGTTCAAGCGCGAGCCCGCCTTCAAGAGCAACCTCACCGACCTCTCGCCGTTCTTCGACACCTCGAAATACCACGGCACTGGCAGCGACATCACCGCGCTCATGGTGCTCGAACACCAGGCGCACATGCACAACTACATCGCGCGCCTCAACATCGAGGCGAAGCTGATGCTCGCCGCGTACGGTCATGTGCGCTACATCCGCGCGCAGGTGGATGCCTTCCTGCGCTACCTGCTCTTCACGGAGGAATTTCCGCTCACGCAAAAGATCGAGGGCAATCCCGAGTACGTGCGCGACTTCGAGGCACACGCCATCCGCGATTCCAAAGGCCGCAGCCTGCGCGAACTGGATCTCAAGACGCGCCTCTTCAAATACCCGTGCAGCTTCCTCATCTACTCGCCGTCGTTCGACGCCATCGAACCGCAGATCAAAGCGATCATCCTGCAAAAGCTGCACAACATCCTCACCGGCAAAAACGACGACGCACAATTCGCGAGGCTCAAGCCCGAGGATCGCAAGGCCATCCTCGAAATCCTCATCGAAACCAAGAAGGCGCTGCCCGACTACTGGCACAAACCGTGACGCGGAATTCCCCGTCTGCGCAGGGAGAATCCGGAGCCCGCACACCGCAGCCGCCGAGGAAATGAGGCTGGGAATTTTTCCGTGCAGGAAAAAGCGAACGGTCCGCTACGCCGCGCGGCATTCTGGTGCGCCGTTCACGAAGTTCTCCGGGCCAGTGCGCAGGATGTCGTGCAGGCAGGCGACCATCGCGTCGAGGCGCATGGTCTTCGGCAGGAAGCGGAGGCCGCCGATCTTTTTGCCGTGGCGGACAATTTCGGGCTCTGTGACCGTGCCCGTGAGGAAGACGATGGGCGTCTCGGAAAGCGAGGGATCCGCCTTGAGGCGGACGGCGACATCCGCGCCATCGAGCTCGGGCATCTTGATGTCCATGATGATGAGATCGGGGGCGAAGCGTTTCGCGGCACCGACGGCCTGGAAAGGGTTGTTCTCCGTCTGCACGCGGAAGCCGGCGAGCGCTTCGAGTGCGATTTTCAGCACGTCGGTCAGCTCGGGCTCGTTGTCCACGATCAGGATGCGTTTGTCGGATTTGTTCACGGTGGCAGGCAGGGAGGTAAGCAGGGCTGATACCAGCGGAAGGCGCGGAAATTGTAATAGGATGGCAGCAGGCGAAAACCGCTCGCCGTTCACCGTTCACCAGTCACATTCCCCGCGCTTCCGTGCTTGAACATTTCCGCGCGCACTCCTTTCATCCGCGCCCTTTATGAAAATCGTTCTCGCTTACTCCGGCGGTCTCGACACGAGCGTGCTGATGACCTGGCTCAAGGAAACCTACAAGGCGGAGATCGTCGCGTTCTGCGCCGATGTCGGGCAGGAGGAGGAACTCACGGGGCTGGAGGAAAAGGCGATCAAGACCGGCGCGAGCAAGTGCTACATCGAAACCTGAACGAGGAATTCGCGAGGGATTTCATTTTCCCGATGATGCAGGCGGGCGCGGTTTACGAGGGGCAATACTTTCTCGGCACGAGCATCGCGCGCCCGTGCATCGCGAAGAAGATGGTGGAGATCGCCAAGGCCGAGGGGGCGGATGCGGTGGCGCACGGGGCGACGGGCAAAGGGAATGATCAGGTGCGGTTCGAGCTCGCCGCGGCGGCGCTCGCGCCGGAGCTGCAGGTGATCGCGCCGTGGCGGCAGGACCGGTTCCGCGAGGAATTCCCCGGCCGCGCGGAGATGATCGCGTATGCGGAGAAGCACCAGATCCCGATTCAGGCGTCGGCGAAGAAGCCGTATTCGATGGACCGCAATCTCCTCCACATTTCCTTCGAGGCCGGAATCCTCGAGGACCCGTGGTACGACGCGAGCGCGGAGAAGGCGCGGGAGATGTATGTGCTGTCGGTGTCGCCCGAGGAGGCGCCGGACAAGGCGGAGTATGTGGAGCTGACCTTCGAGCGCGGGAATTGCACCGCCGTCGGCTACCACGAGATCGCCGCCGTGCTGAAGGAACTCGGCTACAAGGGCGCGCTCACTTTCAACACGAACGACCACGCGGTGCTCTCGCCCTATTGGGTGATGAAAGTGCTGAACAAGCTCGGCGGCCGCCACGGCTGCGGGCGCGTGGACATGGTGGAGAACCGCTTCGTCGGCATGAAGTCGCGCGGTGTGTACGAGACGCCCGGCGGCAGCATCCTGCACTTCGCGCACCGGCAGATGGAAAGCATCACGATGGATCGCGAAGTGATGCACCTGCGCGACGGCCTCATCCCAAAATACGCCGAGCTGGTTTACAACGGATTCTGGTTCGCCCCCGAGCGCGAGGCACTGCAGGCGCTGGTGACGGAGTCGCAGAAGAACGTGAGCGGCGTCGTGCGAGTGAAGATCTACAAGGGCAACATCATCGCCGCCGGACGGAAGTCCGCGCTGTCGCTCTACAACCCCGAGATCGCCACGATGGAGGCCGACCCGACGAAGGCCTACAATCAGAACGACGCCACCGGCTTCATCGCGCTGAACGCCCTGCGGCTCAAGGTCGCGGCCCGCGTGCATCGCGGGAAGTGACATCGTAGCGCAGATCTCCAGAGCTGCGCGCCTCCCGGGTGGAACACGCGACTCGCGTGCCGTCTGCGGCCACTTGCCGCAGATATTCGCCGCGCATGTGTTTCTGGATGGCGCTCAGATTAGACGACTTTTTCAACGCACAGGCCCACAGGGAAAAACAGAGAAATCCCTCCGCGCTCCGCCCGATTATCGCAGCAGCGCATTTGCATTCGTCGGCGGCGGGAGATTCCACGCTTTCCATTTCGCCGCGTATTCCTCGCGCGGGAGCAGGACGAAATGCGGCTTCGCATCCGCACGCAACCAGCGGATGAGCGCGGTGAGCTCCGGCTCTGCCATCACCGTGCAACCGACGCTCGGCTTGTGCGGCGCGCGGCGGAGATGGAGGAAAATCGCGCTGCCATTTCCGGGCACCGGCGGATCGGAATTGTGCCGCAGCTCGACGAGCCAGCGATATGCAAAGTCGCCGAGCCTCATCCGCTGCTTCGCATACCACGGCGGCGGATTTTTCGGATCCACGATCACATGCCGGTTGTACTGCGCGTGGTTCACGTCATCAATCCACGCATCGGCAGCAGTGACGGTGTGAAAGGGATAATCGCTCCCGTCCGGCAGCGCGCGATCATACGTGTAGATCGTGCCGATTCGGAAAATTCCCGCCGGCGAACGCCCGTCATTCTCCACCTTGCGCAGCCCCTTTTCCTCCTGCCCGTGGACACCCGATCCCCACGCGAGCCCGCGCTTGCCGTAGAGCACCGTCCACGGTTTGCCGACGGCCTTCCACTCGCCCCCCGCGCGCTCGAAACGCTGCGCGCTGCCCTCGAACGCATCCCACGACGGAGCGGTCGCGACAACGAGTTGCCGCACGCCGTCGAGTTCCGCTGCATTCACGTCGCAGCAAAATGCAGCGAGCAGCAGGACGAGGCAGCGCAACATCGTAGCCGCGCTTTTAAAAGCGCGGGCTGTTTTGAAGTTTGGCGATTGGCGTTTGGCGTTTGATGTTTGGCCCGCCGCAGGCGCACCGAAGCTTGGTTGGGTGATCCGGCAAGTGGATGACCGCTGACAGAAGACATCCGTTTTCCCACTACTGGCGCGCACCGTGCTTTCCACTGCGCAGCCCATGTCCCGTCCAGCCCGCCTGATTTCGGTTTTTGTGATCATGCTCACGACTTTCGTCGCGTACTGGCCGGCCATGCGCAACAGCTTCGTGTGGGACGACACCGCGCTCGTCCTGCGCGACCCGACCATCCGCTCGTGGCGTCTCGCGCCGGATGCATTCCGCGAGTTTCTTTTCCTCGATGCGACGGCGAGCAATTTTTACCGACCGGTGCAGCGCCTCACGTTCATGGCCGACTATGCGCTGTGGGGCATCGCGCGCCCGGAGGCCTCGAAGACGGCGGCAAAGACCGGCGCGCCCGACACCGGCGACGGCGCGGATCTCGCCGCAGTGCAAAGCGCAGCGCAGCCCGGATGGCATTTCAGCAGCGTGCTCGCACACGCGCTCGCCGCGCTTGCGCTTTGGTGGCTGCTGTGCGTGTGGTTCGGCGCAAATGCCGGCTGGTGGCCGCTTGCCGGAGCACTCGCGTGGGCGCTGCATCCGCTGCACACGAGCGCCGTCACCTACGTGAGCGGACGGGCCGATCCGCTCGCAGCACTCTTCATATTCTCCGGCCTCGCCCTCGTGGCAAAGGCTCATGCCCGTGGCGCATTCGTGCCCGGCGATCGTTCTGCGGCGCGCTCGCTCATCGTCGCCGCCGTGTGCGCGCTTCTCGCGCTGCTCACGAAGGAAAGCGGCGTGGCACTGCTCGTCGTGTGGCTCGTGTGGGTGCTCTCCCGCGCACCGCGCGATCCGCGCGGCTGGGTATCGTGGCTCGCAGCCGCGGCGATCTCGTGCGGAGCATATTTTGCATTGCGCACGACGGCAGCGCAGACGGCGCCACCAGCGTCGAGCGAGGTCACATCGTGGAAGGCACGTCCAATCCTCGTCACGCGCGCGCTCGCCGAATATGCGGCACTTTTCATCGCGCCGCACTCGCTGCACATGGAGCGCGACGTCTCGACAAATCCCGTCGGCGACGATACCGCGAAATTGCGTCACGGACGGATGCGCGAGGCGCAGACACTCGCGGGAATCTGCATCGCAGCCGCGCTCGCGTGGTGGTGGCATCGCGCGCGAAAATTCGCACCGGATGCCGCGCTCTCACTCGCGTGCGCGGCAGTGACGTGGCTGCCCGTGAGCAATGTCTTCGCGCTGAATGCGACCGTCGCCGAACACTGGCTCTACGTGCCGAGCGCATTTCTCGTCGCCGCGATTCTTTTCACTGCGCGCGCACTCGCACCGGAGCGTCCGAAGATTTTTGCCGCGTTGCGCGTGTGCGCCGCGCTGTGGCTCGGGTTCCTCGCGGTGCAGACGTGGTGTCAGCAGGACTACTGGCGCGATCAGCGCACCTTTGTGAATGACACGGCGCAGCGCGCAGGCCGCGGCGCGCGCATGATCATCAACCTCGGCCAGCTCGCGATGCAAGACGGCAAACCCGACGAGGCGCTGGCACTCTACCGCGAAGCACTCACGCTCGAACCGAAGCTCGCCCTCGCGCACTTCAACATCGCCGCGGTGGCACTGGGCAAAAAGGACTACGACACTGCGCTCGCGGAGCTGAATCTCGCCGAGGGCTCGCCGCTCTTCGGGCCGGAAATTGACGTCATCCGCGCCATCATCACCCAAGCGCAGACAGGCAAGCCGCGTCTCGATCTGCTCGCCAACGCGGCCAGCAGTTCCGGGCGCAACTGGGCCGTCTCACGACGCTACCCGCTCACGCTGATCGCCATGGGAAAACCCGATCGCGCCTACGCGGACGTGCTGCGCCAGCTCACGGGGCACCCGTTCCGCGCCGAGGCGTGGCGGCTCCTCGGGCAGATCGCGGAACAGATCGGTGACAAGAAGATTGCCGCACACGCATACGCCGAAGCCGCAGACCGCGACGTGCGCGACGATGCGAGCCGCGAACGGCTGCGCGCGCTCCGCACGGCGCAGTAACGCTGACACCCGTATTTGCGGAGCGGTGGCACGACGGACAAACCACCACCGTCCGAACGCGGTTCGATTGCTCAAGTCTCGAGAACCCATCTGAGCCTGACGGAAACCATTGGACTTCACGGAGCGCTGCGCTTACGCAAAAAATCAAATGCTCCAAAAACCCGACAGCGCGCTCGTCATCGCCGGACACGGCTCGACGCTGAATCCCGACTCGAACGCGCCGACTTGGAATCTCGCGGAGGAAATCCGCAGGCGCGGAATTTTCGGCGAGGTGCATTGCGCGTTTTGGAAGGAGGAGCCGAGCCTGCGGCAGGTGCTGCACTGCGTGGATCGCGAAGACGTGTATGTCGTGCCGAATTTTATCAGCGAGGGCTACTTCACGAAGACGGTCGTCCCGCGCGAACTTGGCCTCGGCGATGCGGTCACGCGGGTCGGACGTCACTCGGTGAAATATTGCGAGCCGGTCGGAAATCATCCGCGCATGACGGAGCTGCTGCTGAAGCGCGCCGCCGAAATTGCGCCGGGCGTGCCGTCGGGGGAGACGAGCCTTTTCATCGTGGGCCACGGGACGGACCTGAACGAAAATTCCGCCGTCGCCGCGAAACGCGAGGTGGACCGCATCGCCGCGCTCGGGCGCTACCGCGAGGTGCTGAATGCCTACATGGAAGAAGCGCCGCTCATCGCGGAATGGGACCGGCTCGCGACGAGCCCGAACGTCGTCGTGGTGCCGTTCTTCATCTCGGACGGGCTGCACAGCTACGAGGACATCCCGGTGCTGCTCGGCATCGCCACGGAATCGCCCGGCGCTGCAAGCGCGAGCTGCAACGCAGCGGGCGTGGGGCGCGCGTCGGTCTTCGCCAACAATCCTTACCGCCTCCGCGGACGCACGCTGTACTACGCGAGTTCCATCGGCACGGAGGCGGGTTTCGCGGATGTGCTTCTTGACCAAGTGGCGGCCTTCGATGCACGCCACACCGCGTGATCCGAGTGTCTCGTCTTAATCTTATTCTTGATTCCAAACGTGCATCCCATCGAGCTGCCTCTGCTTCGGCGGAGGATTAAGATTAGGATTAAGATGAAGATTCCGTCCAAATGATGCGCGACACGACACAGGAACTCGAGCGCTGGCTGCACGCCGGCGGAAAACTCGCCGGGCAGATTTCCATCGCGTGCGCGGACGACGGATGGGAACTGCGGCACACCGATGATGCGGAGCGCGGCGACCTCGCGGCATTTTCAAAGTGGGAGGACGCTCGTTCGCTCGCAAATTTCGACGACGCCGGGGCATTTCGCCCGCTGAAGACCGCGCCGAACCTGCGCCACGGCTGGCGGCTCGTGTTGCGGGACGCGCATTCCGTGCGACTCGCGCTCGATTATTTCTACCCTGCGATGCTTGGCGTTTGGCTCGCGCATTCGCGCGGTGAACTCGCGCCGGTGGAATTTCACGAGACGCTCGGACGGCAGACCGGGATGTATCGCATCACGCAGAAGCTCACACACGAGCAGGCGCAGCGGCTCATCGCGAAGCAGTGCCCCAGCAACGGGGGCTGCCTGAAGACGATCCTCTGGCAGATCAGCAAGGGCATCCCCGTGCCGCTGCTGCCGCCGGAGAAATTCCGCGCCGACGCGACGCCCGCTGATGCGCTGCCACTCCTCTGCCACGAGGCGTGCAACATCCTCGTCGCCGCCGCGCGCAAGATGGTGAAGGAGGAGACGCCAGCGCCGTGATTCTCCGCGCACGCATGGTCATCCCGGTCACCGGCGCTCCGATCGCCGATGGCGCGGTCGTCGTCACTGGAAACACGATCACGGCGGTCGGGCCGTTCACGGAAATCCGCGCGGCGCATTCCGGCGACGTGACGGATCTCGGCGAGCGCGTGCTGATGCCGGGCCTCGTGAACGCGCACTGCCATCTCGACTACACGATGATGCGGCGTGCGATCCAGCCGCAGCGCAGTTTCACGGAATGGATCGGGCGCATCAATGCGCTGAAGCGCAGCCTCGGGCCGGACGACTACCGCGCCGCAATCGGGCGCGGATTTTCCGAGCTGCAACGATGGGGCACGACGACGGTCGCAAACATCGAGTCCTTCCCCGAAGTGCTGAATGACGTGCCCGCTAGCCCGCTGCGGACATGGTGGTTTCTGGAGATGATTGACGTGCGCCACCAGATCCCGAGCGAAGATGTGTCGAACGGGATGCTCGCATTTTTCGAGTCCTGCAAGGCACATCGCGGCGGCTTCGGTCTCAGCCCGCACGCGCCATACACGGCATCCGGGCCGCTCTATGAAGTCGTGAGCGAGACGGCCGCAAAACTCGGGATGCCCGTGATGACGCATGTCGCGGAGTCGCGCGAGGAATGGGAGATGTTCCGCCACGCGCGCGGCGAGCTGTACGAATTCATGCTGCGCCTCGGACGCTGGATGCAGGACTGCCACCATGCGCGCACGCCGCTGAAGCACATCTTCCACCACAGCGCGCTCGGTGCGAACTGGATCCTCGCGCACATGAACGAGCTCGACGACGAGGATCTCACGCTGCTCGCGAGCATCCCGCGGCACGAGCGCCCGAGCATCGTCCACTGCCCCGGCAGCCACCGCTATTTCCGGCACGCGCCGTTCCGCCTCGCGAAACTGCTCGGGCTGCGCATGAACATCTGCATCGGCACGGACAGCCTCGCGAGCACGCACTCGCTCTCGATGTTCGACGAGATGCGCATCCTCGCCGATGGCGAGCAGTGGCTGAACCCGGCGGACGTCGTCGCGATGGCCACGCTGAACGGCGCTCGCGCACTGAATCTCAACGCGGGAAAAATCGAGCCCGGCGCACTCGCCGACTTGATTGCCATCCCGCACGATGCAACCATGCGCGACGTCCACGCTTCGGTGATCGCAAACCGACAGCCCGTCGCATGGATGATGATTGATGGCCAAATCCTCGCTCACTAACGCACTCGTCATTTTCTCAGCCGTGCTCCTGCTCACCGGAGCCGCACCCGGCGCGACGAGAAAGCCGACGCCATCCAAGCCTTCCAAACCTTCGGCGACTAAGGTTGCGAAGAAGCCGACGCCAACGCCCGCCCCGCTCGCTCCGGGCGAACTTCCGCTGGCGGCAAAGTCGGCAATCCTCCTCAATGCGAAGACCGGCGACGTGCTCTACGAAAAGGCGCCCGACGAAATGCGGTTCCCTGCCAGTGCGACGAAGATTCTCACCGCGCTGCTCGTGCTCGAAAAGGGCGACCTCGATCAAAAGGTGACCATCCAGGCCGAGGACACGAAGGTCGAACCGAGCGCGCTCGAATTCAAACCCGGCGAAGAATACACGCGGCGCGAACTCCTTTTCGCCCTGCTGCTGAAAAGCGCAAACGACGTGGCGCTCGCGCTCGCACGCGACCATGCGGGGAGCGTGAAGGAATTTGCCGAGAAGATGACCAAACGCGCGGAGGAACTCGGCGCGAAGGCCTCGCATTTCATGAATCCACACGGGCTGCACGACCCGCGTCACTTCACTACGGCGCGCGACCTCGCGCTCATCGCGCGCTTCGCGATGCAGCAGCCGCTTTTCCGCGAGATCGTGGCGACGCCGGTATTCAGCATGATGCGCGGCGACGAAAAGGTGCTGTTCAAAAACCACAACAAGCTGCTGGGAATGTTCACCGGCTGCATCGGCGTGAAGACCGGCTACACGCGCGCGTCGCAGCAGGTGCTCGTGAGCTGCGCATGCCGTGCGGATTGCGAGGCCATCTCGGTGATCATGCACAGCGACAAGCCCGGCATCTGGAACGACTCCAAGACGCTGCTGGAGCACGCCTTTGAAAAGCTCGGCGCAGGCCCGCCGCCCGCGCCGCCAGCGAAGCCTGCCGTGCCTGCAACTCCAACGCCGAAGATCTAACCTCCGGCCCCGGCAGTCGGACGCGAGGTCAAGAAGTAGCGCCGCCCGAACGCAGGGCGGACGCCTCAAAATCACTCTGGCAGCCGACGGCGACTCTCGGGTGGAGCACGCGACTCGCGTGCCGTTTCCGCCGGCCCGCCGGAAACACCTCGCGGCGTCTCTGGAAGCACCCAGGTTTTCCAAATCTGTGCGTCATTAAATCTGCACGCCGCTCACAAACACCCGTGCGTCGGGTGTCTGCGGCGAGTCGCCGCAGACAGCACGCGAGTCGCGTGCTCCACCCGGGAGCTTCCGTTCGCCGCTGCTGCGCTCCTGATGCCTCCGTCCTGCGCCAGCAGACTACTTGAGTTCCGTCAGCTCGCGGATCTTGATGTTGCGGAAGGCGACTTCGTTGCCGTGATCCTGGAGGCAGATGTGGCCCTTCGCCGACTTCGCGAAGCCGGGAAATTTTGAGAATTTCGATTTCGCGACCTTCTCGTTCCAGTCCGCAGATCCGATCTCATACTCGACATACTTCGTGCCATTCATCGTATGCACGCACTTGAAAGTGCCCGCGGCGATCTTCTGGCATTTGAGCACGAAATGGTTCCACTCGCCGACGGGCTTCGTCGTGTCCACGTTCGCGGGATAGAGGGCATACATCCAGCCGGCCTTCTGCGGATCGTGTCCGCCCGCATTGTCCTGAATCTGCGCCTCCGGCCCGGTATTCCACGGCGCACCGCCGGTCTCCTGCACCTTGAACATGATGCCACTATTTCCACCCGGACTGATCTTCCATTCGATACTCAGCTCGAAACTCTCGAACTGATCCTTCGTGACGATGTCTCCCCCGCCCTTGCCGGTCAGCGCGAGCGTGCCGTCCTTCACCACCCATTTGCCCGGCAGGCTGTCCTTCTTGTATCCGCGCCAATGCCCCGCAGCGTCTTTCCCGTCGAAGAGCAGCTTCCATCCGCCGGATTTTTCGGCATCGGTCAGTTCGTTGTCAGCGGCGAAAATGGAGGCGGTGAAGGCGAGGAACAGGAGGAGCAATTTCATGCGGCGGCTTGTAGCAGACATCGGAGGCAGGCTGCAACCGCACTCGCTGAAGCAACAACCCTGCGGTCAGGCGGTGAAGATGGACACGGCGAAGAATCCGAACATGGAAAATCGGTGCCCTTGAAGACATCCAATCAAATCAATTCGTGGATCGGGCTTCGGGTCCCATGTTCCCAATGATGACGGCCCGCCGTGGAGGAAATGCAGCACGAACGACTTGTCCTCGATATCATCAGCGGCCGAGCAAGCCGCGCAATCTCCCAAGCATGGACGCTGCTTTTCCTCCCGGCGTGATTTCCAGGATGCGGCGTTGGCCGTCGCCCGAGCACCAGTCGAGAAACGCCCGGACATCGGCGCGCTGGCGCCCGTCGAGGGTCCGCCATGATTCCGTGAACTGCGCCTCCATGCGCTTCCACGCCTCGGGCATTCGCTGCGGATCGAAAATGTCGTTGAACGCGAATGCCAGCAGGGCCTTTGCGCGCGCAGCCGCATCGGGTTCGCGCCAGAGCGTGAGCACCCACCTCGGCAGATGCTGCCGGGCCGGGTTGGAAGAGCCCTCGGCGTCTGTCGCCGATGAGGTGGCGAGACGTTCCAAGGCGGGAGCGACTTCGCGCACATCGGCGAGCCACGCCGCATAAACGGCGTGATCGAAATCCCGCTGCCCGTTCGTCAATTCCGCATTGAGCAGCTTGCGGAACTTTCTACTGTGCTCGGGCCGCTTGGCGATGAGAAGCGCAAGCGCGACCGTCGCATTACGCGAAGAGAGAGTCTCCCAAGCGCCTGGAGGAGCGCGCCGCGCGAGGGCTTCGAGCGTTTCGGGAGCCGAGTTCTTGTCTTTAATCACGGCCAGCAATTTTTCATCGAGCGCGGGCCATGGATAACGATGCGGCTCATCCGGCGGAACCAGTGTCAGTGCCCACTTCACGCAGACGTCGTAGTTCAGGCGACCGTTGAAAGGCGATCGCGCAGACAGTTGCGCGATCTCGCCCTCGCGCGGCGGACGCTGGCCCGCGAGAGCGGCTTCGGGCCACTCGTCCGGCACGGGCACGTCCGGCGCGAGTGTGGCGAGCGCTTCACGGATCAAATCGGCATCCATGGATTCGGCCTTCGGCAACCGCTCGCGGAGGACAGCGGCGGCACGCGCGGGGGCGAGGCTCGCGAGACGCTGAAGCGGGAAGCCGCCTAGCCAGCGATCTTCGCGCGCCCACTTTTCCAACCCGGCGGGATCGTCGCGAAGATCGAGCTGGCGCGAAGCCTCGGAAACTGCGGCACGCAGCCGGGCGAGCGCGCGTTCCTGGTGCGTCCGCCCGTTGCCGAGCTTCGACTGTTCCTCGTAGAGTGCATCGAGCGGAGCGAATTGCTGCCGCTCCTGCTCCGAGAAGACCGGCCAGCGATTGCCGTCGATCAAGGATGGCAATCCAAGCCCCGGGATTTCCGGGGTCGAATGGCCATCCGTCTTCGGATTCTTCAGCGCTGGCGCTGCCTTCGCGCTCTCGGTGCGTTCGTAGTTCCCCCACGATCCCGCCTTTTCCTCGCCGTGCTCATGCACCCATCCGGCGATCTCGCGCTCGATTTCCGCGAGTCGCGCCTCGCGAACTTTTGGCGGCGGCAGCGCAGCGGAGATTTTCTGAACATGCGGCCGGAGATCATTCCATCCATTCGCACCCACGGCTTCGAGAACCACGGTCGCAGACTCCTCGCTCGCGTGACCGGCAAGAAACTCATCCAATCCCCGCTCGGCCCGTTCGTGCAGCCGCGCACGCAATGCTGCACTCGCGAGGTGACGCCTCCCGAATCCCGGTGTCGCTTCGGCACGCCAACGCTCGCCGATCACTTCGGGCACCCATTCATCGAAGAGCCACACGGCGAGATTCACAAAAGCCGTCCGATCGTCGGCGCTGCCAGAGAACCCGCCGAGCAGCGACGAAGAAGGGTAACGGTCAAACCGAGTTGCTTCTTGCTCCATGTGGTGCCCGGCTGACTCGATTCGCACCGTTGCAGAGCCATCCGATGTGGAGATACCGTGGGAACCGGCTTGCTCATCCGTCAGGTGCCAAAGTCGCGCGCGGTTCAGCCACCAAACCACCTGGAGGAGTTGCCGCGCCTCTGCGTGCGACAATTCGATGCGCCGGAAGTCAAACTCCGGTCGCCGCCCGGTAAGCGGCACCGAATTCCAGTGGGTGAGCGTGCTGAAGGTGGCGAGATACGAAACGTCTCGCCCGCAATGGATCTGCGTGATGAATGCACCGCGGGGCGCGAAACAACCGGACGGCCCGTCGTCAATGGTCACGGTGCCTTCCTCCGGTGCCGTCTGCCCGTCACCCGTGTCGAACGCAATCCAAGCCGCATCGCGCGAACCTGCATCGCGGTGCGCGCGCAGCATCGCCCGCGCGATGTCGCGGGGATTCGTCCGCCACAGCTCCGGCAGCTTCCGTTCGCGCTGCTCCTTCTCCCGGACGAATTCAAACGTCGTTCGCCGCTTTGTCATCGCATCGAAAATCTCGCCGTGGCTCCGGCCGGCAAGGCTGTGCGGCTTCCACGGGTGCGAGTAATCGTCCGCCTTCAGACGCTCCGCCGGGGAACTCATGATGCTCTCACCCGCATCGGGCGGCGCGCTCGGCACGGTGAGTTTGCCTTCATTGATGGCCTGCGCCCACGCGCTGCGTCCACTTTCCGAAATGCGACAGGGCACTTCTGCCGCGAGTCCCGAGCCGATCCACTTCGCCTGCTTCGCATCCCAATGAAAAGTCACCCGCGGTATGGGGATGCCATCGCGCGAAGGGCCGAGCTTGAGATCGAAGACACCGTCACCGTCCTCGTCCTCGAACCACCAGCCCCACCATTCCGATGGCTCGCCGCCAAGGCGGCGGATGTTCCATTCCACCTTCAGTGCCACTCGTGCGGGGTCGCTGAGCGAGGTAATGAGGAGCGTGTCAGCCGAGTACTTGCCAGTACCCTGCCCATCGGGCACGGAGATCTCCGTTGTGCTTGCATCCGCGACATCGCAATGGCCGTCCGCGTCGAAGTCCGCAAGCAGCCGCCGACGCCCCACAAACAGCGAGTTCTCATTTTCCTTCGCATCGGATGTCCCGTCCGCATGGATCACGCAACCGTACTCTGCGGGGATCGGCAGCATTACACGGGGGCGCCCGACGAACAACCTGCCCATCGCAAATGGGTCATCGCCTCTCGGCATCAAATTAGCGCCGGGGCGGTCAATTCCGCGGAGCACGATGTAGCCCGCCGGTGCGCCATGCAGGGGAAATGGATGCACCGTGATCGTCCACCCTCGCTCGGCGAACGTCGCGAGATCCTTTTCGGCGAAAAGTTCCCGGAGCCCTTCGCGCGTCGAGGCTTGGAGGAACTGCCGCACCATCTCCGTCCGCGTCGCGGGATCGAGCAACTTTGGGATCGAGACGCGCGGCGGCACGTCATCCGCCGCTGGTGCGGCGGTGCTGAGAGCCAGCAGCAACGCGAAGACTATTGGATGATGCTGTTTCATAACGGGCGGATGGGAATCGTATCACACTCGATGCGGACGAAGAACTGCTAAGAAGCCACCGTGGACGGACAGATGCGATCAAAATCAGGGCGACAAGGACGGAATGCCCACGGCGGTGTCGTAGCATAGTTCTTCAGAGCTGCGCTGCGTGCCCGCCCAACATGCCGCACAGCTCTGGAGAGCCACGCTACTTTGACCCTGTAACGCCTTGGATCTGCTCTAATTTTGGACGCGAAACCGATCACACCCGGACGGACGGAGCGCGGAGAGGCGTCGGAGAGTGAGGATGTCGAGCACACCCGATCCGATTCCGCAAATCCCGCGGAGAGTTACGTGCCAAGATGCAAGACGGCCGGCGGAATTGGCCGTTTCCTCCCCCTCTCCGGGGCTCTGCTCGAAACCGTCGCCGATACATAAACCTCTGGAATCCTCTATCCATGCGGCCTTCCGTCCTGTCGTTCCGCATGGTACTCGGGAAGGGACTTGAACCCTTACGCCTTTCGGCATACGCCCCTCAAACGTACGTGTCTGCCAATTCCACCACCCGAGCATGTCTGCGATTTCTGCGGAAAGGGACGCAATCCATAGCAGCCGAGGAATCGGGCGCAAGTTCTTTTTGCTCCGCGAGGTAAAAAAGGGTGTGATTGAAACTGGTGCCGGCGATCAGGCTGCTTTGGAGGGCTGCCAGAGATCTTCCCATTGGTGGTTGGCGCGCAGGACGCGCAGTTGCGCCATCGCGTCGGCG
>Ga0315909_10001276_pt1 | contig 33981 bp, 31 predicted proteins | sample LakEriMetagenome_11_FD_203527 | JGI IMG/M metagenome (GOLD analysis project Ga0315909, IMG submission 203527) | Freshwater fungal communities from buoy surface, Lake Erie, Ohio, United States - Buoy 2 MA125 | ecosystem: Environmental > Aquatic > Freshwater > Lake | place: USA: Lake Erie, Ohio... | reverse complement strand
TGACGAACCACTTCCACCTGGTCGTCACCACCCCGCGCGGCAACCTGAGCCAAGGCATGCACGCCCTGCAGTCGGACTTCGCCAACAAGCACAAGGTCTTCCGGGGTTCGCCCGGGCACGTCTTCCAGTCACGTTTCGGCAGTGCGTACTGTCCCGCCGGACCTTCGGCGGCCCGTAAGTTCGACTACGTCCACCTGAACCCGGTCCGCGCCGGGATCGTCACGCTCGAAGAGCTCCGCGACTACCCGTGGACCAGTTACCGCCTGCTCCGTCGACCGGAGCTCAGGGGATTGGTCACCATCGGGCCGGCGTTAGGCTGTATGCACGGCCTGCGGGACGACCCAGCGGGTTGGGACGCCTATGAGGAGCGGCTCCGCTTCGAACTTACGACCGAGGAAAGGCCCGCGACCGACGAGGAGCTGTTCGGACTGGTTCGTAAGGAGAAGGCCGGAAGGCGGACCGACGAGATTTCCCTGCCTGCCGTCGTGGGCAAGAGCGCCGAAATGCTGCGCAAGGAGGAGGAAGCGAGATGGGAGGATGCGTTCAAGGCGGAGTTGGCAGCCGAAGGGCGCCACTCTGACGAGCTGACGACCTTGCCTCACTCCCAAGCCTGGAAGCTCACCCTCGCGCGTCGCATGCGCGACAACCATGGCGCCCCGGCCAGCTGGATCGCGCGAAGGATGGGTTTCAACTCGGAGGCATACCTTCGAAAACTTCTCGCGCAAAGCTAAGGGGTCAGGCCGTACCCTCATGCCTGCGTACCTAGATTCGGGTCTTTCGGGCGTTTTTAGTTACGCCTCATCCCATGGTACGGCCTGACCCCTTTGGCCTCGTAACGGCCTGACCCCTGGTCGGCCCGTCCTATTCGTGCCTTAAGATATGCCTCGGGGCGACCTTGATGCACTTGCCTGGGTTGGTCGCCACGAAGTGCTTCACCTGCTCAAGACTGTGGCCGGAGAGATCGGCGACGGGCTTCTCGCACTTACGGCAGTGGTAGTCTCCGTTATCGAGCCGCACCATGTATAGCGGGCCCATCGCCCCCAGCGGACACGGGTGGCGGATCGGCGTGAATGGCTTTTTCGGCTCACTCATCTTTCTTACCCTCATCGGGGAATTGGACCATGCCCATGGTAGCATCAGGAATACCATAGGGAGACAGCGGCTCGCCGATGATATCAGGCCAGCCAGCGGGCGACGGCGCTACCCAGCCTGAAGGCGCTTGCAGGATGATTCGCAGGACGTGCTCCACGTCGAGCAACCCGAGCTTAGGCGGCAGGCAGCGCACCAGGATGATGACCAGCTCTGGCGCATACCAGAACTGCGCTCGCACCTTACGGTGAGAGCCATCGTCGATATAAGGGGCAGCCAGGCGAGCCGCGACGAAGGCCAGGAAGAGCAACGCCGGGAAATCCTGCGGACGCAGGGAGTACTCGTGCAGATTGGTCTTCTTGCCTGGCGACGGGAGGCCTGCGCCGATCACCGTCTGCACGGCGTCGATGGACTCGCCGTCGAGTCCCGTGGCGGCGAGCCAATCGGCGACTTCACCGGCGTCATCCAGATGAAGCCAGGCCGCCGGCAGCGCCTGACGTAGCTTCGGACAGAGCTTCTCATCGGCCAATGAGACGACCCTTTCGATCAGGGCCGCCTCGGTGAAACGTCCGCCGGCCGAGGCCTTCCAGGCCTGCCGGACAAGCCGGGTGCGGGTAAAATCGTCGTGCATAAGGTTCTTATAACCTTCGTCGGCCCAGCTTCAACTCTTGCGTAGTCGATAACGCCACCAGCCGGCCGGACGGACAGTTGAATATGGCTCCCGGACGGCACCGAGCATGGGGTCAGACCGCTTCTGATGGATATCAGTCGGAAGCGGTCTGACCCCTTACTGAATCGTCCCCCGCGGCCTCGGCGAGTTCGCGGGCACGGGCACAGATTCCTGTGAACAGACCGGAAGTGCAGGCTCGGTCGACCAAGGTGGTGTTGTAGCGATTGCCTTGGTAGACTACGTTGAGGGTCACGGCCAGCTGGCTTGCAGTGAAATGATTGACACGGATTCCATTCCAAAACCCCGATTCCAACTCATCCAGACGAAGGTAGGGGATCCAGTGCCGTTCGGGCTTAAGGATGCCGAAGGTCCGGACCCTTCGAAAGAGCCTTTCTTCGTGATACAACAGCTCATCGCTATCTCCTTTGGCTTGGGCTCGGGCGAAGTCGTCGGCTAATTCGCCGATCGCCGCTAGCTGCTCGGTGGTCACCTCGACTTCGGGCCATCGATTGGTCCACGGCTCCGGACCGTCGGAGGCGAGCCCACGGGAGGCTTCTTCCTGCCTAGCCAATACGCCCTTGAGCCTTTCGACGGTCGACTGGATGGCGCTCGCCCAAGCTTCCGGCGAATCCTCCGGCCCTACCGACAGAGGCAAGGTCGCAACGATCGGGTGATGATACTTCTCCAGGTAAGCAACACTGACGTCAGGGCAGAGCTGGGAAAGACGATGGACGAAAATTGCGAGGTAGGCAGGGGAGATTTCCTCGAACGGACAATCCTGCGAAAGCCGCAGCAGTACCTCTCGATAGCCGAGTTCTAAGGCCACCGTTGATCCGAAGAGGTCGGCTAACCGGAGCCTATGCTTTTCGGGAGGACGAGTCGGACGCTCATGTGGATACAGCCGGGTGAAGGCAGCGATCGCGTTGTGCGGAAGGAAAGGAAGTGATTCATCCATGCCCCATCTTCTCCGACGGCGCCACCGCGTCTAGCCGCCCCTGCGTCATACAAGCCCGGAGGCTGCTCCCCTCATTCGGCCAGGTCGTCGGCCTCGCTGGCCCGTTCCCGTGCACGCTTGGATGCAAAAATCACTTCATGCTGGCCGTCGATGGCGAGGTCGAGGACCTGCTTGCAGCGCAGCAGCTCCGCCTTGACGAAAAGTTTCCGCTCGGAGGAATCCGGGACGACCCCTTCGGCGGAGACGCCCATCTGATAACCTAGGACACCGCGCCAACAGTAGTTAGACGACGGGTGAGCTTTGTTCATATCGACGATCAGCTGGTCGATGGTCTTCTTACTCGCCTCCCAGTATGGGCAGTCGGAACCCGAAGCTAAGGTAAAGGCCAGCGGTTTATCCTCGGTACGAAAACTAAGCTTATAAAGTCTCCCGTTCGTGATGAACACAAAGCCGCCGCAGCCGAACTCCTCATCGTAATCATCCACGATATCCTGCGTGAATAGTTCACGGATGAGCGCCAAGCATTCATGCGGCAGGCGGGAATCAGGGAGATCCATGTTCAGTCTTTGCGGGGGCGGGTGACGTAGAGGCCGAGGACGCCGAGGCCGATGGCCATCAGGCCGGCGCCGGAAAGGTCTTCTCCGTTCTTGTTCAGGCCAAGCACGAAGCAGACACCCGTGATGATCCAACCGTAGCAAAGGAAGCGGGCGCACCCGGCGGGGATCGGAATCATAGTTTCAGAGTGCCGGCCTGAAATTTGCGGGCAATATGCTTCTATTAGAACATTTACACCCCCTTGACGAACGACAGCCTAAGCCGGAACCCAGCCGAGCGCACCTGACCATGAAAACCCTGCTTACTTGCCTGCTTTTGATCCTAGTCGCCGTGCCCGCGCTGGCAGCCGAGCCTTCGAAGGAAAACCTCCGGAAGGCCGAGCAGACCCTCGACATCCTCACGCAAGCCTACGGGGCATCGCGGCGTTTGTCGTCCAGTGATGGCCTGGCTCTGCTCAAGTTCGCCGAGCTGAACCACCACCTGAACCTGGCCGCAGGCCCGATCATCCGGGACACCTTCGACTCCGGCGTGGATGCCGACGTCTGGCTCCGACGTCATCGCGAAGGCATCATCCAGTGCATGACGAAAGTGATGCAGATGAAGGCCCAGCGGGACTTCATGGACGACCGCGGCGCCAAGGCGACCATCCTGCACATACTCGAGGGCAATCTCGGCCTCCTGGCTGGCTTGCAGCAACTTCAGTCCTGCTATGCCAACGGGACTGGCAACCCGGAAGACGGGGTGGCGACGCTTCGTGCCGGGCTCCGGAAGCGCACCGAAGCCGGCCTGCCGATCGTCAAGAAACTCCGCGAGCTCAGCGGCTCGGATCAGTTCGACCGCGACGCCGCCAAGATCCTCGAAGAAACCGCCCGCTCCGTTTCGCGCTGAAAAGGGTCAGGCCGTACCCTCATGCCCGCGTAACTAAATGCGGGTCTTTCGGGCGTTTTAAGTTACGCCTCATCCCATGGTACGGCCTGACCCCGTGTTCGGCCTAGTGCGCGAAGGCGAAGAGGGCGGAGACGGCGAGGGAGAAGAAGAGCGTGGGGAGGCCGAGGGGTCAAACACATGGGGTCAGGCCGTACCCTCATGCCCGCGTAACTAAATCCGGGTCTTTCGGGCGTTTTAAGTTACGCCTCATCCCATGGTACGGCCTGACCCCGTGTTCGGCCGGGCGTCAAAGATGATGCGAAATACCTAAGCTACGACTGCAACGATCATGATTGGCCGGTCTTTGCCAATTACGTGAACGCGAACATCGAGGACTTCGACCGGCATACCTTCTGACGGCGCACGTGTCCCGCCGTTCCTGGTGACGGGCCATCCAGATCTGATTCCATTCGGAGACATCAGCTGCCGCGGCGGCGGCTTCAGTGCCGGGAATACCTGAAAACGATTCCGCGGGCTCATGCTTGTCCGCGATCATCTTGGCGACTGACTCATCATGCCTATAGGCCTTGAGATACCACCCATGCAGTTCCGCGGCATCACCCGGCTCTCCCTCGCCACGATTGATCATGCAAGTCATGTCGATGAAGGCAGGCGGGTAGCCAAGCATGGCGGCCTTGCGGGTCCATTTTTTGGCTCCCGTAAGCTCTTTCCACTGATGCCGGCGAGTCGGCCCGTAGACGAAAGACCAACATGCATGCGCGTACCCTGCCTCGGCCAGTGCGAGCTGCCCACGGTGCTGGTCGAGGCAAAGGTTCTGCGTCAGGACCAGCCCTCGGATAGTAAAAGGCAGCGGCTTCTGACGTAGCCTCGCCGCCCGCATATACGACGCGAAGGCGGCGTCGTAATCGCGATCCGTCCCCAGGCCGTATTCGTTCGCGAGCGCGACCTCCAGCACGGCTTCGGGCAAGTCAAGGTCCGCAGCCTTCCTAAACCAGGCCAATGCCTCCTCCATGTCATATGGCACGCCTCTCCCTTCGGCATGCAGACGACCTAGCTCCAACTGTGCCTGCGCCTTTCCGGCCTTAGCTTGCTCGAGGAGTTTCTTGGGGATGGCCATCGCCTTTCATGATGCCTGACGCATCCAGGCAGGCAAGACTACCCCGGCTGTAATCCGATAGTCCGCGATATAGATAATCGGGCCTAGCAAGCTGCCGATACGGCCACCAAGATGGCCAATGGCTAAATATCACTGGGGTCGGATTACCGATGATCCCAATTTGTATCGGGAACTGATGATTATCGCCTGCGTTGAAGACGAGGATGAGGACGCCTTGTGGCCTCAGCTACCGGACGTCTGCAGCGAGGGCGCCCTTCCCTTCATGCATGCCTCCTGCGTGATCTCCCTCATGCACGCGCCAACATACAAGGGTATCTGGGGTATCATCGGATTATGCGGCAAGTACCTTTACGAAGGAGACGTGTGCAACGGTGACGACGCCGGCCCTTTTGACGATCTCTCCGATGCGCTGAACTGCATTTCCGGACCGACGAGGGGGTCAACGGAACCCGCCGACTTCGAGGTTATGGCCGAGGGCGATCCCTCCGCGCAGATCTTAGAAGCGTTAGCCAAGCACCTCATCGAAGGCGATCGGGTGAGAATAAACACCGAGCCGCACGTCCTTACGCAGGGAAAGTTCGTGAAGGTCTAGCCATCGGCCCTCAGTGGCGTAGGGTATTCCCATTAGACATGGACATCGATTTCAGGAAGCTCCTCGAGCCCCCAAAGCTTAGGGCACTGTTTCTTGAGGATTCAGGCCTGGAGGAGCGCGAACTTGTCGAACTGCTCGAAACAGCCCCAAGGAAGCCTGGGGAATGATCAACCCAGATGGAGTCCTGCAGGTTTATTACCAAAGCATCAGCGGAGGCAGCTTCGGCGTCTATGAGTGGGGCGGTCTTTATTTCGCAATTAACCCGGACGAAAGCCTTGTAGATGGACCGTTTGATTCGCTAGCAGATGCGGCAGCAGCAATTGGCAACATTTCCATCAGGGACTTTTGTTAAACAGACCATATCGAGTATTCCGTCTATTCAGAGCTGGAGGAAGCATTGTCCCCGAAGATTACCGAAAATTGGTGCGGGTCGGAGAGCAGATCACGTTGAACTGGGTCACCTACCGGCGTGAACCCGAAGGATACGTCCGGGCCTAAACCTTCGGCACTAAGCCCGCCTTAGCACGGACATGGACCTTTCCGTTGATCAGGATGGTCTTCCCCGTTTCGACGAGCGCTGCACATCGGCTGGCGATGAATTCATCAGGCAGATCGCCCGATGCAGACACATAGAAACCCAAGGGAGCCGAATTCGAGGCAATCGTTAGCCGTGTATCGACGGCCTTCTCAAGGGTATCGTAGGGACCATCGATGTCATCAAAGCCTGTCGACCAATAATAGCCTGCGAAGAAGCGCACATACACGCTCCCCATGTCAGCCAGCCTATCCTCAAGAGAAAACAGGGCGGGGCGTGACCTGATCGCAACCGAGGCCATGTCATCTAAATCAATCCTGGGCAACCTACCATTCGGCTTGATTGAACCCTTAGAGCGGCCGTGTTCCAACAGCGCTTTGCGGAATCCCGGCAACCTAAGCACGGCTTCCCAATCGTGGTGGAAATCGGTCATACCCAATCCAAGCCCATGGACCACCTGTTGTCAAAGGGTCACGGGGGCTTTTAGTTGTAGACAGTAATTGAGCGGCACCGAGACACTGCCCATGCTCTCCTCATGTCGAAGCTGCACTGGGATCGCATCCTCAGGGACCAAGTCGCTGCGAACCTACTCTGGAAAGAGTTAGGCCATAATGACCATACCCGCCTCGATGAGGAATGCTCGATAAGTAGTCCTTTCGGAAAGAATCCTTTGATCACCTTCCACTATGAAGATGGGCAAGGCAATTCGGCCAGCTGTGGCATCGAGAGGCTAGCCGGTAAGTATCTTTTCTTTGGCGAATACTGCGCGCACGAAGACGATGCAGGGCCATTCGATGATTTCGATGAGGCTTTTGGCGCCATCTTGGACAAGGGCACTATCGACGTCAGCCTGATCGACTATGTCGTCACGAGCGCCCTACCACTAGACCAAACCCTGTCCATTTGCGCCAAGCATGTGTCCGAAGGACGAATCATCGTGATCAACGGAAAGCGATACCTACTTAAGTCCGGCAGGCTCTTGCATTCCGACACCTGATCGACGAGCACTCCAAAGCCGCACTCGGTCAAATTCCATCAGCAGTTGATGTACTTACAGGGATTCTGGCTACCTTGAGGGAAGTCCTTCGCGACGGATTTGTCCATATACTTGGACCGGATATGCTCCGGGGCGACGTTACCCGCGAATTCGATGCGTCCTTGAACATCCTCCTCAGTCAGGTCGGATCGCGTAACATATCCGGCGACACTGGCTGGCTGCCAGCCCTGGGGCTCATAAACCTCTTTTACGATGCCCTCGAAGACAGCGAAGACATATTTCGCGCCTGAAGCGCGGCCTAGGTCCAGTTTCCACACTCCCCGGGTGGCCTCGTAGAGTTCAGTCGCCGTCATCCCGTTACGATAGAGCTGATTGATGCGGATAAGTATGACGGGGTCGGAGATTTCGGTGTGCACGGGTGAGTAGTAGATTTCGAGGTCCTTGAGGCTTTTGCGCCCGTAGAGGAGGCTATTGTGGCCAACGACCTTGTTTGTAAGCTCTTTGAGGCCGATCAGGTCGATGGCCGCAGCCTCAACTAGGGAAGCCTCCTCAGAAGTCCCGATGCCATGGGCAAGGATCTCGATCCTAGGCTCCAGGCCGGCGGCGAAGATCTGCCGGATGCGCCTCACCTTCGGGTGGTCGTCATCTTCGAACAGATGGTCCAGGCAACGCTCGCCCTTCCCTTTCCCGATGTAGAACACCTTCCCATCCCGAGGGTCGACATACAGGTACACGTAATACCCCAGCTTCTCGGCCATGCCAGGCTTCAGGGAACGAAGATGGGGAGGGATTGCCATCAGGGGTGTTATGGGAAACCTACTAGGAGAAGCCCCCTAGTGAAAGTCCTTTTCCTGAATACCCGGAAGAAGCACATCGATTGCGACACCCTGGTTCGAATCGGCCAGCGCCCTGATGTCATCATCTTGGCCGAACTCCTTCAGCGCAGCCAAAAGCATTACGAGGCGGGCTTAGTAGCCGCCGGCTACAAGCACTCCTCGCGTGCTACCCTTCATAGCCGGAAGCGCCACGTCCGGCTATACAGCAAACGGAAACTACATTCCAACGAGCGCTTCAGCCAGCAGGGCAGTAAGCTCAAGAATAACTGGGTGTGGTGCACGATCAACGGAGTGACTATCTCGGCCGTCCACATGCCGACCAAGGGAAAGAAGCGGAAGCCCTTCAAGCAGCTCAAACCATGGATGCGCAGGAATGCGGATAAGCGCGCCCTTATGATCGGCGACTTCAACACTGACCCGTCGCAAGACAAGAAGTGGGGGCCGCAGCTAGACGGCTGGGTTTCGTTTGGCTGGCGTAACCTTTGGGACAAGACCCCGGGCGGCACAAAGGCCTATACCTTCAAAGGAACCCGAAAAAACGATAAGCCAAGACGCATAGACCATGCTTTCGCGGGCAAGGGTCTCCCGAGGGCGCGCCTCATCCATCTCCCCGCTTTCCGCCTCAAAGGCCTGACCGACCACTCAGGCCTGCTGGTGATTCTGTAAGCCAGGCAAAGTGGGTCGCCTACCAGCGAGAGATTATTCAGCGGACATCTCGGGAAAGCCCTCCGCGAATTCACCATCGACCCCAAGGATAAGTCCAAGATCTCCCTCCAGATCCTGCACTTCCCTTTACCGATGGGCTGAAGGGCTTACTTACCCGAGGTCCTCGAGGAATCGGGCGAACTCGCCGCAGCTCAGGTGGTAATTCGATACGGTTTGGACCTGGCTATCGTTCGACACTGAGATCACCAAGGCATCCTTCCGGGCATTATGGGCGAGGTAATGAACGATTTCCGCATCCGCCTGGCCTTCTCCGGTCTTCTTGATCGTAGGTAGCACGAATTTCACGCCCTTATAGGGCGTGAGGCTCTCGTGATTCGCACCATCCAGGAAAAGCAGGACCCTGGCATTTGCGTCCAAAGAATAGATCCCGCTGACCAGCTTTGCCAGGTGGGCACGCGCCTCGGGGCCGAAGGAGAACTTCCCCTTAAAATACTTCGACTCCATCTGCAGCTTCTGGAAATGCTGATGGACGGTGTGCATGAAGTTGTAGGCGTCCACGAAGATGTCCACGGGCTTGCCGGCGTGCAGCGCAGAGCTGAGTTTCTGCCGGGTCGACGTCTTGACGGCCTTCTTGTCGCTGCGGAGAGACTTCTCGCCAGCGATGAAGCGACGGAGCGCGTCGCCTTCTTTGCCGTCGATCACCTTGGCATCGACCAGCTTCTCAATGGCAGAGATCAGCCCAGGAAGGGCTTCGTCTGGAGCACTGCGCACGCCGGCCATCATGGCTTTCGTGACACCACCAAGGGCCTCGGAAGGATTGAGCGCCTGACGGCACTTCATCACCTCTTCACGCAAGGTGGCGTGAGCCCTGACGAGTTCCTGGCTTGGGGTCAGGACCATGGCCATCAGTCGGTCCAGCTCTTCGAGCTGTCGGTCTAAGGCGGGCAAGGCCCGCTCGCGGTTCAGTTCCCAGCGTTGCAGGATATCCTGCTCGAGCACCGCCGCCTTCGTCTTCTCGAGGAGTTCCGTGGTCACCTTCTCCAGGCGCTCCAGCTCAGCCTGCTCGGCTTCAGCTTTGATAAGCTTCGCCAGCCAAGGGCGTACGATCTCCGAGACCTCATGCTGGACCTGCTCCGCGGCATGCCGCTCGTAGCTAGCTTTGATCGCCTCCAGGCTTTCCGGGGTGGCGCCCCCGCAGTCTTCGATCTCCTTGAGGCGTTCCTTGGCGGCCTTGAGTTCGGCCAAGGCCTTCCTGCACGCTGTTTCTGCTTCGTCGCGCTCTTTCTCTACTTTTTCCAGCCTCGCTTGGTCGGCCTTGCCAGCTTGGCCCGCGGCCTCCTCGGCAGCCTTCCTCTTGGCGCGGACAGCAGCCTCGTTCATGCGCTCCTGTACCTTCGCCCACTTGAGCTGAGCGTCTTTAAGTTCCTTCTCCGCCTTGACGGCCCTGAGCTGGGCGAGCTGGGTCGCCTTAGTCTCGTCGCGGAGCATAAGGGAGCCGACCGTAATCAGCTCATCGTTCAGCTTCTTGGCTAATAGCTCAACCGACTTGTCTTCGGGAAGCGGATCGATGGCGGCAGCCGCACCCTCCACGGGAGCATAGAAACCTTTTGCGGCGCGCTCGCCATTTTTGAGATAGTGCAGGCCAGCGATGCAACAGAATGTGCGGACTGGCCCCAGGCACTTGAGCACGGCCTCGGCGTGTTTCGTGAAATACGCATCTCCCTCGACGATTTCAAACGGCTCGAGCACTGGCCCGTAACTGATTTCCATGATCAGCAGCGCCATGAACTGCGGGAGCCTGGCAGGGTGCTCGGTGAGGTGCTTCCTGACGGCCTCGACCGGAGGCAGGCCCTGGTCCAGCTCCATGCCCTTGATCATGTCCTCTAGGTAATCTTGGGACAGCGACCCGAGATCTTGCACCAACTGGGCCAAACAGGTGGATGCCGTCGGTCGCTCTTGAACGATTTCCGTCATGGGGTGACCTCACCCTAACCCTACCCTCCGGCTACTGAAGCCAATTATTACCTTGGAGTATTAAGTATAATATGGCGTCAATTCGTGCCCCCTTGGTGTGCGTAATCTCGGCCTCATTTGCTTGCGGACCCTCGCGTCCCCATCGCTCAGAAAATCCGCACCTTCGGCGCGACTTTGACAACTTGGCTGAGATCTTTGAGCGCCCCGACAGAGCGCGCCTTAGCGGGCGGCGGCTCCTGCCGGGCAAGCTGGCGACAAAGCTCCAGGCGTGCCGCCAAGAACGCCTGGAGAATCCCGATTCGCTGGTCGCCTCGCGGGAGCCTTAGGCCGATTTCGATGCCGTTCTCGTATCCCTCCTTGAGCAGATTCGCCGAAGTGACGATCGCCGACGGTTGCTTGGCTTCGTCGATCATGAGCATCTTCGCATGCATACCAGGACACAGGAGCACCCTGACCCCTGCTTCAGCGAGACGTCCAAGGGTCGGCAGGTTCATCTTATCATCATGGGCGATGACCGTCACCGACAAGGTCGATGCCGCCGAAATCAGTCGTTGGACCACGCGGCAATCTTCTTCGAGCAGCCAAGTCGTGGCCACGATGCTGTGCTCGGCCTGATCAATCAGCAACAAGACGTCTTTCTGCAGGCTCTGGTTTGGCTGCGTCAGCAGCAATCGCTTCAGCTTCGGCGTGGCGGCGGGCCCGCTGCTGGCGACCTGGTTCTGGTGCGGCAAGATATCCTTGGCAGGGCGAGAATGCATCGCCCACCGGGCAAAGGCGGCTAATTCCAGCGACTCATCCGGGGTGAGTTCCAGCAATAGCTCATGTGAGTTGCCCGCGGGCTCCTCAGGAGAAAGGGCGGAAGGCATCAGGTCCCCTGAAAAAAGCACCCCGATCGGCGACTCGTCCGCGGCGAGCCCTCCGACCCAATACTTCGCATGATGGTGAGGAATCATGCGCACCATGGCATGGTCACGCGCCAAGCGCTCCTGGAGCTTGGCCGGCCCGAAGATCCTGCCAGCCGCATCCGGCGAAGCGGCTTGTCGCGATTGCGGGCTCACTTCCGCAGCGACAACATAACAGTATTCGGCAGCCAACTCCTCGAAAAGGTCGTCCAAACCGACCGTGAAGGCGCCAATCATCAAAGACCGCGCGGAAGCATAGAGTTCCAGCAGACGACGACGGTGGCTAGCCGCCTCCTGTGCGGCCAAGACGCTGAGTGGATTGTTCATCGGGGAAAGTGAAGGAAGAAACCTCGGCGCGAACGGGCGGCGCGGTTCGGTGAAGAGGCCCAGGATGAGAAAGCATCTCGCAGCTCATCATCGGTGACGGCGGCTGGCTGGCCCGCTCGTCGGGCATACGTGCCATAATCCGTCCGCAGTGCGTCGAGCGTGGCGATTACGTCGGCCTTGAATACTTTCGCGAAATACCATTGCAGGGCCTGCTGCGAAGAGGCGGCGGCCAGCCGGCCTTTGACCTTCAGGCTCCAGCCCTCGCTATCGATACGCTGCTCAAAAGTAAGTTCACCGACATCGATGACCGGGCGCCTTAGGGCATCCTCACGATCATAAATAAACGTGCCATCCGGCTGCGATATAAAGCCGGCCTGAGTCAAGGCGGGTTCGATCTGGCGCTCACCTACGTCAGGCAGAAGACTGCCAGCCAGCCGATCGAGCAGCCGCTTCAAGGGGGTCGGAGACTGGTTCAACGTCTCGACTTTCTTCACTTTCCATTGGGCAGGCTGTCCTTTGCCGGCCGGTTGCCATTCCGAAGCAACCAGGGCAGACATGGAGTTGCTGAACATCTGCGCACCAGCCGACCTGAGAAGCAAGGCGTCAAAGCTTCGGCCCTCGGAGCCCGGCAATCCATCCTCAGCCAAAGCCTCCCACTTGGCACGTGCCTCGAGCCGCTGGATAAATCGTGCAGCTGGCGTGGAAAGGTCTCCCTGGGCCGGATCGATCGGCGTGAATTTCACGAGATGGTCCTTCACGTCAAGGCGAGCGACCAGATACAAGGGGTGGTCTTCGGCCTGACCCGGGGCCAGCGCCTCAAGCATGCCGACGGCCATGACGGAAGTATGCAGCGGCGCCCAGGCGCGACCTTCACGAAGACTAGCCTGCCCATACTCCGACAAGTGATACTTGTCACCTCGGGCGACGAGCAGTTCGCAGGCGATCGCCCCTTTCAGCAAGGTCTCGGCTACCTGATAGAGTCCTCCGCCCAACAGAACCTTGTTGATGGTCGGAACATCGACGCCATCCAGCGCGCGGGCCAACTCGAGCACGGCCAGCATCTGTCCGCCGGCCTGATATTTGAAGAGATCGCCGTGGACGATGAGCTGGGTGAGCTTCACCCTTCTTTCGGCAGTGATTTGCATGTTATCCTGGGAAGGCGCTGTCGACGATGCGTCGAGCCGCGTCGAGGTTCTTGGCTTCAATCCGGGTGACAGGGTAGTCATGGAGGGCGTCCAGCATCGTGCAGGCCTGGCCACACGCCTCAGCCTCTTCCGTACGACTGGGGATATCTTCCAGGATAACCATCCGGGAGCGCGCCCGGGTGAAGGCCACGTTCATTCGATTAAGCGAGCGCATGAAAGGAGTCTGCCGGTCGCGAACCAACGAGAGGATGACCAGATCGGCTTCGTGGCCCTGGCAGCTGTCGACCGTATTAGCCTCAATGTCGACCCCGTCAAAGAGGTCTCCATGGGCTTCATAAAGATACTCCACGAGCTTACGACAAAGCAGGTTCTGGTTCTTATAAGTGCTGATCAAGTAAGCACGCCAAGGATCCTGGCCGGCCGGCTTGGGGTTGGCTTTGGCCCAAACCGCGAAGTCCATGAGTTCCTTGACGGCCAGCACGAGCTGGCGAGCGCTTTCACGCTCCCGATCCTTGTGCGCAGGCGTAAGTTCCTCCGAATCGGCGGCGGTCAAAACCACCAGACGACCCTCCCAGCCGGAGTCATTGGAATGCAGGCGGGGCTTTTCTTCCGCGTTTTCGGGCGTATGGAGCATTCGCCCCTTATACACATGCGCTTTCGCAAAATCAGCGAGATGCCGAGGCATCCGATGCTGATACTTCAGTTTCACCATGCGTGAAGCCAGTCCATCGCGAAGCGGGCGGACGATAGAACGTGCCGACGGAAGGCCTTCGGCCTGACCAATCAAGGCCTCCAAGACTGAGGGCAAGGCAATCGCCATGGCCTGCTCAGTCGCTCGATCGAGGCTGACGAGATTGCCCTCCGCATCTATGACATCGTACGTCGCAAGGGCGCCGATGGCGGCCTGACGTTCCTGCTTCATGCGCCGAGAATGGGCATCATCCTGAAAACGCACGGCACGTTCTTCCAAGGAAGCCTTGATGGCCGCCTGCAAGCACTTGCGGAGCTTGGGCTCACGGGAATGTTCAGGCGGCGGCTTGGACATATCCTCGGTCGAAACTAGCGACCGGCTCATCATGGCCGCCAACATCGTGGCGCCTAATTCGGCCTCCTCACAGAACGGGGCAAGTTGGTATGGATCCCCGACGATGATCCATCGCTTCGCGCACATGGCGGGAACCAGGAATTCATCCAAGGTGGTCTTGCTGGCTTCGTCGAGGATCAGGTAGTCGAACTCCGGGTAAGTTCCTGTTTCGCGCGCCTGCCGAACCGCGGGATGTTGCAAGATGCCGATGGTCGTACCGCAGACCAAATTGGCGCCCATGAGGATGGCGTGCAGAATACCGCCCCGTGCTTCGGGATGTCCGAATTCGTCCGTCGCTCCGTCGACCGACTCCAGCATGCGGCGAGCCGCCTGGGCCTCCGGCCTGGACGAATCTGCCAAGGGCTTAAGGTGGCGCTGCAGCCGCTCGCGATGGGTTCGCAGAAAGTTCTCGATGAGCAACGGGCGGACATGTTCGGATACTTTCGCCGGCCGGCCGACGCGGACCGCCACGACGCCGACTTCATCGTCGCGTGTCGGGACTTTTTCGCTCCGGGCGAATTTTTCGAGGACATTGTCCACGGCCACATGGGTCGATCCGACCATCAAGACCTTCTTGTTGGCGCGCACGGCCTGGCGGATGAACTCGCAGATCGCCGTGGTCTTGCCCGAACCAGCCGGCCCCCAGACTACGGTGAAATCCTTGCCGTTCAGCCCTTTTTCCACGAATTCCCGCTGTTGTTCGGTCCCCATGATCTCGGGCTTAGTCAGCTCAATCCAGCGACCTTCCGGCAGGGGCACATGCGGCGAGGGCTCGAACTCGAAATCCGCCTCTAACATCTGCTTGAGGGGTTCATGCTGCTTACCCGGGCGGTTCAGGAGCATCTCGGCGAACTCGCGCTTTCGCAGTAACACTTGGACCGACTGCTCGAACCAGATATCGCGATCGCGGGCATGCCCCTTGAGGAAGTCAAAGGCCGCCTCGGAGAGTTCGAAGACGCCCTCACCAATGATTTGAATCTCCAGCTTCGTGAAACCCCCTTTACGCCGCATCGCGACAAGTTCCTTTTCTTTGAGAGGTGAGGCTTGGCGCTGACCGACCTGGCTGGTCCGGGGGTCGTTGGACGACTTGAAGGCCCAGGCAGTCTCACAATTGATATTCGGCCTAGCGATGGCCTTCCATCCATCCTCTTCGTCCAGTTGGTCCACCTTGGCTGGGCCCATTCCGGCGTAATAGTTCTTCTCAATGACCAGCAGGCCAGCGGCAGCACGCTGCTTGGCTCGCTTGTCGCCATAAGGCTTGAGTGACCACCGTCCAGCAGGAGCTACATAGGCACGTCGCTCACGCATGGACTTGAGGCTGTCATCGAGATACCCGATGAGCGCCTTCAGCTGATCATCTGCGCCTGCGTACTCATTGACCACCTGCTGCTCGGGCGGCAGTGCTTCGTTACCGATGTGGGAGTTTCCCATAAACGCCTTTTTGATGTTTTAAGGATAACTTCAAGCACCGCGGCCGTGGCGGCAGAAGCAGGCAAGGATGAGGTTCGGGGAGAGGCGCTTTGCTTCTTTTTCCATGACCCAACCATAGCCATGCCCAACTAGATATCAACTGGCCACGGACTGCCTCCAATAGGCATTTCGACATGCCTTAGGGGACACGGCTAGCCTTCCTATCCAAACCCAATTTATTCGCACTAAATTCGGGAAGCAGCTTAGGGAGGGCGGACCGATGACGACTTTCCGCCTACGTTTAATGTAATGACTTTACGAAGCCTTCGCTATCGGCAGGAATCACCCTGTGGCACAGAACACCCCCAATCCAGCCCTTGACCCGAACTGGAGGGAAATGTCCTTACCGCATTACCTGAAGGAACTCCGACTTTTTATCGAAGACGCGTGGGAGCAAGATCCGACAACCAGCGACGATGCAAGGAAGACATTTGCGGGGCTGAAGAAAAGCGGGGACGGCGCAAACATCTCCGACGCCAAGAAGTTCCTCCGGGATTCAGTGAGCATCATCATCCGCCGGCTCAAAGGCGAAACATTGGGGAAAGAGTCCAGCGTTCTGGGCGATGCCAGCCAGGTCACCTTGGCGATCGAGAACGAAGAGGACCTGTTGCGCCTCATCGCCCCCAACTTCTCGAAGAATCCCAGCGGCCGCTGGCCAGGCCCGGTCGGCTATCGTTCCGCCCTGAACCACCTGATCGCGGTCAGCATCCGCGTGCACTCGATGTATCCGGACACGAAGTTCGAGGTGATCCTGCGCGCCTCCGCCCGACGCATCTTGGTGCCGGCCTTGGCCCACAACCTGACCTTCCTGCGCCGCAGCACTCCGGCTGCGTTCAACTTTCTCCTCAAGTCGGAGGCCGGGGTCGATCAGCTGCGCCTAGGAAAGCCCATCGCCAAGCCCGCGGCCGGTAAAATGGAGGAGGAAGATTCCGTCGCGTTGGAGGCGTGGATTCGTCTCTTGAACGCGGCTTTGCACTTCGGACGTCGGTCATTCCAGGACGCGGCGGAGCTTTTCACGGAGATCAAGCGCCTGACATTAGAGCACGAGATCAACCCGACGGGGAGTGCGCTTTGGAATGAATTGAGTCTCATCGCCTCAGGGGACCTCTCCATCGACGAGCTCCTGGTCTCCCGTGTGACGACCGACCTGCAGGACAAGCTCGGCGCCGCCCCGCCCCGCCCGATCGTCTTCTGCGCCCGTGCCCGCTTTGGCCTGCTCCGCTATTCCTATGCGATGACCGAGGAACGTGAATTGGTCGCCAAGCAACCTGCTATCGCCTTGAAGACCGCCAGAGAGTTCCTGGACGGGATCCTCTCCCAAGCGAAACCCCTGCCGGACGAAGCCTGCATCCGCGCTTTTGGCTGGGCCTACCTTTGGTCACGCCACCTCCTGCTGGGACGCTCCGAAGACAAGCGCATGGAGGCAGCTGAGTTCAAAGCCACGCAAGATAAGGCCGGCGTGCTCTTGGAGGACCTGCTCTTCCAAGTCTATCGCCACGCCGAGAAGCCGGAGTATCGTCAACTGGCCCTGCGGTACGTGACAGGCTTCCTGACTAACCCACGCTTTGTACGTCCCAAGGCGCTACGCGCCGAGGGCCATAAGAAGGCCAAGGGCTACGTAGCGCTCATGGAGAAAGAGGGCCTGCCGGGCGGCCTGGTCTCCATGATGGAAGCCCGGCTCCAGCTGCATGCCGCCTTTGCGGCGTCAGGAAAGCCCGACTTTGGACCCACCCTCCATGTGGCCTTGGGCACCTATGCGGAGACCTTGAAGTCGATCAGCGCCACCGAGCACTCTGATAACATGATGGACGGCGAAGTCGCCGCCTGGGCCATCCCGGAGATGCGCTTCGCCGTCGAGCTGCTGAAGCAGACCGTAACCGAAAAGGGCAACGACCGTAAAAAGAAGGTCAGCGAACTGGAGCGAATCCAGAAGGCCTTGGACATGGTGGGCGAAATGCAGTTTGGCGTTTACTTCAATCAAGAGGAAGAAGCCGGGCGCCTGGAAAAGGGGCTAAAGTTGGGCTGTGCTGATTTAGGGTAAGCCGCGCTCCCCTAAACCGAAAACCCGATTAGAGGGGCTTTTAGGCCTCCAATCAGGGGTGAAAGGGGGCCTCCCTAAGAGGGCATCCGATTATCCTTAGGGCACCCTGTGGGCGCATTGGAGGCCCCTGTCAGGGGGTCATTTTGGACGCATGGAAACACCCATGCCCACCGCCAAAGTCACCACCGTCAACTTCCACCTGGTCAAGCACTGCCCGATGGCGTGCAACTTCTGCTACGCGCGCTTCGACGACGTAATCCGCGACACGAAGGTCAGCACCCTCGGCCTTCCGACCGAGCAGGCTCGCAAGGTCGTCACCGAACTCGCCGGCCTCGGCTTCGAGAAGATCAACTTCGCGGGCGGCGAGCCCCTCCTCCGCAAAGACCTGCCGGAACTGATCCGCTACGCCAAGTCGCTTGGCCTCGTCACGAGCATCATCTCGAATGGCCAGCTCATCACAGCCGATTGGATCAAGTCCGTGTACGGCCACCTCGACCAGATCGGCATCAGCGTCGACAGCGCTCTGCCGGAACGCCGCGCGCTGATGGGGCGCGCCATCAAGGGCAAGCCCCTCTCGAACGCCGACTACCTGGACCGGGCTACGCTCATCCACATGGCCCATATCTCGCTCAAGATCAACAGCGTGGTCACGGCCCAGAACTTCGATGAGGATATGAACGCCTTCATCCAGGAGTTGGCGCCCCAGCGCTGGAAGGTGTTCCAGGCCCTGCAAGTCGACGGCCAGAACGATCTCGATGCATCCTTCATCCGCTGCCCGGACGAGGCCTTCAAGGTCTTCCAGCGCCGCCACGCCCACCTCAGCCGCCAGGGCATCCGGACGGTCTTCGAAGGCAACGACGCCATGACCGCCAGCTACGCAATGGTCGATCCTTACGGCCGCTTCTACGACAACATCGAAGGCACCTACCGCTACAGCCAGCCCATCTGGCAGGTCGGCGGGGCGGCCGCGCGTGAGCAAGTCGTCGTCGACGCCGGCAAATTCGTCGCCCGCGGCGGCGTCTACAAAATCTGAGACCCAGTAACCGTCTTAGAACCAACGCCTTATCCCCTAACCAGGAAAATCCTGCGACAAGCGCCCTCACCCAAACCCAACCCTCCACCAGCCCTCTTTATAGAGACCCTCTCACCAACACCCAATGATATATCCGCTCCTCAAGTCGTCCGACAAACTGCTGAAGCAAATCCAATTCTGGGCGCGGCTCCATCGCGACCGCCTAGGCATCCTCGCCGAGTACCGGCCGAACGGCGAAGTCCGGCTGATTCGAACCTTCCAGCACCCGCTGCTCGATGCGGACAATGTGGGTGGCTGCACGCTGAGCATCCGGGATAACTCCCTCATCGTCGCCTGCGCCCAAGCCTGCGTCCAGATCGAGCAGACCATCACCGACTTCCTCCGCAAAGGGAAGCTGATCGGACCTGGCAGGCCCGTCGAAACGACCGAAGTGTTCCGCCGGAAAAACATCCGCCACGCGCATGAGATGGGGCGACCTGTGTCGGATGAGGCCAAGGCCAAGCGTCGTGAGCGCCGCGACGAAGCCGTCGCCGACCGTCCGCCGGCCCTCTTTGCGACGGTCATTGAGGCTGCCCTTGCAGCAAACGAAGCCGCCGGCCCGTGGCTAGTCCTGACGGACCGGGCGAAGCGGACGGCCGAAGAGTCGAACTACGTGGACCCTGATTACGTCTACCAGGCCCTCGTCGATCTCGCGCATGCGGCTCAGCATAACAGCGACCATCAAGGGCTCGGGATGTCCTGGGCGGCATTCCTCGGCGAGCTCGGCTCGCACGACTTCGTACCGAACTCCTCTCCCGACACCATCAAGCGCTTTTACAAGGAATACCACATCCGCTACCAGGGCGAAGACCGGTGCATCGAAGCTCACATCCGTCAGGGCAACGGTTCGGCCGACGAATGCCTGCGCATCTATGTGGTCCAACCCCGTAAGACCGGGGACCCCGTCATCGTCGGCCAGATCGGTGCTCACCTGCCCATCGCGGACCGTTCCCACTGACAATAATCATTCCCAAATGAAAACGACAACCTGGCGGGAAATCTGGCCCCATCATAGACTAACCTCAGCGCAGGACGCGTATAGCCGTGCAACTGAAGCACTCAGGCAAGCAGAACGAGCACTTCGTCGGATTGACCAAGAGCCGTCGGCGCGATGCGTCGCTATCCAAGAAGAAATCGGCGAACTCTCCGAGCGTTATTGGCAGCAAGAGGAAGTCCATGAAGGGCGGCGGATTTATAGGAATACGTCTCACGAGGAACGGGACCTGATTGATTCCAAGCGCGAGCAATTAGAACAAGCCCTCTCAAACGCTGAGATGGAGCATGAAAATACCCGGCCGGCACGATTAGCCGCCCTGGAGGAAGAAGTCGTTCGTCTAACAGCCGCGTTGGGCGAAGCTCGGGGCGAACTGGCATACATCAAGCCAAGGGTTGAAATGGCTTATAGTTACGGCGCTACTGATCCGATCTATTCCTTTAGAACCCTGAGCGAGGCCGCCCGGGCCCTTTGTCCAGTCCGCATCGATAAAAACCCGCTCGGGGAAACCTATGCGCATGTTGAAGGGGTCCGCATCCGTATTACTGGAGATGCCTCGCTGGCGAGCGTCCCACCCTCGTCTTTGGGCTGGTTGCCGAAGTCCAATAAGCAAGGCGAATCCTCCCACGCTCCCGAGATGCACATCCACGCCCGGGTCGTATACATCGTAGATGGCGACGAGGTTCTTATCCGGAGAAACGGAGTTCGAAATGGCGTAATCGCCGAGCAATATGCCGGACTCTTTGACTCCCTTGACGCTGCCTTACAGCCTTTTGTCAGCGAACTTCGCGGATTAGAATCTGTAGATATTCCCGACACGAAAGAGCTGCCTGTGCTTGGCGAACTCATCCGTGATACTTGCCGAAAAATCGCGGAAGACACTGCTGGCCAGCCCAAGTTCCTCCACGGGCAGCGACGACTCCGGGAATGGCAGATCGACGAATTGATCGGGGCCTACTGGAAGCCCTTTATCAACGGCCCCTGGGATGCCGGCATCACTGGAAGTTATGCCCTCCTGAAACATCGATGCGGGCGCGGCGAAACTCCCAACGTCTACGCTTTCGATACCCTTGGACATTTTGGCTTCCGCGTACGAACTCCTGACCACGATTGGATCATTGGGGAAATCTACTGTCCGCCCGAACGCTTCTCGCCGACCGAAACCCCTGACCCGGCCACGTTGACCAACCTGGACTCGCCGGGCGACGCCTGGCTGGCGGAACTAGGTCCGGTCAAGTTCTGCATCCGCAAGGCCACAAGCCGGACCTGACCGAACGCTACAAAATGAGGCCGTACATGGGTCAGGCCGCACCTTCCGAGGAGCGTAATTATTAGCCAGCGCGGCCTGACCCTGCTGGCTAATCGGTGGCACTCGGATAGTTAAGCCAACTTAGCGGCCAGCTGAGCAGGTGAGAGTTTCGATCCATCAATCTGGATTTCTTCCGGCCGACGAATCCTAAGGACGTCGGCGTTGAGTTTAGTGGCGATGGCAAGATCCTTGAATAATCCGTCAGGGCGGGAAATCAGCCTCTGTGCCAGCACTTCTTCGGACAGGTATAAAGCGTGCAATCGGACATTCAGCGCAGGGCAAGTTCGGCTGAGTCGGTCAAGAAACCCGTCGACCTTGTCGCCACTGAAGGTGTCGATTACGATGACCGGACGAAAGCCAAGTCGCCAGAACTCAGCGACCGTCCCGGCGGCGAGGCCGAGGAGCTTGATGTGCTCGGCCTGGTCGGTCCAGTTGACACTGATGACCATCTTCCGCAGAGCGTCGACCTCCACCCTGGCCCCGTGAGGGTAATGCTTAGCCAAGGCCTTCCCGAGTTCGGTCTTACCCGAGCCGGGTGCGCCTCGGATGATGATGACGTCGGGCGGCGGTCTCATTTGAACAACAACACCTGAGGCTTGTTGCAAGACATGGCCTTACAGGGAAGATTGCAGGTCTTCATGATCTTGGAGACCTCCGTAGAACGCTTGGTGCACAGGATCTCGATGATGTCCTGCTCCCCGATATTGCCGAGCGGCTGCTTGGCGAGCGGGATGCGACGGTGGTCAAAGCACTTCACGACGTCGCCGTTCGGGTAAACGCAGATATTCTTACGGGCCGCACAAGGCGTGCCATCGTCGACCATCTGCTGATGCGTGACGAGGTTGGACCAATTCTTGGCGCCGAAGTCTTGGTAAAGTTGCGTGTTATGCTGGATGCCATGCTCCTTGCACCAGGCGACGACCTTGGGGATCTCCTCGGCAGACTCCCGGGAGAGGACCGACTGGACCCGGAGCTGGTCGCCCAAGATGTCCCGGGCCAGCATGATCTTCGGCATGACGATATCGAAGCTCTTCGTGCCGCGGAACTCGTTCCACTTCTCCCGGCTGACCGAGTCGATGGAGATCACCAGAATATGCCCCAGTTCCTTATAGCGAGTAAGGAAAGCCTCATCGAGCATCCGTCCGTTGGTGATGGTCACCATCGGCACGTTGAGCTTCTTGGCCTCCTCGGCGATCAGCATCACGTCGCGCTTGAACAGGAGCGGCTCTCCGCCCGTCAAGGTCACCTGATACAGATTATGATGCAGGCGGGTAAGGCATTTGATGAAATGCTGGATGCGGAGGTGCTGCTCCTTAGGCTCAGGTCGCTCCCAGATGCCGCACTTGGGACACTTGTCGTTGCAGGCATTGGTGATCATGTAGATCAGCTCGTTGCTCTTGATGCCGTAGAAACGGCGAATCGGCGTCTTATGCCAGCGATAGATAGCCCACTCCAAGGATTTGAGGGCGACCATCGGCACCTTGAGGAGCGGGTTCTTCACCCGCTGGGCAAAGGGGATGATTTCGCCCAGATAATCCTGGATGCCATGCGTGAAGTTCGGCTGGCTCTGCTTGAGTCGGTAGATGAGGCTCATCGGATATTTCCTTCGTAGATAGATTCGGAGGAGTCCCACATCAACACGGTGTGACCCTCATAAAGCGTGGCGCTGGAGCTCTTGTATTTCTGGAAGAGCTTAAGGAACCGACGGAAGCCGGTGAAGCTGTTCTTGTAGCCGTAGTCATGCCAGAGCTTGGCCTCCGGACAGAAGCCGATGCGGTATTTGCTCCGGAGCCTCAGGCAGAGGTCCACGTCCTCGCCAGCGGCCGTCGGGAAGCGCTCGTCGAACGGGAATTCCTCGGCGGCGAAAGCCTTCAGGCCGAAATTCAGCGAAGGCATGTACCATAGCTCCTTGCGGTCAGGCAGGAGCCATTTCCCGGCGAGGGTCCCGTTGATGTCATGGTAACGGTCGAGCAGAGTCTTGCCCCAGGAGTAAGTCATACCACCGACGGCCGCGAAATCGGTGGCCTCAAGGAAGGCGGTCATCCGGCCGTTCCATTCCCGATCAAGCACACAGTCATGGTCAGTGAAGAGGAGGTGGGCATACCCCGCTTGCAGCGCCTTGTTGATGGCGACATTGCGTGCTCGAGCGGGCCCGCCATTCTTGTCGAGAACGATATGCTCCACCTGATGGGCGGCTAAGTCATACCTCATAGGGCTGGCATCATCGACGACATAGACCTTCTGGAACGGCATTGTCTGAGCGGCGACGGTGTCCAGCAACCTCCTAAGGCAGGACAAGTCCCACTCGGTCCGAATAAAACATGGGATAATCAGGGCGCTCATCTGTGGTTCGAAAAATTGCGGAGATAGGTGCAAAGCCGGCCGACTCCTTCTTTCAGGTCGACCTTGGCAGTCCAGGAGAGGAGTTCTTGAGCGGCGCGAAGGTCCGGCTTGCGTCGCATCGGGTCATCTGGACGACGGGATTTAACCACGATGGGAGAGGCAGATTGAGTCAGCTCCACGATGAGACGAGCAAGCTCTGCGATGGTTACTTCCTCCCGTCCTCCCAGGTTCATCGGCCTGAGCTCACGGTCAGCGCCCATGAGGGCGACAAGCCCGTCTACCATATCATCGACGTAACAGAACGTGCGGGTCTGCTCACCTCCGGTATCAAGTCGGACAGGAAGTCCTTTAAGGGCTGCCACGATGAACTCCGTCATGACCCGGCCGTCGTCGAGGCGCATGCCTGGTCCGTAAGTGTTGAAGATTCGGGCGACCCGGACGTCGGCACGTCCTTGCGTCTGAAATTCGTAGCAGACAGCCTCCGCCGCACGCTTGCCTTCGTCGTAGCAGGCCCGCGGCCCCCAGGTGTTGACGTTCCCGAAGTAGGTCTCGGGTTGAGGGGAGACCGCCGGGTCGCCGTAGACCTCGGAGGTCGAGGCGACGAGAATACGAGCCTTATGGCGTTCGGCGTTCAGGAGGGCCTGATAGGTGCCGTTGAAAGCCGTGAGCAAGGTACGGACACCGTCCCTCTGGTAAAAAACCGGCGATGCGGGGCAGGCCAAGTGATAGATCTGATCGCAAGGGATATCGAAAGGAGCGGCGACATCCGCTTCCACGAGTTGGACAGGCAAACCTTTCAGGTTTTCGCGCAGACCAGAACTGAAGTTATCGAGTACGACGACCTGATGGCCGTCGGCCAGCAGCCTTTTGACAAGATGGGCGCCGATGAAGCCAGCGCCGCCGGTGACGAGTATTTTCATCCTAGGCAGCCCCTCCCAAAGTCAGCGTTCTCATTTGCACAGAGGCTACCCGACCAATCGAAGCCGAGCATGCGTAGACATTAACCCCTGGTGCCGCGAGCTGGGCAACCCGCTTCCAATCAAGCGTACGGTAGGCGGGCTCGTCGTTCAGGACGGCGATGACAGCCGCGTTTTCCGCCGCCGCGTAGGGTGTGCTAGCGACGCGGACTTCCTTAGCCCTCTTCACCTTGGGGTCATGGGCGATGACCGCATGGCCGAGCTTCGTAAGCCTTTGAGCGATCCGCATCGGCGCTGAGCTACGCAGGTCGCTCACACCTGGCTTAAAAGCCAGACCTAAGACAGCGATGCGTCCGCCTTTCCCTGCCATCTTGGAAATCTGCCGCGTGACCCTGAGAATGCGGGCTTCATTCTGTGCGATGACGGACTGCCAGTAGCGGGCTACGTCCGGCAGGCCCATGCACTGGGCAAGGGTGCAGAGAAGCCGGAGGTCCTTCTCGAGGCATGAGCCACCGAAGCCGACCGAAGGCTGCAGATACATCGACCCGATCCGGGGATCCATGCCGGCGGCCCGGGCCACCGCCCGGACGTCGCCGCCCCCGCGTTCGCACAATGCCGCCATGGAATTGATCGAACTGACCCGTTGGGCCAGCATCGCATTGGCGAAGAGCTTGGTGAGCTGGGCTGACCAAGCGTCCATGCGAAGGATACGCGACGCGGGGACCCAATGGCGGTAGAGTCGGATGACGGCATCGACAGACACCTTATCGCTCCCGCCGACCAACACCCGGTGCGGCTTGAGGATATCACGCGCGGCGGTGCCCTCGGCCATGAACTCGGGGCAAACCACCACGCGGCGGCTGGTTAGTTTCTCGAGCTTATAGGCATCTCCCGGGACCAACGTCGATTTGATGACGACTATCGCGCCGGCCTTAGCGTGTTTGTCGACCTGGCCTGCCAAGCGCTCCCAGACTTTCCCGTTGACGCCTTTCCCCCCGAGGTGACTGGGGACGCAGAGGAAAACATAGTCCGCCGCTACGACGGCCGCCCTGAACGACGAGGCCACGCGAACCCGGTTAGCACCCCACGATTTCTGCTGCGGATCGAAAGCCGACACCTTCGCGCCCTTCACCTTGGCCGCCAAGACAGCGCCGACGGCCTGACCGACGACACCATAGCCGATGATGGCGACACGGGGCATTGCCTCGATAAACTATGGCGGGGAACTTACAGTAGAAGCCTATTCTTGTTCGAGATAACCGCCCAAACGGCGGTGCCACATCTCGTTGTGTTTTATAATCTGCATCCGCCTGTACCCAGGGCTGTTTCGTGCGACAAGTGCCCTCGGGGTTTGGGCGGGGGCGGGGAGGCTAAGGGTGCACATGAAACCCATCACCCCCTCCCTGCCCTTCCTGGATTTCCCGACCGACGAGGTGCTCCGCACGTTCCGGCCGGTGCGCGCGCTGCTGGTGGAGACCTGCGCGCCCGCCGATGGGCAAAGGCCGCACTTCTTCGCGACGCCCGAGGACATCGTGAAGCTGGAACTCCATGACCCCCGGCCGCTCCTCGAGGCCATCGCGATCGAGATGGGCTATGACCCCGACAAGATCGCCTCGGGCCAGGGCGAGACGGGGGTCTCGGGCCACACCTGGGTCACCTACTGCAGCGAGCAGTGGCTCCCGATGCTGGTCCGTTGGCAGGCCGGCGAGGCGGAACTGCTCGTGACGATGGTCGAAAGCTTCGAGCGCGGCGCCGGCCCTTCGGACCTGCGGATGACCATCCTCGGCGATGCGGCGGCCAAGCCGATCCTGCGGCGCCTCGCGGTCGCGCTCGCCCGATTCGGGGTCACACGGAGGGACGGCTGCCGTGGCACGACGACGGTGGATGGAGAAGCCCGTCCGGTGGGCCTGCCGGAAATCGCCCTCGCGCGGCTGGACAGCACCCTGGTGGTGAACGCCGACGCCCAGGGGCGGCTGGACGAGATCCGGGCCGGCGAACTGCCGGACCTCCTGCACTCCTGCGACGCCAGCGGCCTTCCCGGCGCCACGCAGATGCCGGTCGGTACGGCCGAACTCTGGCTCAAACATCGCTACCCTCAGAAGATGACCTTTGCTCCGGGCCGTGCGATTCCTCTGGAGCTGGTCGAACTCATCCAGCAACAAAGCGTGCAGAAGGCCCGTGACCTCACGACGCGGGAACTGCGGCGCTTCTTCGCGTCGAAGGAATCCCGCAGCAAGTCCTCCTGGCTCGGCCAGGCGAGGACGGAATCGGCCGAAGCCCAGCAGCAGCGCGCCTACCTGGCGGGCACGTTGCTGGAAATCGAACGGGCATCGCCGACCGAAACGTCGCTGCTCAGCCGACCTGGTCTGCCCTTTGATACGTATGCCTTGCGCACGGGGGTGACCTCGGTCGGCGACGATCTGCGTTGGCCGGCGGCGGAGGTCTTCGCGGGCGCCGGACCGCAGTCCACGCAGAAAGGGATGAGCCGCGGCCTGATCGAACTGGCCCTGGGCGCCGTCGAGCAAGGGGTGATGATGATGTGGCGCATGAAGGAGAAGGAGTGGAGCAAGCCGCCGCGCGCAGGATGGGTGTCCCGGGACATGAAGGAGGCCCTGCTGAAGGGCCCGGGGTCGCCCCGCGCCAAGATCTTCCGGGCGGAGAAGCCGAGCTTCGGCATCCACCAAGGACTGCCCATCGCGGTGAACTACAGCGCGGTCGTCTGGCGCAAGCAGGACGCCCAGGCGCTCGCGATCGACTTCGCGTATCATCGCCCTTCGGACGGCGTGCACCTGGCGCGCGTGCGGAGGTGCGCGGCGCCGGGGCGAGGGTAGCGCGGCGCTCGCGCGAGGGGGCGCTTGCGCGAGGGGACACGCTGGCACGGTGACACGTGGGCATGGGGTGAAAAAGCGAGAGGCATCGTTAGCTGGCAGGTTGACCAGTTGACACGTTGACAAGGGAGGCAAACGAGCGCCCGTGCAAAGGTGAGCGCGCGCAAGCACGCGAGGGGGCACGTGGGCACGGTGACACGGGGACAAGGGGCGATGCGCACTAGTTGATCGGTTGATCAGTTGGCCGGTTGGCCGGAGGCGAGGACGCGCGCAGGAGCGCGAGGGCCGGAAAGAGGCGATGTTAGTTGATCAGGCAGGGCGCGACGGGGTCGCGACCGGAGGGTCGGGGGTCGGGGCGGACGCGTCGCCGACGCGTCCCTACCCTCAAGACAGCGGATGCGATGTCATCGCATCCCTACCTGGGTTCAGGGGGTCGGGGATTCGGGATTAGGCGGAGGGGGCGGGGCGTCCTTGGGGCGCTTTTCATCGAGAAGATCATTGTAGCGACGTTCGGCCATCCAGGCCTCGTCCCATTCGACGGTGGCGTCGTCTTCGTAGCAAATCTCGTCGGCAGCCACCTCGTCACCGGCCCGAATCCGAGCGTCGAGCGAAGGCGGTTCGGTCGGGTCGATCTCTTCGAAGATGTCTTCGGGTTCATAGTCGGATTCGTCGGAGTTTTCCATGGGGCGCGGGAGGATGCAGCCGGCTCGCATGTGTCAATCCATGACCCTCGGCATCGGAAAGTTATTTGTCGCACGAAAAAACAGGGGGCGCCCGTAGCCCCAGGTCCCAAAAGAAAAGGCGCGTCGCACGGATTCGGGCAGCGGAAGGAGGCGCCGTGCGTCGGCGGGTTGGCTGGAGCGCCGAAGGGACGAGGGTCAGGGGCGGACGCGTACGCCGACGCGTCCCTACCCGAGGCCACCGTACGGCGGCCGGGCGAGGCAGGACGCGACGGGGTCAGACACGTTCAGCATTCCGAACGAAGTCAGACCCCATCGGTGGCGCGGATGACCGGGCCGGTCATCCCTACCTACGCGACAAAGTCGGGAGGTTTGGGCGATTGGGAATGGCAGAGAGGATGTATGCAGGGGAAGGGGCTGGACGGGTTCTACGGGATGAATAGAAGGAAAGCCATCGATGGCCTACTCCACCGCCGACTTCCATTATCTGACGATCCTCCGCGAACTGGAGAAAGAGACGACGCGCCTCGAAGGTCGTCACAGGTCCAGCGAACGCGGGTCGGCGCACCGGACGAGCCGGGTGTTCCGCGACCTGTTCGGGGAGCTCAGCGGAAAACTGGCCGGGGACGACATCACGTTGAAGCTCAAGGCCTCCGGCGAGAAACTGCTCGAGACCGAGCTCGCCAGCGCCGACCTGATCCGCGAGCTGACCGAAGGACGGCCGCGCTTCGAACGGGTCGTCGCCGGCGACTGGCCGCCCGTCGTGCCGGCTCCGCGCATGGTCGAACGCTTCACGGCCCTCACCATCGGCCTGCACTCCGAAGATCCGAGCCAGCCGCTGGCGGCGCATGCCGCGCAGGCCTTCAAGTCGGCGGTACTGCCGGCGCTCGCGTGGGGCTTGGTGAGCGGCCTCTACGAACTTTCCGAAGACCTACGGGTCGAGGCGCAGGCTGAACTGGCCCGGCTGTTCGCGGGCCAACGCAAGCCCCATCGGGACGAACTGATCCTGAACGCCGAGGAGCGCGTAGGATTCCTTTACCTGCGCATGGTCGAAGCCTGGTTCAACCTGCTCGACTCCGCGCATCCCTGGGGCGGGGCGAAGGCGACGGTCGAGCACGCCCGGCATACCCTGGCCGACTGGCTCAAGCGCCCGCTGACCGAACTGGACACCCTGCTCTGGGAAAGCCTGGGCGAGCATTATACGAGCCGGCACGTCGGCGCCCAACGCGCCCGCGTGGTCAGTCAGGCGGGCGGCCACACGGCCGGCTTCATCCGTCATCGGCTCCAGCTCTTCACCGCCGCCGCCGACCCGAAGCTGCGGAAGTTCCGCCTCCAGGCCGAGACGATGCTGGCCAAGGCGATCGCGACAAAATTCGCCGCGGAGAGCCTCACGCCGGACAAGCCCGAGCAAGCCGCGCACGAAGCCTGCGGGGCGGCCTTCTGGCTGGCCCGCGCCTGTTTCGGCAAGCACATCGGTGACCAGACCCGGAACATCCCCGCCGATCGCGCCTCCGAGCGGGTCCTCTTGCTGCTCCTGCGGGCGGCCGTGCACCTGAAGCACGACGCGCCACTTCAGCTGACGTGCGTCCGCTATGCGGCCGGTTTCGCGACGAACCCGCGCTACGTCCGTTCCGGGCTCGTGTTCGATAACCAGGAACGCCTGGTCGACCTCTACGCCCAGATGCCCGGCGCCCGGCGCTCACTGACCCACCTTTTCCGAGGTCGGATCGCCTGGCACGATTGGAAGGCCGGACGCGTCGATTCTCCGCAGGCCGCCCTCAACCATTACGCCGCGGCGCTCAAGGAATACGCCCACCCGGAACACGGCTTCGACGCCGAGGCCCCCATCCACTTCTTCCCGGAGCTGATCGTCCTGCTCAACCAGGCGCGGAAGCGGAAGATCCGCGAGGAGAGCACCCTGCGGGCGGCGGACTTCATCACCCAGCGTAACTACGGGATCTACTTCGACATCGAAACCGAGGAGCGGATGATCACGGCGGGCCTCAAGGAATACGCCGACTTCAAGGCGATGGTCCGCCAGCGACTCAAGGCGCGCGGTCAGGCCAAGCTGGCCGCCAGCGACGCCCTCGGAGGCAAGGACGCCGAGCTCCTGACGGCTTACCAGGAGGTGGTGGACGAATTGCACCCCTCGGGGCCGAATTATCGCGAGCATATCGCCGACCTGCTGTCGATGCCCGGGGTCACGATCCGTAGCCGCCGCTAGACGCCGGGCGACGCCTCGGCTCATTAGGGCGTAAAGGTTTAGGAAATAATCGGCGCTTTCGGGCGACGGCGACTTTGCGCGCGGCGGGAACAGCCGAGGCCGATCGTGCCGAAACCGCGGACACCGAGCAGACCCCTATGGATATTGAGTTTTCTGCATCGGCAGGGGCATGCGTGCGACAAAACCAGCCCGTGGCCCCAGGCGGAAGGGAGCCTAGTTATTACCTAACCTCCTACGACCATGCTACCTCTCAACTCCATCCCCACCGAAATCATCCGCAAGGGCTTCGTGCCCTACCGAGGCTTCCTCACGAAGATGCTCATCGATCTGCCGGCCGAGGACGAGCCGCTCCGCCGTCACGTCGGCCAGCGCGATCGCCTGTCCGGCGCCAAAGAGGCCGACCTAGCCCTGTCCGTGACACCGATCTACCAGGTCTTCGCCGACCTCTTCGGCTACGACCCCGCCCTCCTCCAGGCCGGCAACGGGGACTGCGGCGTCGACGGACATGACTGGAACATCTACGGCCGCAAGGACCGCATCCCCCAGGTCATCCGCTGGCGCGGGTTCGACGGCGGCGAAGCGTTGCTCTGCATCGGGGCGTCGGAATACCACCACCACGTCATGGTCACGGGTCTGGCGAATAAGAAGATGATGCCCCATCTCTCCCGGGTGTTTGAGGCGCTGGGAGAGCTCCGCAACGACGGGAAAACGGGGAGCATCGACATGCCGGCCGGCGACCTCCTCCAAAAAGTCGCCACAGAAACTCACTCCGTCAACCATGACCTCTCCGCGGGATTCTGGTGTCCGACCGATGGGGGCGAGTCCGACGCAACGCTGGCCGCAGAACTGAAGAAACTCCGGTTCTCGTGTAAGTTCCATTACCACTTCGGATACGGCACCTACAAATACCCCGTGCCTCGTCACCGGCTCGCCGAACTGCAAAAGGCTCAGGAATCGGGTCAGCGCATGGTCATCACGGACGAGGACACCTCGGTCCCCCTCCTGTTCGCGAAGGGCGAACCGATCCCGGAAACGGTCGTCGAGCAGATCTACGCGACCTCCGTGGCGGACGTCGAGAAAGCGATGCAGGCGCTGATCCATCCGGAATTCGAAAGCCGCGAGGAACGCCTGCATCACTTCCTCTACGACGAGGGCCTCGCCGTCACGGTCGGCAGCGCGGAAGAAAATGAGCGGGCGTTCGCCCTCATGTTCCGGATCCAAGCGGCGGAGCGAGGCCTGTTGCGCCCGATGTATCGCGAGGTCCTGAAGGCGACGTTCAGCCAGAACTTCCGCAGCACGCCCCCGAAGAGCCTGCTGGGGACGGGCCCCGTCAACAAACTGTACGGCGGACATGTGATCCCGAGCCAAGACCTCATCAAGCAGCTGATCATGTCCGCCTTGGAGCATGCGGAGCGGCTGCTCTCCCGCCGTGACGACGAGTTCAAGCTGCTGGGGCGAGTGATTCCGGGCGATGACGTCGCGCAAAAGCAGGACATGAAACCGTTGCGCGGCAAATTGGTGAAGCTGGCGAAGCCCTACACGACGGTCTACCGCGGCCTGCCCATCCGCGTGACGGAGAGCATCGAGGTCGGCCACGCTGACGAATCCGAGGGGCTGGCGGCCGATTACTACGTGGACCACCAGAATCAGGAGCTCCACTTCGTGTCGCTGTATCGGGTGCCGGTGCCGGCGCGCTGATCCGGCAAGGATCAGCGCGAGGGGACACGTTGGCACGGGGACACGGGGACATGGGGCGATGCGCACTAGTTGATCGGTTGATCAGTTGGCCGGTTGGCCTGAGGCGAGGACGCGCGCAGGAGCGCGAGGGCTGGAAAGAGGCGATGTTAGTTGATCAGGCAGGGCGCGACGGGGTCGCGACCGGAGGGACGAGGGGAGGAGACGGACGCGTCGCCGACGCGTCCCTACCCTCAAGACAGCGGATGCGATGTCATCGCATCCCTACCTGGGGCGGCATGGGGTCAGACACGTTCAGCATTCCGAACGAAGTCAGACCCCATCGCGCCGTCCCTGCCTTGACAAGGGCGGAGGGGGATGCAGGGTCGGGGGCGTGTCCTTAAGAATGCGAATACACTATCCACGAGTGGCCAGCTCACGCTGACCGCAGGGAGTTTTCGCGCTTAAAGAAATCGGCCTCCGGCCCGCTCCCCTTCCCTCCCGGGATAAATCCGCGCCTTTCCTTCGCCTGCGTGCCGGCGTCGGGATGACTGCTCCGCACGCACCATGCCTCACCAACGTGAACACTAACATTTCCAACGAACAGATCCTCGCCCTCCTCCAGCAGCTCGTCGCCCAGAACGAAGAGCTCCTGAGGAAAGTCGCGGCCTTGAAGGCCAAGACGGACCTCCTGGAACACAAGATCGATTCGATCGCCGAAGAAGCGGGGTTGATCTGACGTCCGCGGCGGTGCCGCGGACGTCAGATCGGAGTATTGAGTATGGAGTATCGAGTATAGGGGGTGATTCCGGGTGACGGGTGGCAGTCCCGGGTGGCAGGTGGCGGACAGGGATTAACTCAAGGGGGAACCGGAGACCGGATGATTAGCTGGGGGCATAGGTCCGAAGCTAACTTCCCGGTTTCCGGTCTCCCTTTGCGTGGAGGGTCTTAAGGTAGGGGCGCGCGGCCCGCGCGCCCGCGGATGACCGGGCCGGTCATCCCTAGCCGAGACAAAGGCACTCCCCCGATACTCGATACTCCAGACTCGATACTCTGAGCTGAAGAAATTGAGCTCAGCTCAATTTCTTCAGCTCGCCGGTGCTGTCGCCGAGCTGGACGTCGCGGATGTCCATGCGGTTGAGCATGCTGACCCAGAGGTTGTTGAGCGGGGTCTCCTTCGGGTAGACGATGTGACGGCCCTGGCGGAGCGTGCCGCAGCCTTTGCCGGCGAGCACGATCGGAAGGTCGTCATGGTTGTGACGGTCGCCGTCGCCGTTGCCGGAGCCGTAGACGATCATCGAGTGGTCGAGGAGATTGCCGTCGCCTTCCTTCACGGACTTGAGGCGCTCGAGGAGGTACGCGAAGTGCGTGGCGTGGAAGACGTTGATGTCTTGGATCTTCGACAGCTTCACGGGGTCGTGGCCGTGGTGCGAGATGCTGTGGTGGCCGTCGCGCACGCCGATGAACGGATACGAGCGATTGGAGCCTTCGTTGGCCAGGACGAACGTCGCCACGCGCGTGGTGTCGGTCTGGAACGCCAGCACCATCAGGTCGGCGAGGAGGCGGAGGTGTTCGGCGTAGCTTTCCGGGATGCCTTTGGGGATCGGCGCGCCGGCGGGGGCCTTGGGTTGGCCGGAGGCGCCGGACTTCTGGATGCGCAGTTCCATCTCGCGGACCGCCGTGAAGTATTCGTCGAGCTTGCGCTGGTCGTCGGCGCCGAGGCGGACGTTGAGTTCGCGGAAATCGTCGCGGACCGCGTCGAGGACCGACTTGCGTTGCGCGTCGCGTCGTTGGCGCTCGAGGTCGGTGCCCGAACCGAAGAGCCGTTCGAAGATCAGCTTCGGGTTCACTTCCTTCGGCATCGGCTGGGTCGAGGAGCGCCAGGAAATATTGGACTGGTAGATGCAGGAGTAACCCGAGTCGCAGCCGCCGGCGAGCTTGCTGGCCTCGGTGCCGATCTCGAGGGAGGTGAGGCGGGTGCGGTCGCCGAGGCGGGCGGCGGCGAGCTGGTCGGCCGAGACGCCGGCGCGGATGTTGGCGCCGTCGGTCTTGCGGGGCTGGGCGCCGGTGAGGAAGGCGGACATCGCGCGCGCGTGG